>JAABUS010001555.1_pt1 | contig 49173 bp, 56 predicted proteins | sample 5560161 | NCBI WGS metagenome assembly JAABUS01 (sample SAMN10711885, study PRJNA513376) | rock metagenome | isolation source: Antarctica rocks | place: Antarctica: Victoria Land, Trio Nunatak nord | collected 2016-01-04 | reverse complement strand
ATACGAAGTTATTTCTTTAGAAGATTATTTTAAAATTTAAATTTTTTAACTAGGAGGTAAAGTTTAAATAAATATTTAATATTAATTAATATACGAAGTTATTTCTTTAAAAGATTATTTTAAAATTTAAATATCTTTAACTAGGAGGTAAAACTCAAATAAATATTTAATATTAATTAATATACGAAGTTATTACTCTAGAAGATTATTTTAAAATTTAAATATTTTTAGCTAGGAGGTAAAACTCAAATAAGTATTTAATATTAAATAATAATATTCTAATTTAATCTCTTTATTTAATACTAGTAACGGTTAAATCTTAGATATCTTTAAACTAAATAAGAATTTAAAATTCACTTTCGAATAATAAAAATTCATTTTTAAATAATATAATTATTAATAATAATATTTAGGCGCCTCTAGCCCCGTTTAAAAATCTTTAAACTTTAAAATTATTTTTTAAATTAATTTTTATTTTAATTTTAATTTCTTTTTTCTCTTTTTTAAATTAATTTTCTTAATCTCTTTATTTAATCTTTATACTTTAATACTAATTATAATAAGAGATAATAATATTTATAATTTAATATTAATTACGGAGACTAATAATCTCTTAAATAATATAATTTATTTTAATAATAATAATAACGAAGGGGATCTATTAGGTAAACCGTTCTCTAATAATATAAATATAAAAATAACTTTAGGCGAGATATTTAAAGACGGAACTTTAATAAATTCTACTCGTTAACCTCTATTATATATTATATTAATATTATAACTAGAATTATTTTACGGAGGACTATAGATTAATCTTCGAAGATAATAATATTAAATTAAAATATAAAGGGCCTACCCCGAAGCTAGGTATAAAATATAAATTAAATAAAAATAACGCGTTAGTCCCGAAAGTTAAACCGGCGGTATCTAAAATTTAAATAACTAAAAAGAAATAATCGACTCGTAGTAAAAAGGAGAAGGAAAAAGTAAATAAAAACAATAACGATAGTATATTAATCGATAACGACGATATATTAATCGATAACGATATTATATTAATCGATAATAACGTTAATTATAATTATAAAAATATAGAGAACTAATTTAATAATAAAGAGATATTTATTAAATATAAATAAAGAATATTTATTAAATCTAGAAAAAATAAGGTTATAAAGTCTATTAAAAGAATATTTATAAAATAAAAAAAGAAGAGAATAAACTTTAAAATTAAAAAAGATAAAAACTCTAATAAATTTATAAAAAAAAAGCGCGATATTAAAACCACTAAACCTCTAACCTAAGGAATAGCGATATATAATATTATTTATTATAATCTTTATAATTTAACTAGAAAGAATATTAATAGACCCGTTAAATATTAATATATAATTTTTATAACCTATAACTACTTTATTTTATTTATAAATCTAGGAATTTTAAAAGTCGACTAGATCCCTAAATCTAATATTTATTTAAATAATTAAATTATTTTATTTATAATTAACTAGTACCCGGCTAGAATCTTTATAAATTAATTAAACGAATTCGATTTAGGTAGAATAATATATAGTTTAAAATACCCTCTCAGTTATACCGCTAAATAATAGAAAACGATAAAGAATATAAATATTAACGGGAATATATTAATAACGGGGGAGAAAGAATAATATTATATATAAATAAAGAGCCTATATATATTAGGTAGATAAAAAGTACTTAATATTAATTTATATTTTAAATATTTAATTAGGGAGAAGATCCGTTATTAAAAATTAGGATAAAAACGATTTTATAAAATAATTATTTAACTCGTATTTAGATACCTTAATAACCCGACCTTTTTAATTCTATTATTATATATTAAATTATTATTATTTATAGAGGGGGCCGCCTAGGAACCCTCTTTTTTAATCGCGAATAATATTATATAAACCGAGATTAATAAAGTAATAATAATAATCTAATAGAGTATTTTTAAATATAATTATAATAATTCTTAATAACGGTTAAAAAGTTAATAAATCCGCGCGGCGTAGTTTTACCGCGTCGTTTATAATAGTCTTTTAAATAGTAATACTAAACTTATAAATAATTATAATAAAATTAAAATTTCGAATTTACTACTAGAGTTTAAGACCGTAAATATATTAACTCTATTTTTTATAATTATAAATATACTAGTATTAACGTCCTAGACTTCTAGATAATAATAATAATAAAATTTTATATATAATAACGATAAGGCCACGATTATAATAATAGTAAATTTAAAATCTTAATACTAAATAATTAAAGTTTTAATTTTAAATAATTAAACTCTTAAATTTAAATAATCTTAGGCTCGACCCTAAAGTATATTTATTATTAATTATTCTTAAGAGTTTAATATTAGAAGGCTAGCCCCCCGTTTAAAATTTTTAAATTTTTAAAATTATTTCCTAGACTAGAGCTTAGTTCTAATAAAATTTTAAATAATCTCTTTTAATTATTAATTCCCTTTCGATTATTAATCCCCTTTCGATTATTAATTTATAATATTAGAATTATTATTTAAATTGTTAATACCCTCTCCTCTTAATACCTACTATAATATAATATATATTATTATTATTTAAATTATTAATACCCTCTCTTCCTAATACTTATTATAATATAATATATATATTAACTAATTTACTTTATACTTGAAATCTATCGGACTATTATTACATTATAATAATATTTAAAATACTTTTAAAAGAGACTTATAACTAAATTTATAAATATTATTTTATTTACGCCGAAGAAATTATCTCTTATTTAATAAAAGACGAGAAGTTAATATTTAAAAAAAACTTTTATAAACTAATAAAATATAATATAAATAAAGATTATAATATCCCGATCGGAGACCTCGAAACGCTCGGGGGGGTTATTTATATAACGGATTAATTTTATATTACTTTACTCGGCGTTAATAAAGTTATTTATAAAAATATAATAAATATTCTTTTTAGGTATAACGTCTAGCGCTTAAATTATTCTAATTACTCGATTAATAATAAATATAATAAAGATCCCGGATCTATAAATATATAGTTCTATTTTAATTATTATTTCCGTTATATTAAAATTTATTTATCGATAAATAATAGTCCTAATCGTCTTTTTATTATAATAAATACTCGAGCGGAGTAACGAAATATAGGATTCGATATAAAAAATAAAGTTTATAGAGCCTTAATAACGAATTTAATAAATTTTTTTAAATAAAAAAACGAGTATTTAATATAAATAACTTAACTATAATTTTTAATTTTTAATATAGAGAATTTATTCTATTTAAATAATTACTATTATAAGGAGGCTTTATATAACTTATATTATTATATAATTTAAAAGGGCCTTTAGTATAAAAAGGAGCTCGATTTAACGAAACTTTATAATTATATTAAAATTAATAATATAATCCTTAATAATAAAAATATATTAGATATTAAAATAAAATCTAAAATGGATATAAAAATAATCGGCCTCGATATAAACTAGGATAAATTAACGAAAAAAAAAAAGAGAAGACGGGGTAATAAATAATAACGGGGATAATAAAAATATAATCTTTATAAAATTCTAGGGCTTAGATATATTATATTTTATTAAGAGGGTTGAATAAAAAATAGTTTTTAATTTTTAATAATAAATATATACTCTTTAATACTTAATAAATAACGATAATTAATTAATTAATAAATACTTTTAATAGGATTTTTATTACGCCGGTATTATAATTTTATAAATAATAATAAAAAAGTCTATAAATAATTATTTAAATTTAAATTCTATTAATATTAAAATAATTATTAATTATAATATTTCTATACGCGGCTATATTAATATATAATAAATTTAGATTTTATTATTAAAATTACGGTATTAATCTAAAAGTAGAATAATATAGGTATTTTAATAATCGATAATTAAAATTTTACACTTAGACGTGCTACCTAAAGGTTCCGTAGTAAGTAGAAGGCGCTAACCCGAAGGGGCTTAGCGGAGCTTGGCACATCTGAGGGACCGAGGTAAGAGACATTGAATGATACCATCAAAGCTAGTCAGCTTTTCTTCGGATGCTCCTACAGTATTACCTATGAATGATACTAGAGATATCATGCAAGGTAGATAAGCCGAGGTCCCGTGAAAGCATTGTCCTCGTAGAGATTCTCTGCATTGCTTAGATTCCCATGCTTGTCCACTTTAAAAGGACGGTCTTTTCCAACGCCTCTCAATGTGGCATGAGCGTGCCGGTCTCCCGTTCGGGCCACTACTACCCTAAAATCCGATGTCACGTTCGCTCGCGAGCAATTTTCCTTCCTGTTGACCCATCCGCTATATAGACGGTTGCAGATCCCAAAGAGCCGAGACCGATCTTGGACAAATTTGCACTCGCATTGAACGACGCTCCCATACCGTGGAGTAAAACCAGTGAGGCAGCCCTCGGTCCAGATGATACAAAGCAGGAGTGACTCCGGCATGGAGGTTGCAGCAGGGATATTCCCTTAAGATATCGCTGTATATGCATGGATTTCTCGATAGCAATACTCTCCCATGCACTCTTTCGCCATGGTCATTGATACAATGGTATTCCCCTCTAAAACCCGGACTTCTCCAGCTCTGCAGCGAAGAAAATCACATAACCAAGTTCTCTGCTGATGCTACTCTTGGGGACACAGGACCATACTTGATGGACATGAGGCCCAACCCAGCGCCACTACCATCACACTCCAACGCCGAAGCCTGCCACATTTCCTGACGACCCACCCGATGGAAGCCCTACTAGAAGAGGTTCAAGCCCTCTTCGACCAAGCTCTAGATCCCGGCTCCTTTCTAGCCATATCAGAACGCCTACAAGAAGAGCTAAACCAACACCTAGCACTGAAACAATCCCAGTGTATGCTCCCCTCGTTCAATTACAGCCTGCCTACAGGACAAGAGCAGGGAGAATATTTGGCTTTGGAAGTTGGGGGCTCAAATCTACGGATGGCATTAGTCGAGCTCAATGGCAGACGTATGTTTGGACCTTCTGCGAGGGGCAAGCCCACGCATATCGAACGTTGCCGTACCTTCGTCATCGACAATGCTGTACGCCAGCTCCAGAACTACGAATTCTTTGATTGGATGGCCGCCAAGATTGGGGAATTCCTCCCTGGGCCATTTTATGCGAACAGGGCTTTACGAATGGGGGTTGCTTGGTCCTTTCCTCTTGAGTCAGTCCATGCCAACTTTATAGCGACCAAGGTGCTGATGTTGTGTAGGCAGACATCCATAAGAAGCGGCAACGTCCTAGGAATGGGGAAGGGTTTCTGGTGCTCCGATGTGGTGAAGGGCCACGACCTTGGGGACATTATCACTCAGGCGTGTCAACGTGCGGTTCGATAGTATTTGACCAATAATTTGTTCAAAAGCTAACCATGGTCTAGTATTCTAATCCTGACCTCAACTATGCCCTCGATATTCGATTGGATGCCATAGTCAACGACTCTTCTTCGGCACTTCTCGCTCGCGCCTACATTGACCCTACCACCCGCCTATCCGTGATTCTTGGAACTGGCGTGAACGCTGCTATACACCTTCCGATCGCCTCCGTAGACCCTTCTAAGTTTGGTCCGCGGACAATACCACCAGACACCGACACAGCCTTTGTCCTTACAAATACGGAACTAAGCATGTATGGTAAATATATACTACCTATGACTCGCTGGGATGAGCAACTCAATAATAATCATATGCACCCCAACTATCAGCCTTTCGAATATCTCATCGCTGGTGCATATTTGGGCGAGATTGTGCGCCTGATAATCCAAGAAGCAACGGCGAGGGTGGGCCTTTTCAGTGGGTCAGTAATTCCTCAATCAAAATGGAATACCCCAAATTTACATTAAGTTTGGCTTGTCTGCCATACATCGTCATGAGACTTGAGATTTGGTCAAATAGTCTTGATTGTGAGAACGGGATGCTGACTTTGAGATCGAAAAAATAGAGCTCTACCTCCGTCACTGGCATTTCAATATGCTCTAGATACCCAAACGCTAGCATCTATCGAATCCGAGCCTGATCTGGAAAATACTCGAAGATTTCTGCAGCAAAAATTCCTGTTAATCCAGGAACTAACTTTGGCCGATGCCTGTTTCATCAGCGAAATCGTTCGCTTAGTGGTAACACGCTCTACAGCCTACTTTGCGGTAGCAGTCCATGCGCTAGCGACATTGTTACAAGACTCGATGGCCAAGTTGGGCCTTCAAGACGATAACCTTGACCATATCAGCATCGGATGTGACGGGAGTGTGATCAACAAGTACCCGAACTACATGGCTAGGGCGCAGGGGTCGTTGAATGCAATGACGTTCGTGACTGAAGGGAGACGGGTTATACTTAAGAAGACCGAAGACAGTGCTGTCCTCGGCGCCGCGGTAGCTGCGGCCCTCGCTGCTGGTGGGATTGCCTGAAATCCATACCCTAATGCTTGCATAGTTTGGCGAGCATAGAAGTCTGGCGCTCTAGCCACATAAAGTCTTTCAGAAAGATCAGACGATTTCTCGAGGCCAATGACAAGCTTTGGTATGAAGTTCGATTACTGCCTTCCTTGGCTAGTTCTATACGTTCGCTCTCACCCAGTCTCGAGTTGATCACCCTTGTCAATATGTGCTCTCTCGCCCACTCTTTCACCTTGCTGAAATCTCTACAAATGTGCTTATTCGCCGTCTTCTGTTTCAGACTGCCGTCTGCCGTGCCAATGCGATAGCACGGGACTGATGTCTGCCGAGGACATCAGAGACTGGCGGATCATGTCGACGCAGTGATCTAGTGGAAAACGCCAGCAATGAGAAGAGATTCAGATATTTTGCTATGTGTCACACGAGGCTGGGTTGGCAGGCAATTTACCATCATGCACATATCGCTCCGCCTTCTGCGCTGCTGTCATTCGAGAGGAAGGGAAGGACATAGAAGGAGCGATTGAAGATGCATGACTTCTCCCTCCTTCCGTGCCGCCAGTAGATGTTCCTGTTGCTGTTAGACCCCATTGCTCAGCGTCTTCAAGACATAGGCACATCTTTTTTAGTACGGGCCAGACTATTCCACGCAGCGCTATGGGGAATGTCAAAGCATCGGAAAATAAACAAACCGATAAAACAAGCCTCCAGATTCGTATATGGCTCTTGATTTGAGCTACGTGTGGCACGGTCGATGTTGTTTTATCGTGTCCCCCACACCAGTCCAATCGAACGTTTGATGCTGACGAGCAGCGGATGATCGACCAGATGCGTTGGCAACCATCTCTGAGAGGCTCTGTAAACAGCTATCTTCAACTCGCTGTCGCCAAGCTTTGCCTTGTTGAGGGTGGCTTGCGCAGCCATTCCCTGATATGAGGTACTTAGCTCGGCTGGGGAAAGTTTGGATGAGCATTTCAGACTCTCGATGGTCTGAAAGGTTGGAGAAAAAGATTGACAAATACCAACGCTTGAGAGATCTTATCAAAGCACAGCTTGCAGGCTTGGGGTGGCAGTCTTGAACATTAAATTGATCGACTCATGGGCAAGTTGATCTCGAATTAGGCAGCAATTTGGGCCTCAAGTTCATTTCGAAGCCAAAGACGGGGTTTATAGCGACTCATCTTGAGCGGAGATAGCGATTTCCTTTGCTCCTGGGGAGATTTGATGCTACTCGTTTCAAGGTCTATAGCCCCGGCAACTGCCACTTTTTTTAGTTTGATACCATGCCTACTTTACCTGATGTCCTTAAGAGGATTTCTTTCTGCTCTATCTCGGATGATCGATAGAGTAAGAGAACCTCATTCACTCAGTAAAGTCGAAGCCAGTGCTAACACCGAAGATGTGTATACGCCCTTTGAGCGTTGTTCCGTTTTGAGGAAAAGAACCAAAATTTGAGGGACTGGAAGATCTCGGCGGAATATCGACGCTAGATCCTATTAGGTAAGAGGTTATCGAGCTAAGCCCTTAGAAGTTAGTGCATTCTCCAGAGTTCGGTGCAATCGTACGGAGTAGACTCGTCAGAAACATTGCCTGCATCGACAGCAATGGCTCCTAAGAGCCGTCTCAGTGCTATAGATAGCCGAAGGTCTTTGCCCCCCTTGCTTACAGCACCTCGTACAAGCTTGGTTTGCCTCCAATGCCGACTCTCCGCCTCAGCAGCAACTCGCAAACAATTTTTATCCGCCAAGCCCCTTGTTCCTTCTCGTGAATACGCCAGCTTCACCGATAGACTGCGAAAGAAGATCTGGGGCACTGATACACCTCCAGGACAGGAGAACCCGTATGGTGACTCGAGTGTGATCGATCAACTAAAGAGGGTTAAGGACCTTGAAGATGAGAGGAAAGGCACGCGTGCTCAGGTCGCGCCCACGAGTGAAGAGCGCAAAGAGCTTGAGAGTGATGGAGAAGCACCGGACTATGTGCCTCAGGCTACATGGGACGGAATGGAGAGGGTGGGCTACGAAAGCTGGGGAAGGGAGGCATGGGACAAAGCACATCCTTTTGAAGGGTTTGTACAATTCGAATATACGAATAATCATCTTGCTGATTAGTCGTGTTAGCTATATGAATTCTGATATGGCGGAGCGTCATGAGGTAACAGCAAGCATACATCGAGCACTGGTCGAGGTCTACACGCTGAAGCAGGAGGGGCTACCTCTCACTATGGATTATCATGCCTACGACCTCTATAACGACTATCCTTGGCGGCTCGCCGAAGACGCAACATTTGAATCGGATGGCCATGGAGGAATGAGAGCTGTACTTAGGAGCGAAGGGTTGCGCCAGGACATCCTCGAAAGCGTCAGGCCGAGGGAAGATACGGCCGGGGACGTTGTTCAGCGGGAAGAGCAAACAGAAGAGTATATGGAGGGGGTGGAGCCAAATATCGGAGAGGCAGACTCTATGCCCGATCAGGAAAGCACACCTCCCACCATCGAGCCCGACAGTCTAAAGTCGGAAGATTCTGAAGACGAGGAGTTTTCAAGGTCTGATCGCCAACGCGCTATGGGAGGTGAAGACCAGATAAGTCCTGCCGATGATAGCTGGCAGGATGTTGCTCTCGAAGATCCCCTGATCAAATTTGCGGTGAGTTGCGGTACTCGCTCTCAACCCCATTGACTGACATATTTATAGGTTATCAAGCGAGTCATGCAATTGACAGGCATGCGCGTTCCAGACCCCGATGTCCAGAGCATTACGAATACAAAAGCCCTGCTCGGCCATCTCGTACGGAAGCCCAAGGCCAAGAAGTTAGCAGAAAGCCTCTTCGCAAATGAAGTGTCGGAACTTCCGAACGTTCAGATCGTTGATCGCAGATATACTCCCGTCGACAAGGAGAAGGAGGTCGGACGATGGAAGGTGATAGAGAGGGAATTGACAGCGCGAGGTCTACCAATCACTGGGAACGGTGCTGGTCCAAAAGGTGCGATGGTGATATAATATGGAGGGGGTTGCTACGATCAACACAAAGAAGCTCGAAGGAGGAGGCTTGTCAGTACCTAGCATGTGCATCAGGGGTAGTTCGCACAGCGGCCGAGTTCAGTTGTCGATTCGTTTCGGAGTGACGTGACAGCTTACTGTTCGGCCGAGTGTGGCTCGGATATGCGCTATTTTGAAGGAGTCTTGGCGCTTCATGTGGTGGGCGCAGCGCAGAATCAATCAACCCAAAACGCACGAAAACGGTAGTGCTAGCCTGCAATATCCTACCTAGCTTACTACATATTACGATAATTCGAAACGACAACGCACAGCTACTCCCGAAGCCATTGATTGCGTGGCTAACACATTAGTGCTGACATGCAATCCTCCCACTACTTACCTCAATGTGTAACAATCAATGAGGGGCTTTTCAATCCCAACTCGTAATCCGGGTAGGCGCAGTTAGGCAGACTGGGCCACTGCTTGTTGCACAACCCAAATGAATAAATATCATTCATACTAGACTTCACTTTACTCGTTCAAGGATCCTCTATGTTAAACCTCCGTTACTCATTCTCATCTCTCTCTTTCGCTCATCTCTCATCTCACATACATCCCCAACATGAATCGCCTTATTCTCTTGCTCGCGTTGTGTTCGGTTGCACACTCACTCATCATACAACAGTATGTGGAGCAACATGTGGAGGAAAGCATCGAAGACACATCAACAGCATGCTCGCATGAGCCAGACACCGACAATGCAGTGACAGCCTGGCCAGGCAGCTCTTGGTACGTTCGAGAAGCTCTCTACACCTATTTTACCTTTCCTCGCAAGCAACGCATCCAACTAACAGTCTTTTCCAGCACCTCCGACGATCCCTTATTCTTCACTCACCCCTACCCTCACCGCCTATCTTGCCCTCCGACAAAGCTCAACACAAAATGCTTCCCCATCTGGGAAGAATCGAGCGACTCCTCCGCCGTACATTGGGAGGAACTCAATGGCCCGCTCCACCACTCCTATCAACAACGAGAAGCCTTACCCGAACTTCGTCACCGCAGGCGTTATATCTCTGACGACCCTTCCGCTCCCGCTACATCAACAGGCTATCAAGCCCGATCAGTCAATCTGAAGTGGCCGGATAGGATGATGCATGCTATCTTCTACCTCGACGCTGGATGTCAGGATCTCGATGACACACGAGCAGAGAATGTCTGGCATGTGAAAAGGGACGGGACAAGAAGGGAACAATGCTTTGGGCTGGGAGAGGGCCAGTGGGCTAGCGTGGAGTTCATGAGGCAGGATGAGTGGGAAATCTTCGATAGGAGACGGAAGGGTATGGATGATGGAGTTGGCGGGTGGGGTTGGAGAGGATTGCTTTAAAGTCTTGACGGGCACTTGCTCGTGAACATGCGTGCTCCCTGTGGGTCGAGCGATGGCGTTTGGGCGTCCAAAAGACAAAGGTTACACCTCGGTTTCTCAAATCATGCATGCAAGATACCACAAATATCCTACACGTCATAACAATGCAGCTCGCGATACTTTGAAGTTTGTGCTTGTGCGATCTTGCCCACTACAATGACCATCAGTGAGGCTGAGCAATGCTGACTAAACCTGCGACCGAGTCTCGAAGTCAAGACAAGCCTTTTAGAAAACTGTCAGCTGCGGGACAATGTCTTGGACGGAGCATTCGTGCCAAGGATGCCAACATTTATGTTTGTCTCAGCCAAGGAGCTAAGGATGAACAGTTGCAACGCTCAGCTTTCTATATTCTCTAAGCCTCAATATCGCTCTGAACGATCCTATCGTCTCCGTCGTCCCTTTTGTTATGAAGTTGGCTCCGGCGCAGTACGTTGGCTAAACCGAGAAAGTCCAACTCCCTTCTATAATAGAGCGATACTAGATTTTCCCGAAACTTCTGCAGTCTCATGGCCACTTGAGAAGATGTTTGCTATCTGGCTACTTGGGCGAGTACGTAGGGAGCGAGTAGTAAAGTAGATTGATGAAGCTATCGGAAACTGATAGAATTGTGACTTATAATAATGATAGTGATGAGCAGGGCTTTGGCGTGTTTGGGTAATGAAACCTCCCACAAAGTCGATTGGATGCGAGGTCAATTGTCACACAGGGATCTTATGTCTTCGATAGCAACTTGAAACACGCAGAAAAGAGAATTTTCGAGCTAACCGCCTTGGTAACCATATCTTTAGCGTCTTGGCATGTTCGAGAGCGCTCCGCTCGCTCCATTACCATACTCTCGCCGGGTGATCTTTAGCGTCATTGCAGCATCTAATTTCCCGATAATATACTTTGGAGTATTTGGTAATTCTCTGAACATGTCAGAAAAGCTAGCTATGGAGAAGCCCAGTCATATCAGTGGCGGCTGTCTGTGTGGTGCTGTCCGCTATCAAATGGTCTTCCCCAAAGAATCCGACTGGCCTCCAGGCGTATGTCTGCTTTTCATCATCTCAAGAACCTGCGGAAGATTCCACTTTTGTGATTACCATCATACTACAGTCTAGACCACTGGAATCGTCGTTGATTTAGTCATTCACTGTAAAACGAAAAAGAGCATACTAACGGCCATCACAGAGACATACATGCCAATGCACCCAATGCCGCAAATGGTGCGGTGCTCTCGTTGCACCCTGGCTCGATGTCCAAGGCATCATCCCCATTCAATCTAAGGGAACTATCTCAGCTAATGCTGACAGCAACTCAACTGCAATGGTCTAGCAAGTCGCAAAAAGCCACCTCCGACCCAACAGAGCTGGAAGAATACACTGAGTACTCTGCCTCCCAAGGCTGCTATCGTGGGTTCTGCAAAGTTTGCGGATCTACCATTTTGTGGCGAAGCGAAGAGACGAAAGGAGAGGTGGAGTTGATGCTTGGGAGTGTGGACGAGGAGTATCTATTCAAGGGGGAGGGTGGTCAGGAGATTGGCAAGGTGCTAAGTCAAGCAGTAAATGGGCATTTTTGGTGTGCGAATGCTTTGAAGGGCGTTACGGATGTGGTGAGAGATGGAAAGTTGTTTGAGGGCAGTAGTGATAGCAAGGTAGTGACAGACTGATCAATCTCTGTAGGTTTGCTACGGAATCGATTTCTCTGGTCGTCAGACGCCAGACGCACCATGTAAATTCCAATTCAGTGCTTTCGTGTGCTTCGCTAATATTTAATAATTGAAGCGAAGTAGTCTGAGATCATTCCTCAAGGACCAAACACTGTGCTCCCATGTCCCTCCTTGACATTTTTTGGGTAGTGTAGCACAAGAGACCGCAAGGTCATGGACGCATTATGCAAGAATCAGTGCCAGCGATTAGTTGCCCGTAGAGATTGAAAAGACAAGATAAATGCCAAGATAAAGGAATATTGTCCGTGATAGAGCTCTTCCTGGAATGACGAGGGGTTGGAGACCAGTGGATGGTTTTCGTTATGAGGTCAGCATTGGCAAAGACGCTGAAATTCAGAATCAGTGATCCAGCAAAGGACGAAAAACGAATACCCTGGTAACCACTAGAAAGCTTCGACCAGACTGCGCAATGGGGAATAGACGAGTACATACATTAGGCTGTAGTGCTGTCTTTTGTGACATCGATGATACCACAGTTTCCCAATAGAAAATAGAATTCATGCCGTAATTGCTGTATTAGCCAAGTATAGTATTGATCTTTCATGTGATTGAATACTCGAGATAGAACAGTGATGCCATGATTTTTGCGCCTATCGATCGGGTCCGAAACAATATGTGCCTCCCCCCAAGGCCGAAGTACCCACCATTGACCTAATCTCGAGTTCAGATTCACCTTCTTCAAAACCATGAGCCCTCTTGACCAATCTATCTCAATCAAGTCTATCAGGAAAAGCCTTCGCGACGCCAAATATATGGGCAACATGTATGTTACCGTGGAAGCTGAGGAGTACACGTCAGATCACGTCACCCGAGATCGATGGTTTTGAGGCTCTGTAATTTATCCCAGCTCTGAATCAATGCATACTCATTGTTCTTGATACGGTCGAAGCGTTGACAGGTCCTAGCCATCGAATGACCAGCCAAATGCCCCGTTTGTCGTGCAGGACCCGACGATCGCGAGGGGCGAGTTATTGATTATGAAGACAATCGCAGAAGGCAATGTCGGTCTCTCTACCTCAAAGTGCGAACGAGTGGATCGATAAATGGAGAACGGCTAAGGTAAGAGCAGCACTCGGTCACAGGCGTTGAATAATCAGGTTCTCGGAGATGGATGAGCAAGCTAATGCATAGAAGCCATTGGGAGACCTCGAGGAGCTAGAACTGTTGGGATTAACAAGTAAGCTTACTCCCGAGGTTCATGCGAATCCATCTCTCTGGGATAGGAGGTATAGTTGGATTATTAATCCAACATTTGCTTGAAGTGCCTCGACGGTCTCATGATTAAAAGTCTCCAACATGTTGAACCTCGGCTCTTTTCCACAAGGAGGTGTGGCCCCTTGAGCTGAGTTGATTTCTGTCCAATTACATCAGCCACGCTATACCTGCCTTGCGAGGCGCTTCCTCCAACTGCGAACTTCCTCCGAGTCCAACATCCGCTATGGCACGGCAGCAACCCCTCATCCATGCAGAACAATGAGTCCGTCTCGTGAATATCGTTACACTAGGTATAATGGCCAAGCGGGTAATATTATAGTGTCGGAGATGGCCTCTGATTGACGCCGCAAGAATGATTGTTGCTACATCATCTTCGCATGCTGACAGTGTTGGGCACAGGGATTCTTTATAGATATATCCTAAAGGCAAAAGTCATCCTTGTCCGTTTTTTCCCTGCAACAGTGCTTTGGCTTGCTCTCTCGTCGTAATCCTTCGCTGCTTCCTAGTATTAATTACATACCTTAGACAGGGGAAATCGAAAGCGGACAGCTTGGCTTAGCAGATCCTAGAGGAAGTGGCACGAGTGAGGGCGTTCAGCAGCATCGCCCAGTCGGTCTGATTCGGTGCCCCGTTTCCCTGCGGACCCTGCACGAAGTCAGGTCAAGAAGAACCGTGTCAGGTGATACACAGGCGGGAGGGTTGGACACTCCGTCTTGAGTAAAGGCTGAAGATCGCGATCTCCGTCACGATTGTTTCTAGACACCCTATTCGACAGCTTCATTTATTCCGCCGCGGAGGGCCACACGGTTTGTAAGTATTACTGCAAGTGATCAGGGCACCATACAACAGGCGTTCAATCTTTTATACACCACCATCAGCAGCCCGTGTGTCGACTTCTTAATTTCTCTATATAAACAACCCTACTGTAAACGGTCAGCCTTGAACGACTCTGTACATTGGACAAGGCTACAAACTCCTTCACGCCTTTGCCGCCACCCTCCACAATGGCTATCACGGATCTCCTTCCACGCTTCGTCCAAGGTTTCATCGGTGCCACCTTCCTCTTCGCCGTCTACCACATCTGCTGGGAGCTCACAGTAGGTGCATCTCGACGGGCCCTTATCAACAAGCATGGCTGCAAGCCCGTCAAAGCTAACCCAGAATACATGTCCTTCCCGAACAACATCATCGGCATAAAAGCAGTCAAGGAAAATTACTACGGCGTCAAAGCTCACAAGCTCATGGAACTTCAGCACGCAAGGTTCTTGAGGAAGGGCAACACAATGCAGACGAAAATCATGTTTACAACCATGATTCAAACAATCGAGCCTGAGAACCTCAGGACTATAATGGCACTCAATTTCGAGCACTGGTCACTAGGTGACCGGCGAAAGGATACTTTTATTCCACTTTTCGGTAATGGAATCTTCACGACTGATGGTCCCGCCTGGAAACACTCTCGTGAACTTCTTCGACCCAACTTCGCTCGGACACAGGTCGCAGATCTCGACACCTTCGAGGTCCATGTTTCTCACTTGATCAAAACCATTCCAAAGGATGGCTCGACAGTGAATCTCCAAGACCTTTTCTTCCAGCTGACTATGGATTCGGCAACCGAATTTCTTTTCGGCGAAAGCACTAATTGTCTCGGTTCAGTAGGTCTCGGGGCGAGCAGTGGACGATTCACTGAGGCGTTCAACCGTAGTCAGGAGACGATTGCGGAGAGTTTCCGTCAGGGGTTCTTGGGCCGACTGCTGCATTTCCACCGTAAAGACTTCAAGCGTGATGTTAAGTACTGCCATGAGTTCGTCGATCACTTTGTCCGCAAAGGCTTGGAGTACCGTAGATCACTAGATCTAGAAAAAGCCGATATGAAGACTAAATCGGAAGGTCGCTATGTGTTCTTACATGAGCTGGTCAAGCACACGACAGATCCGATTCAGATCAGATCAGAGCTGCTAAATATATTACTCGCTGGCCGCGACACGACGGCTAGCCTGTTGAGTGATGTCTGGTTCACGCTGTCCAGGAGACCTGATATCTGGGCGAAGCTGAAGGCTGAGGTGGACACGCTCGGGGGTGTGAAACCGACGTTTCAGCAGATCAAGGACATGAAGTACTTGAAGTGGGTGTTGAACGAATGTATGTAAACACCTGCCGAGTACCTGTCGTCTACTGATTCCATGATTGCAGCCCTTCGCGTTTACCCAATCGTACCAAGTAACACCCGCACTGCCGTTGTTGACACAGTCCTCCCCCGCGGCGGCGGTGAAGACGGCAAATCCCCTATCTTTATTCCAGCAGGTAAGAATGTCCAATGGTCTCTCTACACCATGCACCGTCGACCCGATATCTACGGCGAAGATGCAGAGGAGTTCAAGCCAGAGCGTTGGGCGACGTTGAAGCCTGGATGGGTAAGCGCTTTGAAACACATGAGATCAGATTTTCTGGCATACTGACAATGACTAGGAATACCTGCCTTTCAATGGCGGACCTCGAATCTGCCTCGGTCAAGAATTCGCGCTTGCGGAAGCGAGCTACACCACTATCCGACTGATGCAGGAGTTCAAGGATATCGCAAGTCGCGACGACAAGCCTTGGCAGGAGCGGTTGACCTTGACCTGCGCGATTCATCAGGGTACACTTGTTGGTTTAACCCCAATGTAAGATCTTGAGGATGCACTAGCGATCTGGCGAATGGGGACTTTAGAAGCTCCAGGTAAATAACGGGCTTGAAGATCACGCAAATGCACGACGACATTGAATTTAATTGGTACAGACTCCGAGGGTCAGGACGACCAATAATGCTCTTGCGTCAGTCTCAGATCAGCATCAGACCAGCTGTCCTGCGCATTTGTAAATATCAAATCATCAATGTTATTATTCTAGCATGCAGCAAACAGTGAATAGTTTCAATTCCAGGTCTGCCAGTCCTCACCCCGACCCTGCTCAGCCTGCTGCTCCGCACTCTCCCTCCTCGTTCTCCTGAGCCTACCTCTGAACCGCTCCAACCGACTCTCCCTCCCCTCCGTCTCAGCAGCACCCTCACTCCACCCGCCAACACTCCTACTCCTCCTCCTATCCACGAACCCCATCAACCCCGTTAACCTCCTCACCCTCCCACCCAGACTCCTCCTATCATCCACATTCACAACATCACCACCCTCGCTGCCCGCCTCATCCCTCGCCTCTTGCTCACTATAATTACCAAACACATCATCAATAGCAGGGTCTAGCTCCGGATCCCAATTCCTGATAATATCGACACTCTTCGCTTTTTTGAACTGTCGCGCATTATCATCCAAGGAGTCGGCATCAGAGGGGTTATCAACCCCAGCCATGAAATTCTCATCGGATTGCTCTGAGCCTTGTCCGCCGCTGTAGGAGCGAATAATATCCATTACCCGCTCAGAAGGGCTACTTGTCGGATCACCTGATGAATGGAGGAGGGGCGTAGAGCCACGGTAGGATGTTGGCGCTGTATAGAATCTATTCCCCGGATACGTGGGGAAGGAGTGTGAGTGTACCAGCGGCTCATGCTCTGGCGAGGAGTTGATAAGCGTAGCGCTGTAATCTTGAGAGCCTGAATCCATAGCCGTGGAACTCCTATCTAGAACTGCAGAAGCGGCTTGCGTCATCGTCGGGCTGAACGTGAATACTTGCGCTTGGGGTGTTCCGGTCCGAGAGACCGTGCGGACGATTTCGCGCATCAGTCCGTCGTTTTGGCGGAGCACGTTGGTGAGGACTCTGGCTCTTTCTTGGGAGGAGTCGGAGTCGGAGACGTCGAGGTGGTGCGTCCAGGTGCTGTCTCGGTCGACTTGATCGCGTTCCGAGTGGTGGGGTTGCATGCGTCGTGGTGAGAGGTCTCCTGTGCCTAATATGCCTAGTGCATCCGCTGGGATTGGGGAGGTGGGCACAAGAGGCAATGGTTTTGATTCATCGTCATGTGGGTATTGTGATGGTGCTGGTGTCATTTCTTGGAAAGAGGGTCGGCTTTCCATTGCTGGGTATCGTTGACGTTGAAAACCTGTGAGGCCTTCGCCCCGACTCTCACTTCTTCTCCTTTCCTGGAAAGAGGGCCTGCTTTCCACTGCACGGTACCGCTGTCTTTGAACGCCTGTGATGCTTCTACCACGACTCTTACTTCTTCTTCCACGACTGCGACTCAGACTCGTCTCTCTTTCTTTAATTTCCTGCCTCTTGAAGTCTTCCTTTGCCTTCTCCCGTACGCGCCCTCTTTCTTTTGTCTCCTCCTCCGCGGCCCACTGTCGCTCAAGTCTCGCTCTTTCTTTTCGCCCTTTCCACACAGTCCAGCTGCCAGCCGCGCTGCTAGCCATAAAAGCGATACCCCATATTACGAGAATAATCACTGCTACTTTCGCGCCACCAGGGCCTTTGGCGTGCGCAGTGGTTGCTGCCAATACGACCCCAGCGGTTAAGAGGATCACACCCAGCTGAAAGACGCCGTTTAGGACCCATCTCAAGACTGGGTACTTTCTCAAAAGCCTCTTGAGCTTGTTTGGTACGGTCTGTATGTTCGATGGGGCAATCGAGGCGTGACCTCCTGTGGGCGCCGTATACGACGCTTGCGTATCTGCAACGAAGGCCGCGTAGTCATAATTGTCGTTACCGTCTTGCTCTCGGGCAGGGCGGCCGACAGAGCTGGAGCGGCGATAATTTTGATGAATGTGGTTGTCTGTGCCGAAAGGTAAGGGCTCGTCAGGGAGTGAGTCAGATGAGCGTGGCATCACGGCGACGTACAATACTGATAAAGGTAGAGCTACAACGTCAAAGTGAAACAGAAGCAGTATGGCCTGTATGGCTGAAGGTAGTCAGACACTGCGCGCGTCAAGAATATGAGTAGTACAGGTGGGGTCAAGGTGGCGAGGAGAGAGTGACACAAGATCGGCCGCAAAGAACCATGCTATGTAGTGAATCAGTGCAAAATGCGTCGAGGCAGGGAAGATATCTGATGACAATGGTCAATCAGTGGAGGCACCGTCTGCAGTGACATCAAATACTAAGCGGCGCCTTGGTAAAGTAGGTTCAGTGGACGAAGCCTCGAATTTAGTGTCAGTGAAGCAGGAATATTCTTCAATCAGAGGAGCAAGGTGCAGCAAGTTATAGTCTTAGCAGGGACATTACCGAGATGCCTGCCTCTATGCATGACTTTCACTGCTTGCTAGGTTCCATTTGGGGTCTCCATCAGCGTCATCCCTACCCTCTGCGCTCCTTGTTGTCTTTCTGCCTCTTATCCTTTGCTGCTTCTCTCCTTCTCCTCTTCCATGCGCGGTTTGTCTCGCCACGATGCTCCCAGAACCATTTCGAGAACTCGCTCTCCTGCTTTTCTTCCTTGATCTCTGGCGTCGCTTTGTCCTGAAGTCTACCCTCCATCTCCACGTCCTCTTCGTCATCATCGTCGATGTCACTCGTACCCTCCCACACATCTCCAAAGGTCTTTCCAGGCATCGCAGTATCAGGTGTGGGCGCTGCACTCCTCTGCCTTCTATGCCTAATGTCCTGCTGTGTGAAAGGTGTCTGGGGCATCAGCGTGCTCTGGCTTCCACCCTCATCGATGTCTGGATCGAAGAAGCTGAACGAGGTTGAGACTTCGAGGTTCGGCTTCTTCGGGGTCAGAGATGCCGATGCCGCCGTCTTTGGGCGCTTGAAGAGGGCCTCCAGGGGGTGAACTTCGGTGGAGGCTTGAGCTGGCGCTGAGGTTGGAGCTATTGATTGAGATGGCGGAGGAGTAGCGGAAGAGCGAGTTATAGAAAGTCGCTGAACTTGATTTGTTGAGACACCGTCGTCTTCGGCACCTGAGATACCTAGTCCGTTCTTCTTCTGCTTGGGACTAGAAGCAGTAGCTTTCTTGGGAGGTGGAGATGGTTCGGAGGCCTCAGCTTCGCTTTCGCTGTCCTTGCTTGAAGATGAGCCGCTTGAAGAAGTCTCATCTTCGACAACCTCCTCTCTCGCGCGACGAGTCTTTGGGGCTGTAATCTGGACAGAGGGGGCCTCCAGCCTGCTGGATCTTCTTGACCGTGGTTTTGCCTCCTCCTTCGCTGGGACTTCCTCTTCTTCTGCCGGCTTTGTTTTTCGTCGACGACGTTTTGGCTCTGTCTCTAAAATATTGCCATCAGCATCCACCCATCCCCTTCCCTCGACGTATTCTGAGACGCCCTTCTTGCCGTTAGCGCCTAGCTTGTCACGCAAGAAGCTCGGATGCTTTGTAGTATTAGTAAACTCGTGGATGACTACGTCGCGACTGGAGTCTCCCCGCTTCCTCTTCTTGACTTTGCCATCCTTCAAGTCTGCAGCGGCCGTAGCATTTGGCGGAAGAGTCGTCTTGAACAAGCATTCAACCTCGCCAGTGAGCGAGGCTTTCCTCTTCTTGGGCTTCCTTCCGTCCTTGTCTTTCCCTTTCTTTGAAGACTTGACATCGTCAGAGGCTGGCTCTGTCCATCCACGCTTGACCTTTCGATCTCGGAGCTCGTGACCAGGTATCACCCCTTCCTCCCTCACTTTCGCCTTCTTACTCCTCCGCATTTTTCCATTTCCTTCTGAGGCTCCATCATCTCCATCATACGCTGTAGCTTTCTTCGGCCGCGCTTCCTCCACACGCATCTTGGTGCCCTTAAGCAGAGATCCCTTGAGCTTCTTCTTGAGCTTATCAGCCTCCATATCCGGGAGATCAATATAGCCGTAATTCTTCTCTGGAAATGTCTCGATTGTGTGGAAGGAGATGTTTGAAGCTTGTTGTAGGAGTAGAGGGTTTAGTACCGTGGGGAGAAGTTCGGCGCTCAGAGGAGATATGTGTAAGCGCTTGCGCCCATGCATGAAGATGGCTTTACTCTGAGATGGGCACGTGCATATTTCTGTTGCCGTCAGCTAGATAACCAGGCTCGGTCGATATCGACTTTGAGTCAAAGTAACCATGGAAATCTCGAGCCCGGAAGGTAAAGAGGGAGGATTTGCGGGGCGATCCAGAGGTTTTCAGGCTCTATCCGGGCGCTTATAGCCCGGAGCTGAGCGCTAGGAGACTGTCCAAAGCCCCGCAGCCTCACTCGAATAAAAGCGCTCTCCGCTTCATTAGGGTGTGGGCTTTAGATACGACGTTACTCTTCAGGTTCGGTAGATGGAAAAGGCTGTTCTCACTGGTCTTCGTTCGCCTCAACTCATCTCCTCTAGATTGACGCGCTCCACAGATGTGCATCAATCTACGTATATGTGAGCAGATGAGGCTACTTTCTGTGGGGAATGTGCAATGCCTAATCATGCCATGATGACTTCTATGCACAACTACCCACACATCTTCCATCATAATTCATTCTAGGTTGGCTTTGCGCGATAAGCATAGCTCTTCTCCGTTCCAGCGAGGGATTCGAGTAAAAAGCACGATGCCATTCAGCCGAGCGACTAATTTGACGAAGGGAGAGTAGGTTGCGATGATAGATGTCTCAATTGATACGACACTGCTACGAGTAGCATAGCATAGCACATCAGCCTACAGTTGCACAGACACCACCTCACCCAAAGGGTATTGAACCCTATCCAGAGACATCACCCACCGTACGAGTATTTATGCCTTGGCTCAGCACCGCTACCTGCCAACTAATTATGTAGTTGATGGTTGCCCTTTTAGCGCTTATGCTGCTCTATCTGGTCCTCGTCTTGTTCGGATGCCTCGCGACTAAGAAAAGGCACGCAAATTTTAGCAGGGATCCTGAGTGAAAGGGAATGCTGCCATTCTTGGTCGGCAATTGCTTCTGAAAGGAGCAAGGCACCCCATGGGTATTAAGAAGTAGAAGCAGGTAGCTCGTAGGCACGGTTTGAACTGCCATAGAAAATCTTGACTGACGAGATTATATGCTATGCACAACAGTGTTGATGTCGTCTTCAACAGTCGAACGTCGTGCTTGGAGCAACTCTTCCCAAAAGCTTACCATTTTTGAGATATTCTAGCAGAGACATCGCGAAACCTGGGGCCTTGAGAGCACGTCAGTTGTCTTACGACTACCATGCGCTCTTCACTATCGCAAGTTGATGTGTCAGATACCAGAACAGTCCCTCTATAGTTGACTTTCGCCCCTCGACTCCGTATCTCATATTTTATTACCTCTCATGCATTCTACATATTTATAACCACCTGCATGTACTTTGAGATCACCGAACCTTGTTTCATTTCGGCGTAAGCTCTTTGCTACATTGCCCGTGGATTATCTTCGCTACCCAACGCCCCTTGAGTATAAAGATATTTGGAAGAATACTCTTCACATATAATCCCCCAATTGTCCATGTGCTACATGTCCATCCAGCGTTTCGTTTCCCGTCAGTCTAGTACGACATCTTCGAATTTTTGCTGATGGAAGGTCATAAGGAGATAAGCAGCCCTGTCTTGTATTGGAAATGTTGGCACCCATCAAGAAGCACGATGGAAATTGATTGAAAAAGATACTTACTTGAACTCTGCCAAACCTTACACAACTTTTGAAGGTTTCTCGAGATTGTCAATTGCAGCAGACGGATCGCTGGTGATATGTTGCTACCCACGAGGGTCACGTTCATCTCATTGAAGGTACCCGCCAGGTTCTGAAATTATATTATGATAACGTCTATCGCACAAAGCCTCCTCGATCGAAACTCACTGAGCAGCTTCAGACAATTCGTGAGTGTCCGTAACAGTAACAAATTACTATTGAATACAACGAGGCAGAGAAATCGAACATGAACGACATCATAGCGACCTATGAGATGCCCAGAGATAGCATCTATAGCATTTAAAATTTCAAGGTGGACGTTGGTAGGTAATCCGTCTTTTACGTGGAAACTGCTCGGACGATATATCGAAGCCATCCAACTGTGTGGAAATGGGCACCTCCTTTGCCAGATCACAGTCATATGCTGTTGATTTAGATCAAAGCTAGCTTCGATCCACGAACCTAGCTTCCTTACCCTGTACCCGTCCCAATGTCTGCTACTTTCAGACCTTGGTGGTCTTGTGGCACACTTGGATGTATGACTAGTGTCCTTTCCTGAGAAAATGTTGTAAATTGAGCATGTACAGGAGGCTCTGATCAGCCACATCACCGCATCAGCAAGCTTGATCTGTTATTTGATCGCCTTGTCGCTGAGAGATACCCCAACCAAGCTTATACTTGGCTTCTGTGGCCATGATGATGACGCATCACTAGTGATTCCGGGGTATCCAAATGCCCTACGCAAAGGCGCCCAGGGCAAGCCCAGTGTGGAAGACGATTGTGATTCAAAAAGATATCACTCCCAGGGCAAGTCCATCCATTTGACAAAAAAGCGAAATGACTTTCTACGTTATGATAGGGCGCTTCCAGGGGGCCTGCGCCGGCATCGACTTCCGGGGAACAACAGTTCGAAGAACAGCTTATGGAGAACCTTTGGTGACCCAAGCACAACACACAGGCTTCAACGGGAAGGGCCACCTGAACAACGTGTAAAGACGACGACGAAAACCCGCAACGCATCAATTGTCTCAGACGCAGGCCCGCCAGCCCTACAAGGACAAGGTTCCTTGCTGGCGGTGCGTATAAAACTCGCTACACCTCATACCGAGTGTCTTACAGTCTAAATCTATACAGACATGTCGCTCAAAACAATCTTCCAACGCTCGATGCGGACCAATCTCTACCCAATTCATAAAATATCACGAAGAACGCTCTCGACAACGCCCCACAAGCTGGCCAACATCAACTCCTCCAATGTCGGCGAAGTGATTTCTGAGGTCGCCAAAGAGGAGGGTGGTCCCTACAAAGGTCCGTTCTGCCACATTCTCCCAACCTTCACATGATTTCTGACACAGCCAAGGCTCTGCTGCAGCACAGATGCAATCCGAAGTAACCAAGCAGCGCAACGCCGCCACCGCCAATGATCAGAGCACCAGTACACAGACTAGTACCCAGCTTGACCCTGCAGAGCAAAGTCAGCTTGATCGAGAGGCCAATTACGTTGAGCAGGCAGACAAGGTTGGAACAAAGATGGCTACAGAGCCTGAAAACGTGACAAAGGAGGATGCGAATAAGATGCACTCAAAGGAACACAAGGCTTTCGGTAATACAGAGCCAGGAGGTGTTGCCAGTCAGGCGCAGAGTTTGGCTGCTGAGAATGCTGGGGACAAGAAGGCTTGATACAGATGGTCTGTGGTTGCACTGTTCGATGGCATATTTCATGTGTGAGCGTCACATCATCTCCTCTCGTAAGGCTGCTTGTATATTACACGGGCATCGCAAGCGTTGTACAGCAAATGCTCGTTTGATTGATGGTCTCCGTGGCTGGCGTGTGATGTCTTGTTTTACCCCCACTATCCGTCAGACCCCTCGCATCCTTTTAATCATGGGTAGAATGTCCCTCTGCTATAGATATCCGTTCGTGATTCGTGCTGCTGGAATTTCTTATTGTTGCCAGTCTTGCTACTTCATTTGGGTAGGCCAATGACTCGGTCAATAGTATGTCAGGTAGCACGCTAGTCATATCACCTAGCCTCCGTCTTAGTTCTTGTCCTCTATGTGAGCGCTATGTTCAGAGAGCCTACCAGGGCCGTCCCCATAAGAAAAATAAACAAATCGAACTCCAAGGCCAAGCAGACACCGCATCAGGCGTACTTCCGGTATGATTACCCATCCCTCCATCGGTCCGAGATTGTCATCCAGGAGCTCGGCTTCTTCTGTCACGGCTTTGAACTGTCCGCGGAGGCAGAGAGTTGCGTCCAAATTCTGCTGGGTGGTTTTTGGTATCATTACTATGGGTCCAAATATTCTGGCTCTCACGTATAAGGAGAGCTTGATGAAGACTAGTGTCTCCCAGACCGTGGCGCGGGCGTGTTTTACGAGCCCGTAAGCGCTGAATATCAATACTAATATGAATATGGTTTCGGATCTTGCAGACGCCATGGAGAGGGTGTGGTGGTCACTGTCTTGTTATGCAGCCGAAATTGCAGCCGAATATAGGTAAGTGAATCGGTAACAGCACAATCTATGCGAATTCATCTGGCAATAGTTAGAGACCGATCTACGTTGACAAAGTCGCGAGCTAACCCCTGATTTCGCCTCGCTCCTTGTTTTCCCATTGTTCCTACGTCAAGATCTAGCAAAAGAGATTCCCTGTCGAGACAATAGTATCAAAGCAACAATAAAGACTACTTGAGTTGTAAAAGGGCTTGTTCTACGTTGCACAAAGGAATGACGAACCAGGCTATGAGCGGTATATCAGGAGCTATATTCCCCTCACCTCTTTCGCCACATTGAATCGAGTTCACCAACCAATATTCACCTACGCGAAGCCAAGCGCGCTTTCACAACGAGCCAAAAAAACTAAAGACTACACGAATACGAACACTCAACATGTGTAAGCTCAGAGCCCATGTCTGCGCACGAAGATGCGGCCGTCTTGAATACATACAGGAGCTTTGGCACTGCCAAACACTTTACAACACCGGATTTTGCCCCAATTGGGATCTTCAAAGAATGATCAAAGTAGCGTCTACCGAGATTTGCGATTTCTGCTACGAGCAATGGAGACAAGAGCAGAAAATAGAAATGGCAGTCGCAGAAGCCATGTTGAGGCTGGAGGGAGAGAAGAAAGGCTGGACGAAGTGTAGATGGATGACTGAGCGCAGGGAGTTTCGCACAGAGTTTCAAGAGAAGATAGATGGACTGTATTGTTAGTAGGTCTTCATTGCGCGTCACACTTTCTTTGTAAGAGTAGCAATCTCAATCTCTACCAATAAAACCTTCCATTACCGGGCGCCCCTTGAAGAAGGTCCATCCGACGCACTGTTCCTAATTTAGTTCCAATGTCTAGCAGTGATGGTCTCGAAAGTGCATTACGTTTCCAGGCTACGAAGTCGCCTTATTAGATTACAGCCTCCGGGGCTCAACAAAGTACCAGTCTTTGCTCTTGAGTCATAGACTAACGGCATTCTCAGTGATGCATGATTCGTTGACTGTATTTTGCGAGCTCATGCTTAAATTTCAGGCACCAAGAATGGCTTGCTTCTCTTATTTTCTGGTGCGCCTACTGGGTACCCACCGCTTTTTTCGTCTGGCTCCAAGAGTAGGACAGCGAAATCGAAAGCACAAAGGCACGTAGATAGCGAAAGTTTGTCACAGGCACACAAAGGACCGGAGACAACGTCGTTGTTTGAAAATACAAAGGAGCGTGAACCACTACAGCGGTCGATATAAAAGGCTTGCGTGGCCTCCTTCTAAGGCTACTAGTCTTCTCATCGATTATAGCATCTCGATCAGCGTGGATCGTCAAGTAAATCAAGCTTCAGACTTGATATTCTCCGTATCAGCCTCGACTAGCACCCAAAATGGTCTGCTACATCGATGAACGCTACTATGTTGGATGCAGCCATTTACATGACAGAGTCATCGTCGCCAATTGTGACCCTGGCAGACCCGAATTTCAACGCACCCATGAGACATCTTACCGTCAGCAGGAGATCATCACGAAAGTGCCATTCATAGGTCCTCAGTACTGCGATCAGTGCATGCCAGCTAAAGTCGCCGAAGTGGGTACGTATCTCGAACAAGAGGCCGAGGCACTCTTGCAGAAAGAGCAATGGAAAGGTTGCTACAGGCCCGAGGAGCTTGAGAAGTACCGCCGTGATCTTATGGAAGAGGTTGAAGATCACGTTTGGAGATTGTATGAACCCAATCAAGAGCTGTTGCAATTAGGTCTATATAATCCCAGCTGCTATTAGACAGTCACAATAAAGTCGTTCGAAGCTTTCAATATAACACCGAATCTTCACTAGACGCTGCAAAATTCGATGTAACAATCTGTGGAAAGGCATTGTCAAAGGCTGTACTTTTACGAGCCATTAGCTGAAGTCAGCAATCGCCTTGATCATTCATCCGAATTCACGTTCCCATCACCAGGGCCTCTCATAGCTTTGATATAGAAATAGCCAATTCCAACGCGATTCCCAACAGCTCCTTGGTAAAAGACTCCGGTCATATCCTCATAATCACCCCTATCAAAGCCACAATACCTCAATACATCGATTATATCGAACAGCATTTGCCACGTCATACTCGGTCTAGACCTCCAGTCCTTGACATACATCTCTATTCTATTTCTTTCATAATAGAATTGGCCAATAGCCCAGGGATGTCCGATCAACTTATTACCATCACCCCCATCTATTCGGTGCTTGATTCCTTTTTGTGCACCGCCTAGGACTGAGGCAAGGCCGGAGCGAGACAGAGTGGCCTTAAGGGTATAATTCAACCAGAAGTCATGGCCCGGCATCCTGCATGTGTATGTGGGCTCAACATTGCTGTAACTATCTGTGGAAGATGATGCCGTTACTGCTTGTGGTGGACGTTGAGTTGCCGATGGTGTCAAAGAGTTTAGCATTTCGGCCTCAGCGGATTGGAGAGCGGGTCGGATAAGAGGAGCATCTACGTCGACAGGATTTAGCAGTAACAGAGTTGGGAGTCCTGGAGCTATCGCTGAGATATTGGTCTGCGGTATTGCCGTTGCAGAGTAGGCAACTTGAAAGGGCAGTGCCAGGATGAAGAAGCTAGACAAAGCCATGGTTGAAGCCAGTAATTCAAGACTATATTCAGACATGCTGGACGTAGATCAGTGTAAGTATACGCCTAACCCTGTCCCAAGCGCGTTTCGGAATTATGGGTCATCGTCGCAAGTAAGAGAGTAGCGCCAATTTCGCCTGCGCGAAGGCTCTGAGCTTTCATACTCCGCGGAACGTGACAGATCAAGGCAAAGTCAATGGATATATGCATATACTGTAAGTCTTGCGGCAACGCATCATCATATCACTACCATCTCTGCTCCTCGACTTTGGCACAAACATGCGTTACACTGCTTGACATCGCGTAGGATCAACTATACCTGATCTAAGGTGAAAACTGTGCGCTTCTTCTAGCGCAACTGGACCTAACAGCCCGCCTTTCTCACCGTATATTGAGCAAACATTCTCAATTTGGGCCCTGTTCTAGATGGCCGAGTCGTAGCTGGGTGGTCTGTCTTCTCCAAGAGCGCCGACCTCGTTTTCAGTATCAGACTGAATCACCAGTCAGACAATTTCACTATGGGCAGATTGTCGTATGTGCTCCTAGTGCACCCTATACGTCACTAATCTGTCCACAAGACATGCCTACGGGTAGGTCCTTCACAAAAATAGTGATTCTACAATTGTTGTACTCGAATATCTTTTGAGGGGACCGCGGTGGCACTCCTTGAGGCTTCGTTGATTCAGGTTGATTCGGTGATGAGCCTAATCGTGATGATGTAGACCCTTCGGGGCGCGATAGGTCACGTGCGACGCTAAGAAACGGTATTGTTTTTGGCCAGATTTTGTCACGATGATAAGAGTAAGCATATGACGAAGCTCAGATGTTCACCAGAAGAAGAACTGTGTGCAACGTCTTCACTGAATAATTGAGGCTTCCCAAATGTTAACCAACCCACGCATTACACCTTCTAACGGGACCCGCAAAGCAAGGGCACGCTTCGCGAATCCGGCCCAACTCAAGGTACTATATCTTATTCGCACGCGAGCTCGCTATGTCTCTCAGGTGTCCGTACCGAGCGTCCAATGATTCAGGGTTGTTGCAGACACATTCGGAGTCAAACATCCCTTTCCATACGCCCTCCAATCCTTCCCCCATTGCCTTCCATGCTTGTCTCTCGTCCGTCTGGTGGTGTAGCAGGTTCGAAATGTCATCCAGTGTCTTCTGCAGCTGTGCTATCCCCGCATCTTCCTGGCCCCTCCCAACTGATGACCGGAGCCGCTCGAACTCCTCTCGGAAGTTGTTCGTGTTCATCAGGTCTAGCAGCAAGTCAGACGACATCCTGTCTGTTTCTCCGACTTCGGTAAGGCACGTATCTAATTGCTCCGAGAGGTCGTGACTGGAATATTGGCACTAATCACGATCGCGCTCTTCCTGCCGTGGCATCCGTACTAGTCCGCCCAAGTATAGGAGGACTGCGACGAACACATTTAGGAGTGAGAGGGTCCTCCGGCCGATAAGATCTTTGGCTAGAATACTCGAGACTCGATGTCTGCTGGATTTCTCGATTTCGGCTTCTTTGCGGTACTCTATGGTCCGCGTTCCAAAAAGGGAGTAGAAGGAGGCGTCTTGAAGTCAACATTCGAGAAAAGCATCTTAGCTCTGTTTGGCATTGTCTTAGGACCGCCTTCTGAAGGCGGCTTCGGGCTCATGACTAGTTTGTGAACAAACATTATGGCATTCTTCACCAGCAAGGAATGTCTTGGCACATTATTGGAAATTGTCTACGCACATCAATCAAATGCAAACGCAACTATCCTCTTCTGGATAGGGAGGAGGAGAAGCACTGTTCTTCTCTCCTACACCGTCTCCTCGCAAAGGCCAATGACCAGATACCCTCACAATCGGTGTGGTACCACCCTGGATACCTGTTGGGGTGAATATCCCACTCTTAGAAACCCAAAACCTGGGAATCACCAGTGAGTTCGCATGTTGAAGACGATGACTATGCACCTGATGCCGGCTGGAGAGTAGGTTCCAATCTCATGGTGTGCATCGGTGGAGTATTCGCTTGCATTCAGCACCAGTATAGCGCCATCGAAGAGAACTGCAACTGAAAAGAGACTTTTTGTAAGAGTAGCCTGGCTGTGGCAATCGCTGTGATGTTACTGGTACGTCACAGTTCGATAGCTGACATTTAAGCTGCTACTATCAGGCTCCCTGGAGCTTTCCAAAATTGCTTTAATCGGGGTAGTAAGTTTGCCAATTTCTTTGGCAGGACATGACTCAGAGCTGCAGTAAGAGTAGGCTCCCGAAGCCCTCTAGGCCAATGGTGCACACGTTGGGGACAGCTATTGGCTCTGGCAGCGTACCTCCGGATGGGGTTTGAGAGTATAACAAGCTTTTTCGATGATGGATCTGACAGCTGCGGTGAGGTGCTGCCTTTGCCAGAGCCTTGCGGACCATTTACTCCTCCGAAAGGCAAAATTACTTTTTTTCAACTGAGTACTAGCTTAGTGTCTTTGGAGCGACTCCGAATGGTGTAAATCTTCTGGGGCGCGGGGTTAGATGTTTCAAATAGCTCTGGGAGATTCGCCATGCATTCATCAAGACTCATCAAAGTGTCAGGCCGTGGTTACTCATTATGAAAACTGAAAATGATAATTGTGGGTGCTTATGTTAGCGCCCGTGTCAGTATGTTCCAGATCTTCGTTGCATAGTAACCATTCTTTCCCTGAAGGGCAGGAAACAAAGATCAGACAAGGGATTCCTTAAGGACCGGGCTGCACACTGCATGAAACATTGCAAAGGCGAGAATATTGAGATTTACAATCGACGAGACAAGCAATTACGTCTGGCCCCAGACGATTACACTATAAGCAAGAACACAGATTTCGCGTATTCGAATTTCCGTTGAACATACCATGCTAAGGTACATTGATGGAGCTAGAATGCAAGACGCGGTCAACCTCATAGAAATTTGATATATTCAATCGGATTACCCAGTCTGAACGCTGCAGACTGAACGCTTCAAGGACTAGAAACAACAAGATCGGAGAGGCCAACAAAACTAATGATTCAAAGACGCTTTTTGCTGATGTTGCCTTGTATTCTTGCACGGAATCATGAACTCCCACCCAGGAAGTGCCTTTTGTTGTGTAGCTGTCGACCTAAGATCGGCTTTCGAGTGGGACAAACCCGGTCCAAAGGCGAGCGAGGACAACGGAAGGTCCATTGTCCCCGCGAACAGCGCCTAATATTCTTTGTACTACGCTCCGCTCTTTCTTTATCATCGGACGTCTGCCACGAAAAGGGCTGAAGCGTTTCCCCTTGTTCAACGCCTGTGGTGAGCACCATTATATTCATCGCGAGCCCTCCCTCAATGACCCTTTGTGTTCATTGACCCTGTAAGATTCTCCTCAACCCACGTCTTGCGCCATAAGTAGCAGCTGTGCCCACACGTGATACCATACTAAACACGCCTTTTGCCAAATCATACTACATTATTCAACAAACCACTCTTACAAAAGCAAACATCGATCTGGAATCGCCATGCATTTCACTTCCGTCGTCTTTCTAAGCCTCAGCGCTGGCGCTCTGGCTCACCCTCTCATCGATTCGAACGTGCCGTCCTCGCTTGAAAAGCGCGCCCACAGCGGCTGGATGGCATCCTACCCCATCGACGACCCCAAGTGCACGGGAAGAGATAAAAAGCATGGCGGCTACATCAATGGAACTGATGATCAGCACCGACCCACACTAGGATATGTACCAGATTCCAATAGGGATCCACGATTGACCACTTTCGAGGCCTTGACCGACAACATCGGTGTCTACTGCGGCTCAGGCGATGGTTACCACGCCTTCAAAAGATTCGATCTCTGGCAAGGAAAAGGCCGCGTTCCTGGGCCCGATTTGTACGTCACGCATACGATTGAATGTACCCCTGGTGCCTATCCGGGAGCATGCTTTTCGGCCAAGGCTATGGGCTATCCATGGGCCTTTGTATCGATTCATAACACGACTGAAGCGGATGGCATGCATGACACGACTCGACCAGATACCAAGGATTTTCGGCAGGCAAAAGCACTCTGGTGCGTTCTAACCCAATCTTCTGCCAGCTAGTGTATCTAAAATGCAAATCATGATGCAATTTCACTTCCGAGATGGCTTTTGATATTTCAGTACCCAGTCTACGATCGGAGACATGTAGGCCTCCAAGAATAAAATCCTGATGCTTTTCACACTCTGATGATCGCTCAATCTTCCTAGCTCTTGCCCCAGGTGTAAAGATTGTTGGTCGCCGTGTGAACGGTTGGAACGATGCTCTGTGCATAGCCATTCCTACAAGAGAGCGGTTTCTGCAAGGGCAGTAGCCGCAATGCAACCTAATCACAAGGTAGACAATGTCTCAATCCCACCCGAGAGCAAGCCCCAATCTAGCGCAATCCTAAACCACGCATTCTGCCTATTCAATGAACCGTATCTATCACATATTTCAAAGGGGATATAAGGATGTATTAAGTAGAAGCACTACTATCATCCAAGGTCACATTGGCCGTACCAATTACCATTTAACCCTCCCACTTACTCAATCTCCCCGTGGCAATAGTGACACCACCTTTCGATATTGCGAAATCCGTCTCCTGGAACTTGCGATTGGCTACCATCCACCTAGCCATTGCCTTCATAAGTTTGTAAACATGCTTATATTCTAGCAGTGGGTCGCCGTGCACGTCATGCTCAGACGCCAATGTAAAGCCGCCCGCTTCCGTAAAACCTTCGAATCTTCTAGTGACATGTACAGACTGTACCGTTATAGCCATAATGGCAAGGATGCTCTTGAACACAGCTTCATTCCGAAGGCTAACGCCATTGTACGCTAGAGAGAAGGTCAACCTGTCGGCCCCTAGTGAGGTGGGACTGCTGGGGCCCGTGGCTGTAGCTGAAGGCGAGGCAGATGCTCCAGGCTGAATAGGTTCCTGATCATCTACCGTAATGTTGGCTGAAAGCGAAGGAGTCACCGAGCACAAATCTCCAACAATATCAGCGATCAACGTTTGCTCGGTAATCGTGATCTGTCCGATTCGCCCAGCGCGCCCTTGCCAATGAAGCATGGCCGAGAGTTGCCAATAACCGGCATTCGCACCCGCATCCACCGTGCTGAAGAGTCCCCAGACTGCATAGCGAGTTTCATCCGCTGTCATTCCAATCACCAGGTTGTAACGTTGCAGAGCCCAGGTCCTTGCTTGCAATTGCGATCCTTGATCCAGGAAGCACAAATCATACATCGCTTCGACAGCATTCAGTCCAAATGCCAGGGTATCCATCGGCGGCAGACGATACGTGATCTCTAACGTAAGATGGAAATCCTCGGGGATCCAAGGAGGACGACCGACATGGAGAAGGGAAACATTATTACTAGAATATTTCAGTATGCCTCTCTCTGCTTTTGGTCCAGGTTGCTCACCTGATTGGTAGAGTAAGGGTCAAATCGGTCGATGGCGCGGTAAGTGAATGGCAAACTTGAAGCCACAACACCAAAAAAACAGCCATCGGAGTTGATCGAGTCATTGCTGCGTCACGATTTATGAGTGTCTTTTTTCATCATTATCAGCAAGGGACTAGGATAGAATGGGGATTCTGGCACGGAATCTACATGTAGGATGAGCGCATAAATCACAGACGAGATATAATGGAATACGCTTTTTCAAAATCTGTTGTACTCGTACGCCAACCAACGATGCGACATGCGTCGGAGCCGTCCCCGAGCGTTCCTGAATTTCGCAAATCGTAAATTCATACTCTCACTACCATCGGTCAATGGCCGAGAATGATTCCCATCAAGTCAGATCTTACTCCACAACCACAACCTAGACCACAATATCATTGCTCGATCGAAGCATCTTTCATTTCCTTGGGCTTGAAGCCCATTGTGGTGCAGCCACAGTGCTGTTCGCGGCTGGAACCATGGTGTAAAAGTTGCTACCCAATTGATCCACGATTGTGGAGATGTATTTAAGAGCGTGGTAACCGAAGATGCCTCCACCAATGAGGATGCCTAAGAGGAGAATGTTCTGGATGAAATAGCCTGGGGAGCGGTTTGGCTTCGTAGGCGGTGTGGTCTGGCTTTCCAGAGAAAGGTGCTGGCCGTTCGTAGCTTAAGCACAAGGGTCCAGTGGAACTAGCGTTGAGGGCTTTTGAGTGCCAGGATATTGATCTTGGGGTATGAAAGATGGAAAGGTCATGACTTTCAAGGATCTTTGGCTGTCGAAGGGTTTAATGACTCAGGACAATCCGATGCACGCACAGATGTATTATCTTAGTGTCCGATTTATGTTCCGCTGCTTGGTGAAATTGTGAGAGAAGCTGCCTTTTAATCTACCGACGGAGTCCGCCATAGACCAAGCAAGGAGTCAAAAGGTGACTAGTGCACAGCCATAGATAAAGCCATAAATTCACGCTTCGAGCGGCAAGGGATGAACAGAGACTATGACATGAGCATATTGAGAAAAGTAACCGGGCTCAGCTCCTAGATCTAACTCTCAGCAGCTATGTTGTACAAACCTCTCAGCTCTTGCGAATACTGCCGGCCGCTGATAACACCACCAAAGTTGCGAATTCAAGCTGAAAAATTGAGTGATTGTGATCTCGGTTGTCCCCGTCCCAGCATTGGCTACCGGAGCTTCTGCTGTTACCTTCGAATAAGTGAATTCGTAGAAGTTGAAGACGATCGACATCATAAAAATCGAGGTACAAGGACAGAGAGCAGGCGAACGCCGCAGCCCAGGCAGGGAGAGCCTGACATACTGGATGGGAAAGATCGGTCGTCTCAGGCCCCACTTTCCGTAAGTCAGAATCAATTAGACTTGTAGCGCAAGGTTGACCAATTCGGTGGTTTTCGTAGATTTTAGAGCCGCGTCCGCTGCATATCTTGATGGAGAAGCAAGGAGGCCCATGCAAGGAATAAACAAAAAAGGTCCTGCCGAGACAAGGCCCCACTTGAGATTGCTGCGGAGCACCAAGGTTTAGAAGGAACTCTGCATGGAGAGACTGCGGACAGTAAGGCGAACATCACGCGCAATGAAATAATCAAATCGCAAAACCGGGTTTGGGCCAAGCAGAAGCCAGCTTCTTAAAATTCTCATGCTACAGGACTTACGCCCTTGCTCAACCCTCTCATGCGAGCTTGAGTCAACACTAGAGCCCATACCACCACTCGGCGAGAGCTCAGCCTCCTGCCACCAGAATGCTCCTGTAGCTGCTCACTCTCCAACAACACGCTAGCACTCGGAATCCGCGGAATACCCGAACCGTAGCCAGCAAATTACGCATTTTCCTGCTCCTGGAACTCCTGCTAGAGGATCATTCAAGTCTACGAGCGGCGCCCTACGCCATTCGGATATTGAGCTGCAAGGACGGAGGGGTGGGAAAGACTGAATATCAGTCACCTCTTGGTGTCTCAAGGTGGAAGACCGCCTATGTCCCGGCTCTTGGGGTTCTGGTGAGGTCCTCTCTTCGGCAATGCCAGGATCGGAGGTGCTCTTCACGTGCTCAAGTCTGGAGGGTTCTATTGCGAGCTCTGTCGCTTTGAGTGTATCATTCGCTGCAGAAGATAGGGTCCTCCATGACCATTGGAAGAGCCGGTCTTGAGGTTTGCTCAGCTGCGATGACGTTGTTGGACTTGGGGGGAGGTATCCGTGTTGGACCTTGGTCCTATTGTTTGTAACGTGCGATGTTTTTGGTCGCTCCTCGGGGCTAGGTGTACCAGATCGAGATATACCGTCATGGCGTTTGGGACTAGCGGAGGCTCGTGAGCCACTGGAAAGGCTGCTGCCACTAGTCGTCTCATCTTCTCTCCAGATGATTTCGTGTACGGAATTACGAGACTTGAAGTGCACGACGCTGATGCGGCGCAAAGCCTCTCCGGGTACCAAAGAATCTTTGCGGGAGTTAGGCTCGACCGCAAAGCTTCCGGCTGCAACATAGACATCAGCGAATGTGAGTGTAGCTTCGGCCGGGTCGCTGAATCTTCGGACGCTTGGCTTTTTGTTGAATTTTACGATAGACATCGATTCCTTCTGCACCAGTTGAGCGGAGGGGTTAGGGGTCGAGAATGTCTCTGTCGTTATACTAGATGGCGATGTTTTACTTTCAGGAGATGTGGGTTTAGTTGGCTTCATGCCTCTTATCATGAGTGTGGGCGTGGAATAAAATGCAAGCAGCTCAGACGCTGGTGCCTCAGGTGTAGCCTTGCGAATATCCTCGTTGACGATGGATACTGCCATCGAGCTCATTACGGGAGTGGGCGCGTAGACATTGCTGGCTTTCCTTAGCGTAATAGCAGCTGGTGTCCCAAGCATGCCAGAAAGACCTTTACTGTCTCTGAATGTAGGACGACGGTGGTCGCTGTTTTGACGGGAGAGGTTTTCCCGATGTGATTCTCTTCTCCTTTGATCATCTTCTGGCTCTTTGCTGACTTTGCGTGAAGGTTTCATTGTGGGTGTTCGGCTTTTGAGGAAATCGTATGTGTTTGAAAGAGCAGTAGACATCCGCCGCAAGGCTTGAGGCTCCCTGTTTTCGATCTCAGAATGCGGCATTGTCAGACTCCGAAGAGCCAATACCGCCGGCGTCTCGGACACTTCCGGCCCATCAAATGGCGACTCAGGCGACCGTCGTGCTTGTGCGTGAACAGCATCGGCTCTCATGTCAGGTCGGCATTCGTGAAAGGTGGTTTGAAGTTTAAGTTTCCTCACACTCTCGAGCAGCGGTGATTCCGAAGCAATTTCAGCATCGCTTGCAATGCTCGAAGTACCAAAGGAATTGCATCGACCACCATGCGACTTCGATTCCGATCGTAGTGGCAATGAGTGCACACTCGGGCTCATCTCCCCACTGTAATCCCTGGTATTATGATGCTTTCTTGTCTGCCTTCCATGATTTGCTCTCCCATCTCTTCGAGAACGATGGGCGTTGAGGTAGTCATCTGCTTCAGTCCGAGGAGGAGGGCTCATGCTTCGAGGACCAGATACTGGGGGAGTAAGGTAGCCGGAGCTCCTAGAGCCTGTCTCGCTGACTGCAATACTGCGAGCAGCGTTGAGATGGTCTGATGAGAGTGCCGGCGCTGGTGCTCGGCATTTCGGAGACACTCCCTGTGCGATAGATAGAGTCAGCCATTATGTATAAAGAGGGGTAGTAATCTACTCTAGGTCTGTAAGACTTACCGCGGAGGCCGCGCCCAGCTCCTCGGGCGACAAGTCGCGTCTAGCCATCGCATGTATTCCGAGCTAATTGAATGCGGCAATCGTTTCTAAGAGAACGTAGAGAATAATTTCTCAATGGGGTAATTATGAATAGGTAATAGGATAGTGGGACGACTTGTAGTGAGGATATCGGAGAAGAGAAAGAGTGACATCAAGACGAATAGGATGCGTATCAGACTCACTCCTTCCTTTTACTTCAACTATCAATCATGGGGTCACGCTTTCGCCTCGCGCACGGTAGTCCCTTCCTCATGCAATATAGGGAATACTAAACTCCGAGAGACGCGTTCACGATAGCGGCTGCCGTGCACTTGGGGCGTGTGCCAATCTCTGCGCTACATGCTGGCTTTTGAAGAGATTCTGCTGATCTCGTTGCGCTGTAAGGATCTTGGGGAAAGCGACGCTGCCAGGAAAGCCCCGAGGCCATCCTATCTGCTCACGCCTTCTCGCGTTCACAACCCTACTGCGCAGGTCCTCAACATGAGCCTTGCCGGAATCCAATGTCCGCACTGCGTCTTATGAACTCGTCCTTGGGATTGCTTGTATTCTTTGTGAACCAAACAGGTAGCGAGTAGCAGGTGGATCGAAAAGCTCCGTTTGTGTTTGTTTGTAAGCATTGATTCCGATTTTGGGTTGTTGTCCGCTTGCCGGAGCCGCTGACAGAGCTATCAAAACTCAGTCCTCGTAATCGTAGTAGGGCAAAGGTCCGGTCCCAGCATCTGTTCGGCCTGGAAAAATCTTGCAGAGCGAGACATCGACATCGCCTTTTTTGTTTTCAAACGTTCCGGGGTAAATATGGTTATCCTCGCCTTGATCCTCATCTGTCGTCATCACGTAACCAACCCATGGACCTCTATTTCCGGGTCCATCTTCTAGTCTGCCTTGCTGAGCGTGGGTCAGATATCGTCCAATCTCCGTCCTTGGGCTCTGATTCGGGCGGCACTACGGCTTGTGGCGGTCCTTTTTCCTGAATCTTGTCACCACCATCTACCGCCAAACGTTCGTCCGGTATTTTCTCCTCTCCCGCAAACAGGCCACTATTTATTTCCACTTCTTCTGCATCGCTTGGCTTTTCGTCTGTGTGATGTGACACTGCCTTGAGCTCAGCGTCAACCGCTATATACATTTTCAAAGGTTGATATTTGCCAAAGGCTTGCTGGTACACAGGTATCTCCTGAATCGGCGCTCGCTCAAGAGCTTCTTCTCACAAAAGGAGAGCAGGCTCAGTCGGCAATGGACGCTCGACACAAATCGTAAAAACAGTCATAGAATCCAGATTGTTCCTAAGATCCGGAGATTCGCTGCCGGGCCAAATAAGTATTAATAATGAGTGGGAAACGGAGGGCGATCGAAACTTGCCACAGCAGCATATTCATTTCAACAATTCTATATGGGTCCACTCTTTTCGTCGCGCAGTCACGCCAGTATCTTGCTCTCGAGGTTATCTTCGGGCGCCTGATTCCACCGCCATGCTCAAATTCTTGCGTGCGCTGTTCGAGTAGCTCAACGAGAGCTCTGCCATCATCGGCCGCTCCCAAGGAAGTACAGCGATGCTCGCATGTTCCCTTCTCCAGGATTTCGAATTTGACATTGCACTTTGGAGCTCCTTCGTGTCCTTCCTGGTATTCATAGGTATAGAGCTCCTTTCTGTTTTAATCCTGAAGCTAAGGGCGTTGCAGATAACTAGAAGAACCTGCTCGGATCGAATACCATTTCCACCATACGCACGAAGAGCCAAGTCTGGGTGTAATAGTGCATCGAAGAATGTCGTCGTCGTTGAAGGTATATAAAGTGGGTCGAAAGTCTTGTATTGAGAATTGGCAGGGTGTGCAGTATCTATGAATGCGCCTGCATAGTGCTGGAGTACACGGCTGCGTATGGACTCGTATTTAGTTGGATCCTCAATAGTTAGACGTGCCAGCACGCGATAGAAGGACAATCAGTCTGGATCTTCTCTTCCTCTAGCGGGCTCTTCACCATGTTGATAAAAGTATTCAGGGCGTCGCGAATTCATAACCTGAACGTTGATCTACAGGTTTGCACATGCATTGAGCACGTCGCACATCCGGGGACATGGACATAGAGAGTACGGAAGTCAACCAAGCCACGGTCGAGGCATACAGCCTGCTTTGACTTCGAAAGCATAATCGAGCTAGAGTAATGGTCTCCATTACCCGTTGGAGTTGGGAGCATATCATCACTGCATTCGGGGATGGGTTCCCCAATCGGGAACTGAAAGCGGCGTTTGGCTTTTCAAGACAAAGTAACATATAGACACCAAGATCCGAATCTTCACACGAAAATGGGAAAAGTGTAGGCTTCGTTTAGCTTACTGTATGAGCTCACTCGTCTCCGCCCAAATTTCAGGGTCATCGTCATGAGTGGAAGATAGTAAAAGGGATTGACGAGGATACAACCTTCGCGTATCGATTGCAACTCCGTTTTGCAGGTCTTGCCGGATCGTTCCCTATCTTGGCTACGTAGCGACCATCTCGTAGCTCACAAGACACAATATTGGCTTACGCCAGCCGTTCAAGATCCTGCTTTAAGGTTCTTTTTGATGCTTGACATCATCATGAATCAATGGTCAACATCCACATATCCCCTGCTCTTGAGTTGTCCTCGACGACCCCGCCGTGTAGAATAATACCCCCTGCCTCAAGGTCTTGGCCATAGGAGCTCGCGAACCATCCGCGTGGTCCTGGACGCTCAGTGCTCCCATTCATAGACGACTCAGGAACGTCCACTCGCGCCCAAGTCCCTTCGGCAGTCTTCGCGCCAACCAATTGTCTTGTAGCATCTTTGAAGCTTGCGGCAGTCATGCCCTCTGGTCGCAGTTGAAATGACCAAACATCGTCCCAGAATTTGCCGGCAGCTTCATGGCCTGAGGAGCTAGGGTATCTTTCGCCGAGGAACAAGAGGAGAAAATGCCGTCCTTGGCCTGTGGTAATTGGTTGCAGGCCAGCAACAGATCGGTTGCCAGGTATAGCAGTGCCCGATGGAGGTTCTACTTCCTCCCATTGACCATTCAGTGGAGAAACAGCTAGCTCTCCTTTACCGCCTTCATCATCGAATGTCGAACGCGTAAGACGAAGATATTGTATTGAACCACCCAGCTCTTTCTCTCCATCAAAGCCTCCAAAGCGGTATAGTCTCTCTCGCGTCAGGGTCAACGAGGGACCACCACGGGGTGGACCGGGAACATCGGGGTATTGCGCCCAGACCCTTGATGCAATGTCGAACGCCCAAATATCCGCTGTTCGTCCAGAGGCTGGACATCCTCCGTGAATGAAGATAGTTCCATGGTCATCTGCACCAGACCCCGATTCACCCAATGGATTCTCTGTATAGTCTTGCGTCTTGTTCGAGTTGTTCTTCGTAAAGGCAGAGGCTACGGAGTCCGCTGGGGGCCCTGTCTGGACTTCCCTCTGATTCAACGGATGTTCTGTAGACGTAGACGCATGATAGGACCTTGATTCGGGATAGGGCGAGCCTCTCGCAGGGTCGAGGTAACTCCACGAATTCAGCTTAGTGTCGAACACGTAAACGCGCCCTGACTCCTCCAATGGCTTCATCTCTTTACCCCCTCTGCCTCCAAAGACATATATCCTATCGTCAACGATGCTGGCAGTGTGGCCAACACGTGGTGATGGGACTTCTCCATTATCTGTAGTTGCTCGGGCGTGGATCACTTGGTAATCAACCTCATCGTGCTCGGATGATGGCAGTGTGAAGACATGCATGTGATTATCGACAGGCTCCCGCGGCCTCTCTTCACCGCCAAAGATGTATGCCTTGCTCTTGACAATCGATAGGGAATGGGAGGATCGAGGTAATTGAGGGCCTCTGATACGAGTCCATTTAGCTTTCAGCGGCATCGTGGCCCTGGCGATGGCCACGCTCGCAACTACGGCCCCTTCAGCGGCGGTCTCAACGCTGTATGCAGCAGCAACTTCTGCCATGATTGTATCGGTTGGTTTATATGGACAAGAGTTATGTTTAGGCAAAGCGAGTATGGGCTGGAGGCCGACCAATCACAGGCCGCCTGACGTCAAATGCGGAATTTGCAAGGAATCCTTCCAGATTGGTAGAAGGATGAAACTCGAAGGGCAGTACTCCGTACAAGCGACATAATCTACCACAAATCACTTCTATTCTTACTAGCTCCTTCAGACCGAGACTTACTCCCCAGGCCATCCAATTAAAAGTCATGGATGCTCAATCACATTCATACCGAAAAAAATCTCTACTACTTTCAAAAGAAACATGCTCCATCCTTCCACCACCACATCAACTTCCACCCAACAACATGACCGCCCAAACAACTACAAACAGTGACCGCGAACAAACATCCTATCCTATCCCCTCCACCGCACTAACCCTCCACTTGACCCTCGGTCTCAACCTCCCGCTTCCCGCTGCTGCCGTTCGCAGCTGTCTCACCGGCGCCACGACCATCGCACGCGCACATGATTCAACGTCCTTAATGCCATCAGATGCCGTATGGTGATACCCAGAGAGCGATACCAAAGGCTCCGTCCAAACGGGCCAATCCGGTATAGAAAAAGGCAAGGATATCGCTGACAACGCCACAACCAAAATTTCTTCACACGACATCGTCCGCGATGGTAACGGTAATGTCATCGAAGCAACATTTGGTATAGTGGGGGATGCTATGCTTGGCACTATTGAGTTGCATTGGGGGGACGTGGTAGATGTTTTGAGGGGGTTGGAGAGCTGGTTTGAGGAGGAGGGCAGGGAGGTGGAGGTTTGGTTTCGAGTTGTGGAGGGTGAAGAGGAGGGGAGGGGACAGGTGGGTGATGGGTTTCTACGAAAGAGTGAGGCGGTTGGAGGAGGCAATGGGGAAGGGAAGGCGGGATGAACGTTCGTGATGAAGCAATTATGGAAATCAAAGGTGTTGCCAATACAAGGCGACACAGTGCTTGAAGATTTCGGCAGAGTATGCGACGTTGTCTTGCCTCTTGCAATCCTCCCACAACGATCTCAATGTTTCTAATGATTATAGATTGCGAGATCGATTCTAGGATTATCAATATAAAGCGCGTCTTCCTTTCTCCTACCGTATCCTCCCGGCCCACCACAAGCGTCTGATAAAGATGATAAGTATCCCCGTAGCCGTCATGACCTCGAATACAGCAACAACGATCATACTCCTGAGCAGAGTGACTGCTATCAGTAAAATCATACCCACTACCATCCACATTTCTATATCACTGCTCTTCTGGGGGTTCCGGTGGCGATGTTAACGGAGGGGATGGCTCCAACAGTGATCCCGCCAAAGAAGCTTGCCCAGGCGCAGGCGCAAAACTCCGACGCTCCAATTCCACCCTCGACTATATCACCTTCGGCCGTCTCGCAAAACCCACCGAACAATCAACCTTCTCCGTCAACCCTCTTAAAGAAGCCTTCAATGCCTTCGGCTCCGACAAATCAGGCAAAAGCCTCGCCAGTGGCGCCCTTGACAGCGCTGAGAACATAATCACTAAAAATTTCCCCGACAAGCTGGCAAATTCTTACGTCACGGGGCTCAACGGCGATTGCACACTGCCGCAAAAATTGACCGTTGGTACCGGCGACAATGCGAACACGTTTACAGCTGGGCAGAAGATTTACTGGCAGGTCCGCTGGGATTAAGAACCCAGCAAAGGCCCCCATGTGAATGCGCAATTTGGCAGTACTCCCTCGACGAAGTTCGCCTACCAATTGGACAAAAGCCAGTTTGTGACGCCGAAGAAATTGGACGCCAGTGATGTGAAACAGGCGGCGAAGTTGATTATGCGTGGCGTTACGAATGATTTGAATAGTAAGGCGAACTACAATGAGGCGGAGAACATGGGCAAGCAGGGCGAGCCTAACTGGGACCAGGCGGGTGGAGGATGCGTGGAAGTCGGTTGCTGATGGACCATGTACCTAGTCGTCGTGCCCACTCCGACCGCTCGGCCTTAAAAGGTCCCTAGTGGCTCTACGGTGACCAGTAGAGTGCCTGGTTTGATCTGGTTACATAGCTTCCGGCCCCGGGGTCGTGTATCTGGCGTTTAGTATCTTAACAGTATTTGTTGTTTCAGCATCGTCACCTCGGAGATCTGTCTTAAGGGAAAGAACAGACTTCGATTGTTCTCCAAGCGCCACTAAGATCCCCTTCTTCCATTTCTTACTCATCAGTTGATCGTCTTGACATGGCAACACTGATAGCGATTGCGACGAGGTAAAGTACATGCGCCCAAAACGTCTGGTGATACGAATCGTGCGCATGGACGGTACACTGTATTGTGTTCACTCAAATGCCGGATCACTGATACAAATCAAAAGGCATACTGTACTCGATGCTAACATCTGTGGTTGAGTAGGGAGTATCTATAAAAACATGCGAGAAAAGCAGCATTCGTTCATGACTCATCTGTCGACCAATCACAGTCTACCTGACGTCAACATCAAAACATTGCTGCCAATGTTGGACATGCGCGATCGTACATAAGTTTGACTACATCCCAGAGGACCTTTTCTAATCAACAACATGGACGAGACTAAGGAGACGACCACAGTTCGCTTCTCATGTGCATGCCAGCGCGTTACGGGTTCTGCCGAAGTTCCAAACTCAAAGCTACCTCTACCCTTCACTCTCTGCCATTGCAATATCTGCCGTCATCAGACCGGACTGCTATGTGGCTCATATGTCACTCTCAAAGAGGGCACCACAAATTTCAAGGCAGAAGGGCCGCTTACTAACTACGAGACTTCAAATATCGTGACGCGATGCTTTTGTAGTCATTGCGGTGCTAACGTGTGGCTTCAATACAAGCGTGAGGATAGGCCTAACATATGCTCGGGTTCGCTCGACAAAGCAGATGGTATCATCAACCTCAAAAACCACATATTCGTGAGCGACACCAAGGACGGGAGACTGAGTACTTGGATCCCTGATAGTGACATAGCGGCTTGGGAAGGTTTCTCGAAGGAGAACAAGCAAATCGACGTTACAGCGATGAGTATAACACAGTCGACAGTTGAGCACACTACGGAGCTGTACGCTCACTGTCAATGCAAAGGTGTTCAATTCAAGATCACCCGCCCAAACCAAGCATCGAAAGACCTATCTTCGCCCTGGCCCGACTTGGTGAAGCCTTATCATTCCGAATCTCCAGAGAACAAAGAAGACGTCAAATGGTGGCTTCGCGCAAACGACACCAAATATTTGGCCGGATCATGTGCTTGCAAATCTTGCCGACTTGCCTCTGGCTTCGACATCCAGTCATGGGCATTCGTACCAAAAGCAAACATTCTGCAACTCGATGGGAAGCCACTGGACTTTGGAATGGGAAGTCTCGAACAGTATATTACTGCTGAAGGGGTCCACCGGAACTTCTGTAGCAAGTGTGGAGCTACTGTGTTTTGGCATTGTGACGAGAGACCGGACCTTGTGGATGTCAGTGTTGGTCTTCTAGATGCAGAAGAAGGTGCGAGGGCGGGATCTTGGCTGGAGTGGTGGACGGACAGGGTTAGCTTTGAGGAAGCTGCACAGAACAAGGACCTCATCTCGAGACTGGGGGCAGGTCTGACGCGTTGGGGTAACGTTGAAGGTACCTCATCTGCCAACGGACATAATCCATTGCGGCCGAATACGGAAGGGTAGAGATATGACATGATGTTTTCAGATAGGGGAATGTATATTTATGGCCAGAAGCTTTCATCTTCGAAGTTGTCCACCAATTGGGGTAACGTGGATGTGCAAAGTGAGCTTGAGCTTAGCAATAACCCAGATTTATGAGCAAATGCTGGACCATCTATCGGTGGCCCTATATTATGCCTTCTCTCCACTTCAGTTTACCAGTAATGCTCAGCTCCAGTACTTGATGTCAATGGGACATGTATGAATTTTCTATCTTGGGCCCAAAGGAGATTCAGCAGGCATTTGGAGTGCCTTAAACCTGCGCTTCTCTGCTCGAGTCCTTTTAAATTAGACAAAGTTATTGCCCCATTTCATCGAAAAATGTGGACTCCATGCCAGAATCTTCACAGTGAACATTCGGACACGAAATTATGCAACTCAGCGGGCATCAAAGACTCGCAATCCCGCTTTGCGTCAAGAGACGCTAGAATTCGATTTGTCCAGTTGGAGACCGTAAATATTAGTGTGAAGCAAATTTCTGGAAGGACATCAGGGCAATGTCCGATACAGAAGTGGTTGGTTTGCAAGCTCGTCAAGAGAATTACTGTAGCATAGATTGTACAGATTGTCAAATCAGAGTAAACGCTTCCCTGGCTCTCGTAAATCTAGTAGCATCGGCAATATTATGCTACGATGACATGCATATGCAGGCCGCCGGTTACCGAGCCAAAGTGTAGATGACGACTACATTGACCCGAGTCTAAACCCGAGTAAAGCTTGCGTTGCATCTATCGACGATGTACCCCCTGACATGAAGTTGTTTGTTTACAGCAAAGTCGTATAGGGGTCCACCACCCTTTAGCGAATACAAGATTAAACAGCAATGGCCCTCAAAGTCATTGTAGTCGGTGCTGGAATTGCTGGTCTCTGCGCGGCAATAGCACTTAGACAAGCTGGGCACTCAGTAGAGGTATGTTGAAGAATCTATAGCACCCGTTCTAGCTCAGCGTGAAGCTTTCCGCCAACTTGACCACATACCTAGGTCTTGGAGAAGTCCCAGTTGGCATCCGAGATTGGTGCTGCCATTACGATTACCCCGAATGGAGTCAGAGTGCTCACAAGTCTCGGGTTCTCGTTCGACAGAGCTAGAGCGCGATGTTTGGTGGTTTGGGAAACGATGGATGGGATAACCTTGGAGCGGCTCGCAGCCCTTGACTTTAAGCACGCCGAAGCGAGGTACGGTTTTCCTGTAATTTCGGTACATCGAGTGGATATGCACAAAGAGCTGCTGCGCCTGGCTTCGCATGACTAGGGCAACGACACGGGATTGAAACCTACAAAAGTTCGCCTCGGTGCACCTATCGCGAAGGTGGACGTTGAGGCTGGCATAATAGAGCTAGACGATGGCTCGACACATAAAGCAGATTTGATCGTTGCTGCTGATGAATTGAATTCAGTAGTAAGAAGCGCAGCAATAAAGAATGATACAAAGCCCACGCCTTCAGGGCTAGACACATTTCGGTTCCTTATTCCAACGAAGATATTGGAAAATGAGCCAGCGCTTAAAGAGATGTACCAACGGAAGGCTGCTGGTCAAGGTTCATGGATCATAAAAGATACCACCGATAAGGCTATTGAGCGTCACATAATTTGGTATCATTGTCAGGGGTATGTCATTTATGTGCCACACATTGTTCACAGATTGATATTCGGTAGTGGCGAAGTGCAGAATTTTGTAGGTATCCACCCCACGAGGGACAAACAGAGTGAAGGCCGAGCCGAGTTCGCAGACAATGCTAGGGAGTCGTTGCTCAGCGAGTTTAGCCACTTCCACCCCGATTTGCTGAGGATATTTCGGTTCGTTGGCCACCAAATGTGGCGTGTTACCATGCTGACAATTGCGCACAGGCTGTCAGAAGAGCTGAGTGTCAAGTGTTGGACACTCTTTGACCAAAAACCTTTGCCAACTTGGCAATATGGTAAAGTCCTTCTCAACGGCGATTCTGCTCACCCAGTACGTTTTCCATGACCGAAGGTATATGTCAGGTAAACTGATGACTTCTAGATGCTTCCGTTCAGTGCACTGGGTGCGAACTAGATATTGGAAGATGGCAGCGCTTTAGGCTACCTTCTCAAAGGTATCGGTAACGCTGCCGAGGTCTCAGCAAGGCTAGCACTGTTCGACAAGGTGAGAAGGAACAGAGCCTCGAGAGTGCAAACGTTGTCTAGCATTAGCGTTGGGAGAGGTGTGGAGGTGGAGGAAGAGCTGAAGAAATACATGGACAATGTGGAATCAAGTAAGCTCTTGGGACTGTTTCAATATGCTGATACTAATGGTGGCAGTGATACCTACTTCATTTCAGGAGCGAATCTCGCACGACTTTGAGTAGGTCAAAGCATCCATGTCTGCCTATCTTTGTGCTGACATTGCTTTCAGGTTCAATGTCTTCGAAAGGTGTGACCAAGTACTGGCAGAAGCTTGCGGACCCTGTAGTTGATGAACATCCCATGCACTCGTCCTCCCAAAAGCTTGGCAGGCTAAATGGGAGGACCCTGCCAGTGCATGGGATAAAAGGGACAAATTTAGAAGGTTCTTGTCCTAATAGTAATGTCAAGATGCATTTACTCGGCTCACTGCGTTACGAGGTCATGTTTTAAAGTATTCGGAATGGCTACCGTAGCTAAGCCGGCCACCGTACCACCAAAATTGGTTTCATCCCGTAAGTAGATATATTCGAATTTCAGCCTTCCCAAGATCTCTATCAACAACGGTAAGTAACTATCAAGTAATCTAAATTAATGAGATTCAGGTAGTAGTCGTTAAAAGTAATAATCTCGATTATCTAAGCCTTAGTTAGGTTAATAGCGCTATTATTACAATCTTAAAAAAGGAAACTGCGTAATATCTTGATGTTCCATGATCGACAAGGTGGCCGTTCCGAATATTTTATCGAGGCAGTGCAGGGGCAGTAAAAGCGCGAGACCGCAAAAAGAAGAAAAACAAAATAGACCGTCCCCGGGCAGGATCGAACTGCCACTCTCTCGATTAACAGTCGAACGCGTTAACCAATTACGCCACGGAGACCTAGGATTAAGTGGATATTATTAGAATATATATTCTAAAATATTTGACAGAATCCCATGTGGAACTTTCTATCAATTATGTTTAACGCGCCTTCGCCGCAGACATAGATTCTTCTCGCTTACATAAAAATCTATTAGACTTGCGCACCACCACTATATATGACCAATCAATCACGTTGTTTCCTTACAACATGGTGACACCAACGAAAGATCTTTTCAACCAGTCATCATGAACGGTTACGAACCACTAATCATTGCAAGGCCTGAGTCAACACATAATAGTTCAGCACCTCAAGCCAAATCTCTCATACAACCACACTTATCGAGTTATTGACATCGATTACCTCATAGACATCATGTACGAACATTTCATTTGATCGAAGAAGCGTTTACTACGTCGTGTACAAACATTATCGCAAAACTTTCTGTCCAAATCGATCCTTTCATTCAATCTGTCGATATCACCGTTACAATGCACTTTCTCTAAGACGAAGATTTTGACCATCGAGTATGGATCAAACAAATCATTCAAGAAATCATGCAACGGTCAATTAGTCAGCGAGTCATTCAACAAATTACTTCATTTATTCCGCAACCTTCGCTTACTTCGCAGTCAAATCAACTGACTTTACAGAAGAAGAGATACAGACGCAATAAGAAGACGCGACGGCAGAAGAAGAAGAAGAAGAAGGTTTTGCGCGTTACGTTACAGTTGCAATTTAAAGAGGTAGATTACGTGATCGATTAGGAGAAGATTGTGCATGTGCGTTTATATGGAGGATACTATTCATCAGCCAAGCATATGGTCTTGCAGTAGGCCTACGGTCATATATCGATGACCTGGGAGATAGACCTCTACGAAGGACTGAAGGATTTGTTTCGTATAGGTATAGAGTGATTCTGCAGCAAGAGAAGCTAGAGAGCATAGATTGTTTTAACAGCGAGCGTAGATCATGGATTAATGCGAATCTTTGACGATTCCTGAGACCTCAGCAGTAGCGGCGAACTGAATATTACAAATTTAGTTAAGAAACTATATTTGTAAAGATATAAATAAATAACGATATAAGTGAACGATAATATTTGTTTATATTACAATTCATTAAACAGAATATCTTTCTCGTTGTATTCAATGATATCGAAAATTGACAATGAATCGGATTTTTTGCCTCTCAAGTGATTTAGTAATTAAAACCAAGAGTCTCTGAACATCTTAGCTCATCTGCTCATCTCCTTGTTCACCACTATCAACACCTCAGACTTCTTTTCCATATTTCCAGAAAATACAACTGATCTTCAGTACACTATGGACAGGGAAGGTAACCAGTGTTGTAAGATATGTGTCACAGTGGGGCCGCACGAGCTTCACCTGCGATCTCTGCCATTGCTTTATTTGTCGCACCCAAGGATACTTCGCCTCCCTGTGCAAGCAAAACGATGGGCTGCCAAGACAGGGTGGGGGGCCAAGCGGACAAGGCCATGGGACAAATATCAGCAGTCCCTTGAAGGCATGGACTGCCCAAGCCAACTTCCGTGAATCCGGTCCGTACCATGTAGAACCCGTCAAGATCCCTCCGCCAAGGCAACGAAACTGCCCTCCACGCGGGCGAGGACGCGGACGCGCCGTTAATACATTTCTTGATCTACCGCGGGAAGTCCTGGGGGCGCAAGATATGCTGGGGGCGCAAACATCTAATGGGGGCGCAAGATACTTAGATTTATATGGGGTTCACACCAAAATCTAAGTACCGTCCCGCCACCCTTGATGCTGACCGCCTTTTACCCCACTAACATCCTTATATTTCTCATATACCAACTCACCTCATTACATACCGCGCCGTCCCCCCTTACCTGACTGTCGCCCCCCCTCACCTCACTGTCGCCCCCCCTTAT
>JAABUS010001553.1_pt1 | contig 49193 bp, 43 predicted proteins | sample 5560161 | NCBI WGS metagenome assembly JAABUS01 (sample SAMN10711885, study PRJNA513376) | rock metagenome | isolation source: Antarctica rocks | place: Antarctica: Victoria Land, Trio Nunatak nord | collected 2016-01-04 | reverse complement strand
TTCTTGGGCTGGAACAGTTCGCGGGCCATGTCGACGACCGCGAGGATCTGCACGTTCTGCATCAGCCAGGTGCGGACGTAGCCCAGCGCCGGGTTGTTCAGGATCCCGTTGGGGATGACGATCGCGAAGCGGCCGGTGCCTGGGATGAGCAGCTGCACGACCCGTTCGATGAACAGGATCTCCGGCGGCTGGCTCTTCTGCAGGACGGGGTGGCCCCTCTTGTCCCGGCGCATCACCCACCGGCCGTCGACGCGGTCCCACATCGCCGCGAGGTCGTACTGCTCGAGGATCTCGTGGTCGTCGATGACGATGTTCGCGCCGAACGGGGGGTTGGCCACGGCGCAGCCCATGCTGGCGAGCTTGACCCGCTCGGACGCGTTCCCGGCCCACGAGCGCGGGTCGGCGAGAGTGTTGGCCTGCCACAGCCCGCCTGAGCCGTCGTTGTTCATCACCATGTTCATCTTGGCCGCCCGCACCAGGTTCGGGTTGAGGTCCAGACCGTGCACCATGGTCGTGAAGTACTCGCTGCGCCGCCGGTACAGCTCGGCCCGCTCGGCGTCGGTGCCGCGGGCCGGGTCCGACCACTCGGAGCGTTCCTCGGTCTCGATGTGAGCCAGGGCGTGGTTCATCGCGGTGATGAGGAAGCCGCCGGTGCCGCAGCTGGGGTCGATCAGCTTCTCGTCCGGCTGGGGGTTGAGCATGGTGACGGCCATGCGGCAGGCGTTGCGGGGGGTGAAGAATTCCCCGCGGTCCCCGCGCAGGTTCGACCCGACAATCTCCTCGTAGGCGACGCCCTTGACGTCGACAGGGCTGGACAGCAGCGAGTAACCCTGCAGCTGGCTGACGACGAACGCGACGACGGTCGGCTTGAGGTCGATGACATGATCGGCCGCCGGGAAGATCGCCCCGTACTTGGTCAACACCTTGGCCTCGAAGATCCGCTGAATGCGTGCTCGCGCGGACGCGGCTGCGGTGGCGCTGGTCCGTTCGGCCGCGGTGGCGTAGAAGTCAAGCTTGCGGCTGCGTTCGTCCTCAATCTTCGCGAAGATAACTTTAAGGAGTTCCCAGAACGCGTCCGGCTTCTGCTTGCCCTCGGTGCCGGCGATGTAGTTGTGGCAGCGCCGGAACGCGAAGAGCAGGTTGTCGGCGGTCGCCGGCTTGAGGTCCTTGCGCTGCGGGCGTTGGGCGTCGGCCTCGGTCTGCCCGTAGGCAGGGACGTCGATGATCTCCTCGAAGGAGAAGACGCCGGCGCCGTCGGAGCGCTTGGCGAGGCAGAACTTCTCGTCGCCGTTGGTCCAGATCCCGTAACGGGCGTTAAGGCAGGCGGCCAGGTAGCTGCGCAGCTGGTCCACGCCCTCGGACCTGTTGGAGGGGCTCGTGCCCGCGCGCTTGGTCTCAACCAGCACCAGAGCGTGCTCCTGCGTGTGCGGGGCGCCCGGCTCGAAGACGACGACGTCGACGCGCTTGCGTGAGCTGCCCACCTTGATCGGGAACTCGGGATCGCAGTCAGCGGGCGGGTACTTGTACTGGCGGACCAGGGCCTTCTCGAGGTTCTGCCGCACGTACTCCTCGGGGGTGTCGGGCACGTGCTTGCCGGTGAGGAAGTCCGCGACCTTCCCCTCGGGCACAGCGCCCTGAGCGATGGTGACGGGAGGAGCCAGGGGAACGGTCACGCGTCCACTACCTCCGCGCGGTCTGGCCGCGCGAGCGGCGCCGGATCTGACGCAGCCTACGACGGCTCACTCGGCGTCGTCGTCGCCACCGGAGGAACCCGAAGGCGGATCGAGGACCACTCGCTTCACACTCACGCGCGTCATCCTGTCGGAGCCCCGCAACCCGAACCACCACCGGCGCAACCGCTCCCCCGGCGGCGGCGATGGGCGTCAGCACGGGCGACTGTCCCGTGGGACTGGTCCGGTGATGCCGTCCCTGTAACGACGAAGCTCGGATCGACCAGAGCGCGAGCGACCTGGCTGGGGTGAGATACGCCGGCGACTGCCAAGGCTGCCATCTCTAACACGATGAGCAACCCCACCACGGCGTACTGGGTAACAAGGACGTACGGCAGCATCCGGGCTGCAGGATGGGGAGGACGTGCAGGAGACTGCGGCTGTGCCCTCGCTGGGCGGCCAGAGCCCTTACCGGGGCGGAGGGGCGCCTCGGAAGCTGCCATGACCTCCCGGTACACCCTGTGCAGCCCGGCGAGCTCGGCGACCACAGCCAGCAGCACCACGGGGATGACCTGAGCAAGTAGGCCCGCATAGTCCTTCTCGTTCACAATGAGACGCTCCGCACGCATCACCAGGCTGAAGGCCACTACGTGGGTTCGGGTGGGTGCGTCGTTCAGTCCTTCGTTGGCTGGCGCCGTGGCTGTTCAGCCCTCACCCCAGACTGGGCCGGGCCCGGTAACCACGCTGATACTGGCCGGACCTGTCGTCGCCACCTTCAGAACATCTCGCCCGGGAGGGCGAGCGACGTTGCTCGCACCCCCCAGTCGTGGCCGTGGCAAGGTGGTGAGCGTGAGGCAGAGCCAGTCATTGGGTGGCGAAGCGCTGGCGGTCGAGGCGGTCACGCGCGCACTGGAGGCGGCAGCCGCGCTTCGAGGTGGCGTCGAAGTGGAAGTTGACCCGGCGCATGTCGCAGCTTCGGTGCGCAGCGAACGCCTGATGCGCATCGACGGGGTCCCCATGCCCGGCTTTGCGCCGCTGTCGCGCTATTGGCCCGCCTCTGACGGCTGGATTCGGACGCATGCGAACTATCCGTGGCACCAGGATGCGCTGCTCAGAGCCCTGGGTGCCGGTGTGGAGGATGTCGGCGCAGTAATCGCGTCTTCCGCGGTCGCGGATGTTGAGGCGCGGGCGTTTGCTGCGGGCGGCTTGGCGGTTGCTGTACGTGATGCCGCCGAGTGGCGCGGCCTCGCCGGCGACTCAGGACCACTTATTGAGGTCGACACGTTCGCCGGCGCAGCGCCGCGTTCGTCGCGAAGGCTACGCGTGTTGGACCTCACTCGGGTCATCGCCGGTCCGGTTGGCACCCGCCTGCTCGGTGTCCTTGGCGCCGATGTGCTCCGCGTTGATCCACCAGGCCGGCCAGAACTCGAGCTGCATCGGTGGGACGGACTGCTCGCGAAGCGGAGCGCGATCCTCGATCTGGCCGACCCTCGCCGAGAAACGCTGCTGAGCGCCGCCGACATCGTGGTGACCGGCTATCGCCCCGGTGCCCTGGATCGCTTCGGGCTGTCGCCGGAGGTGCTGGTGGAACGCCATCCGGGACTAGTTATCGTGACCCTCTCGGCCTGGGGCGACACACCGGGATTCTCCGGCCGGCGTGGGTTCGACTCGCTGGTGCAGGCTGCGACGGGTATCGCCCTTACATACGGCGAGCCTGGCGCGCTACCGTGCCAACTCCTCGACCATGTCGCCGGTTACCTGATAGCTGCTGCGGCACTAGAGGGCGTAGCCGCACAGCGCCAAATCGGCGGCACACATGTCGCGCGCATCGCTTTAACCGCAATTGCCGCAGAGCTCCTGCGCCGGCCCCTTGTCAACGACACGAACCTGGACCCGACGCCGTACCTGGTCAGCCTCGGTCCGCGGCTCAACGCCGTCGCTGCACCAGGTCGCCTCGACGGGGAATCCTTGCGATGGCCAGGACCACCGGCACGTTACGGCGCCGATCAGCCTGAGTGGCTGCCGGATCTCAATTGAGCAGTCTTGCCCGGCCGGTTGTAGCACCAGCGAAAGCGGAGTCTTCATGCCCCAAACCTGACACCAAGCGCCGGTCACGGGCGGTCATCATCGGTGAATCACCCTGCGCCGACCAGGCGCATCGAGAACCATGGACACATTTGCAATCTGAGGATGGCGAAACCCCCTCTTGACCCAGTGCCTGTGCTTGCTCGTCGCCATGCTGACATCTGGCGACGCATAATGCCTCGTTATTCGTGACCCGAACCGACGTCGTCATGGAAAATTGGCCCGGTGACTGGTTTACGCGAGTGGTCCGATGCGGCTGACACGGCTGCGATGCAAACCCTTGCGAGTCGGGGTTGGCCACAAGGCCTGCATCCGGGCGGTCTGGGGTGGTCGCAGGCGACTCATCAGCTGGCCGAGAAGATCGTCTTGTTCGACGGTCCCGGTGGCGACCTGGAGGGCTGGGCTGGTGTGACTCAGCCGGGAAGCCTGGCGCTGCAGGTGGCAGTGGATCGACCAGAAGTTCGTACCGACATGATCGAGTGGCTCATCGGCACCGCCAAAGGTCCGGAACTCATTGTTGACGTGTTCGACGACGAAACGTTGCGGGAATTCGTCCAAGCCGGGTTCCAGCCGACCTCCCCTCCCTTCGGCTATTACCGGATGGGAGAGCCCGGGCTCCGCGCATCTGTCGACAGCTTGTCGGCGGCGCCGCCGCACGGCTACGTCATCCGCAGCGCGCGACCCGACGAAACCGACGAACGCGTGGTCGTGCACCGCGCGGCCTGGCGACCAGCCGACCTTCCCTTCCACCCAGATCATCGGCCACACATGGACGAATCATTGGCGAGCTCGTTCACCCTCGAGACCTATCGCAATGTGCAGAGCACAAACCTGTACGACATCGACTTCGACCTCGTCGCCGTCGCGCCCGACGGATCTCTATCCGGTTGCTGCATCGCCTGGTTCGACCCCACCACCGGATGGGCCGAGATCGAGCCACTCGGCGTGATTCCCGCGCACCGCCGCCGCGGACTGGCGCTCGCCCTGTGCGCCGAGGTGGCTCGGCGGGTGTCCCACTCCAGAGGCCAGCACATATTCATCAACACAGGACCATCGGACATGTACCCCGCGCCCTACCACGCCTACAGAAAAGCCGGCTTCACGCCGTTCGTCCGCAGCACGACCCTCACCAGCCAACGACGCGATAACGCGTCCAGCCCTGGGCAACCTTGACAGAAACAACCACGCGCGCGAACCAGCGTGTCGCGAAGGTAAGGCTTACCGGGTACACCTCAGGTTGACCCAGACACTGTCGGACGTCGTGCACGCTCAGCACGACATCAGCGACCGTTCCGGGTGTCGATGGCATGGAAGAGGCCGAGCCCGCGCTAAGTGCGTACCCCCGGCGTGCCCCCGGGAGGCACCGACGAGCGATTCGAGCCACGCTATGCAACCAGTTGGACGCTCAGCCGGGCGCCCGGAACCAGGCATGGCAGGCCTTCACAAGGAGAACACGTAGAGGGTCGGGCCACGAGGCTGTAGTTGAACCGGGCTCTGCAGTCTCCCGCCCTGCCGCCATTCGGAGCTGTGGTGAGCGGACACCCGTCAGGAGACGGCCTGGCTGAACACCCCGCAGCCTCTCAACCCGGCGCAAAGTCTGGATCGCCGTCGCGATGCTCAACGACGACTTGCACCTCAGCGCCGAGGACGCCATCGCGGTGATGCGCGCCCGCGCCTACACCTCGCCGACTCCTTCGTCAGTCCCGGGCGTCAGGGCGACAGCCTTGTCGTGGCTGTGACACTGGTCCGAGTAGCTGAGGCGATTCCGGTGGGTCTCTCCTCCCACCCACGTCCTGAGAAGTGATGACCTCGTGCAGATCTATGACGGCCGCGACAGCCGACTCGAGGTCGACGAGCGGCAGCTGCGCATCGTGCCGATGGGGTCACAGCACCCCAGCGACGACGCGCGCCTACAGGTGCCCCTGAGTGCCATCACCGGCGCGGGGTTCCGCCCGGCCGGGCTGCTCCGGCCGGGGCACCTTCAAGTGATAGCCGCCGGAGTCCCCCGCTCGGCGCCAGGCGCGTCTGACCCCGCCACCGTCGTATTTTCCCGAGCCCAGGCCAGCTTGTTCACTGCCCTGTACGGCTGGCTACAGCAGACGGCGGAACACAACCACCGCACCGGCGTCCTTCCCGCCGTTCCGGCTCGGACGACTTCACCAACGCCATCAGCGACGACGCCCCCCGCTACGACCCCACCCTCTGCTGCTCCCACGGCGGCGGCCACGCTTTCGCCGCGCCGCGCACGGACTCTGCCCGGTGGTTTCCACCGGGTACAGCTGACCCGCACCTGGACCCAGCACTACAGCGCCCCGGCGGTCTTCACCGCCATCGACCTGGAGACCACCGGCCTAGACCCAGCCCAGGACCAGATCATCGAGGTCGGGCTGGTGAAGTTCACCGCAGACGGGCAGGTCCTCGACGAGTTCACCACCCTGGTCACAACCCGGGATCGAGTCGAGAGGCCCGGGACGTACACCACGTCGACGACGTCGATCTGGTCGATGCCCCCCACCTGGGTGAGGTACTTGCCGAGGTCCTCACGTTTGTCGAGGGCACCATCCTGGTCGGCCACAAGATGGACTTCGAAGAGTCCTTCTTGCTCGCAGCCGCCCGAGCCCACCACGTTCGACTGCCACCGTTGCAGACGCTGTGCACCCTGCAGACCGCCTACCGGCAACTGGAGGGCCGCGCGTTCAGCCTGACCGCGATGCACAAGACCGCAACCGGAGCCTTCGCCAGCGACGCGCACACGGCCCTAGGCGACGCACGCGCCACCCGGCATGTGCTGCTCTGGCTGCTGCATCACGCGCCTTCCCCGCTGCACCTGACCGCGGCCCCCCCGACCCCGAGCACAGCGGCCCCGACGACGGCCGGGTGTGCGATCTCTTGCCGACCGGTGCCCACGGTCCAGGCCTCCCTTGCAGGGCTGCTTGCTTCGTTCCCGCAAAGCCCCATTCCTCGTGCCGGCGACAGCCACGCGCTGACGGCATACCAGCAGCTGCTCCAGGACAGTGTCGAGGACGGCCGGCTCACCTACGAGGAAGCTGACTCGCTGACCAAGGCGGCCCGGCGCACCAGGGTGACCGGAACCCAGCTCCGAGAACTGCACCAGTCGGCCTGGCGCAGCGCATTCCCCGGCGACGTCGACGCAGACTGGACAAAGTTGTCCCCTACGCGCCGCCGCGAGATGTTCCTGCTCGCCGACGCCCTCGCCCTGCCCGACATAGCCGGCCGACTCCGACAGGTGATCGACGCTCTTGCCGAGCCTTCTCCCCCGCCCCAAGCCCGCTACTTACGTGGGCTGCGTGTCGCCTTCGCCGCCAGCGACGACCCGGCTCTTCGCTCGCTGTGGCAACGGGCCACCGACCACGGCGCCAGGATCGCGGTCAACATTGCTGTGTGGGCTGCTGCGCTCGACCGGCGTCGCCGGCCGACCGGAGTCCTACTTCCGCCGCGAGGACCTGAACGCCTACGCCGATAGCTGGGGGATCCCCCCGGCCGCCGACGGTGCGCTCGGCGCCACGTACGTCCGGGCGGCGGTCGCGGCGGGAAGCACTGCGAACGGGGTCTTCGGTGCTCGGATCATGTGGGGCACGATGACCGAGCTGACCGATGCGTTGGGGTCTGGCACGGATAGCAGCACTGCGTCGGACGTGGAGCTGCTGACCGAGGCCTTCGGTCGTACGCGGTTCGTCCACCTGCGCCGGGACGACACGGTAGCTCAGGCGGTGTCGTGGGCACGAGCCGAGCAGACGCACTTCTGGCACCCCGGGGAACCGGTCGCACCGGGTGTCCACAAGCCGCACTTCGATCGAGACCTGATCGGCGGGCTGGTCGACACGATCACCGCGCACGAGGCGGCGTGGCAGGCCTGGTTCGCGCACCGAGGTCTCGTCCCGCACGAAGTCGCGTACGAGGATCTGGGCGCGGCCCCGACCGGCGTCACACGGATCGTCCTGGAGTTCCTCGGCCTCGATCCTTCCGCCGGGGGCACCATCACGGTGCACGACCATCGGCAGGCCGACGACCTCAGCGCCGACTGGATCGCCCGCTTCCGCGGCTGATCGGCAGCGCGCGGGTCCTCCAGGCTGACGACCGGCACGCCTACCGCCCCGAGGCGCGCGCCGCGTGACGAAGGGCTCACCGGGACGCCCGCAGAAGAACCGCGGCCTAGGAACCGTTCCACAAGGGATCGGTAGCGGTACGGGTGGCTTGGGGTTGACCTCGCTCAGCTGAGGCTCCACATGTCGCTCAGCGCCTCGGTGAGTTGGCGTTGAGCTACGCGGTGGGGAGGGGCGAGGTGACTGCAGCCCTCGAAGAGGACTGACCTGGCGCGGGTGAGCACATCGCCCAGTCGGTCCGTCTGGGCGGCGAATCTCGGGTTGCTCAGGGCGCCGGACATGAGCAGCGCCGGTTGCGTTACGGCGGCTAGGTCGGCGCTGGTGAACCCGACGGCGGCCAGCATGTCCTCCAGCTTGTCTGTGTGCTCGTCCCACAGCGGCGGTGCGGAAAGTTGAGGCGGGATACTTTGGCCGGGGGCCATGAGCAGCCGTCGGAAGGCTGACTGCCGCTGCTCGGGCGGCAGTTGCCGCACGCGCAGCAGATCGCTTCGCCATTGGGCTTCGTCAGGGCTCCAGTCGTCGTCTCCGATCGTCGCCGGCTCGAACACGGCGACCGTGCGGACCGCGCCGGGGTTGGCGCGCGCCGTCGCCAACGCCACGGTCGCTCCGGCCGAGAACCCGAACAGGTGGTAGCGGCTCCAGCCGTGGTCGGCCGCCGCTTGCTCGACCGCTGCCACCTCCGTCGCCAGGTCGTACGGAGCGGCCAGAGCCAGCTTCCACACGGTCAACCCGATCACGACGACTTGGCAGCGGTCCGCGAACGATCGGGCGAACCGCTCGGCGGAGGTCTCGGGCAACTGCGGCCCCACCTCGCTCGGCGAAACCCACAGACACTGGTCGACCACGCCACTCATGCTGACAACCTCCACCTCAAGCGCACGGTGGCCACCGCGCGTTGGCGGCGCAACGAACAGTCAACACCGAACTGCTCGGGTTCTACTGGCGCAACGGGTACGCGGTCCTGAGCCGGCGCTTGACTCGCAGGACAGGCTCTACGGCCGGCCGCCCAGGTTGCGGGCGGCCTACGACCGGGCTCCGCAAAGGTGTGGGTGGCGCGCCTCTCAGGCCGGTCCACTGGCCGCTCGATTCCTGCCGCACCGGGTTACTCCAACTCGATCGCCTGCTGGGAGTAGGGAGCCGCAGGCCGATTGCGAAGGCGATCAGTGCTACGCCGTCCGCCACACGGAGACGTGGCTCTCGCTCTCGGAGGTGAAGGGACTGCCGTCCCAGTCGGCGAGCGCTCCTCCAGCTCCATGCCTGCAAGGCGGGGACACCGCCTACGCCGACCCCCAGACCATCGCCCCGGTAGCGGGCCGCTCCCCCGGAGGACGGTGGTCCACCCCGTCAGACGCAGCCAAGCTCGTCGCCTGGCTTGTCAGCGACGAGGCCGACTGGATCACTGGACAGACGATCGCCTCCGGCGGTGGCTGGTCTTCCCGATGACGAACCCCACCATGGCCGTCCAGCGGCGCCTGCCGCTGCTGGACGCCGATAGCCGATCCCGCTCCGGGCCAGCCGGTTATCCTGCCACGATGGTTGTGGTCCGGCTGCGGCCCGTGCGCAGTGATGACATCCCGCTGTTGTGCGGTAGCGATCCAAACGCCGATCCCTTTGGCTTCTATGGGTTCACCCCAACGAACGCGCTCGAGCGAGCGTTTGCTGCCAACGGGCTCATCAGCGATGACAACGGCACCCTGGCCGTTGAGGACGAGAACGGCACTGTGGCGGGCACCGTTGGCTGGTTCGCCGTCCGGCACGGGCCAGCCAGCACGGCTCGCGCATTGAACATCGGTATCGCATTGCTGCCACAACAGCGCGGCCGAGGGCTGGGTACGGCTGCTCAGGAGGCGCTTGCGGCCTACTTGTTCGACAACACACTCATCGAGCGCCTCGAAGCTGGGACCGACACGGACAATATCGCCGAGCAACGAGCCTTGGAGAAGGCTGGCTTCCAACGTGAGGGCGTCGCCCGCCATGCTCAGTACCGGGCCGGCCGCTGGCGCGACCTTGTCCTGTACAGCCGGCTCCGTGGCGATCACGGCCACGCGTCGTAAGGGGAACGGCGACCGGGCACACAACGCACGCTCTCCGCGGCAGAGGCGGACGTTTTGGGAGGGCCGTTCGCCTGCGTGTATGGCGGGTCACGCGCTCTTGTGCCAACTGAAGGTACATCGCCCTGGGTGTGGCTGAATAGGCCGCGTTTGCGGCGATGGTCGCCCAAGTCATAAGCGGCCAAGGGTCGGGTACGGAAGCGTCCGCTAGGGCTTCCGGCAGAGTGACTTGGCTGCCGCCTCGGTACACCGGCCGGAGCCCGGCAGGAGCCGGAGCCGGGGCCGGCCCCTCCCCCTGCTGCCCTCAGTCGCGGCACGGGTCGATCAAAGGTGGCTGGCTGGTGCTGCCTTCGGGCTGGCTATTGAAGATCTGCAAGCAGTTGCACGATCCGTGCGTTGAGCGCATCGGTTTGTGTGGCGGCCTGATCCCATAGCCGGGCCAGCTCTCCGTGCTCTTCCCGGTCCGGCCGGCGGCCCATCGGCGCGACCGGTTCGTGATCCTGAACCGGCTGGTCGACACTGCCGAGGACTGCGTGCACGGTGGTCGGGTTGTACCGCCGGGCGAGGATGCTGGTGATCCCGCGCGGGGTGACCGGGGCGCCGGGTTGGATGGCGCCCCACCGGTCGATCGTGGGGGCGACCCGGCGGGTGTGCCGCCACCCGTCTTCGAGCAGGACTTGGCAGTCGTGGTGTGCCCGGGTGCGCGTCCGGGCGGCGGTGAGCAGGTCCTCGACGTCGTAGCGGGACAGGTGCCGGTGCGCGTCGAGGACCTGCAGCCACCGCACCACCGCGCAGCTGGGGCATTGCACCGGGTCGGTGTGCCGCGGCAGCTCGACCCGGTCGACGGCCACGTCGGGGAAGAGGTGGATCTGGGCGGGGCGCAGGGTGGTGATGCGGGTGCGGGTGAACCCCGCGGCGGTCAGGGTGAGGATGAGGGCGTCGCGGCGGGCGGCGACCCCTTCGGGGTACCACTCCACCCGCAGCGCGGCCAACGCGTCGCCAGGAGACGCCCAGGCCGGGCCGGTGCGGACCGGCGCGGCTGTGGTGGGGCGGGGCAGGGCGTGGCCGGCGCCGGTCAGGGTGCGCACGATGCTGCGGACCCGCCGGTCCCGCACGCCCGTGGTGGCGGGCAGCTCGAGCAGGAACCCCGCCAAGTCTGGGATGGCGCCGTGGTGGGGGTCGCGGTCGGTGGCGGTGCACCAGTCCGCCCACAGCGCCCAGTCCCCCTGCACGACGCGGCCCAAGTCCACCGGTGGCCGCTGCCCCGGCGCAGCCGCCGGCGCCGTCCCGATGGGCGTAGCACTGGTGGTCACGGTTTCAGAGGCCGATCCGGGTGACGGCGTTGGCCTCCAGCGGGGTGTAGTGCCGCGCGTACACCTCGACCGTGCCGGGTGAGCGGTGCCGGGTCTGCCGCATCACCTCGTGGTGGTTGGCGCCGGCGGTCAGGGCGTCGGTGATGAACCCGGCGCGCAGACTGTGCGCGGAGAAGCCCGTGGGGTCGACACCGGCCGCCTTCAGGCGTCGTCGCAGGACTTCGTGCACGGCGTCGCCGGCCAGATGCCGGGTGCCGATCGTGGCGGCCTTGGTCACCGGCCGCAGCAACGGGGCCGCCGGGTCGCGCGCGAGCAGCTCGCGCCATTCGCTCAGGTAGTCGGGGTTGGTGCAGGCGTGACCACGCTGGCCGCGGGTCATGTTCAGCGATCGCAGCACCCCGACCCGGCCACCGCTCGTGTCGGCGTACAGCACAGCCGCCCAGTCCAGCACCGCACAGGCCACGCAGGTGCTGCGATGAGTCCCCCGCGGATACCCCACCGCCTGCCCGGCGGCTTCCTGGTCGGTCTTGGACGAGCGCAGCCGCAGGATCAGCGCGCCGTCGTCAAACTCCACGTCCGCCAGGGTGAGGGCGACCAGCTCGCTGCGCCGCAGCGCGCCGGCGAACCCCAACAACAGCATCGCGACGTCCCGCCGGCCGATCACCGCGGCCGGCCAACGCTCAGTCTCGATCGCCGCCAAGGCCGTACGCAGCTGCTCCAGCCCCGCGGGTTTGGCCCGGCGCGGCGGCCGCTTCCGAGTCGCCCGAATCCCCCGCAGGGTCGCCTTCACCCCCGGGTCGTCCCCCGGCGCCGGAGACCCAGCCATCCGGTGCACCGCGTTCAGGCTGGCCACCCACCGGGACAGCGTCGCCGGCGCATAGCAGAACCGGCCGGACTCCCCCACCAAGGCGGCGGCCTGGGCCACGTACTCGGCCACCACCCCCGGGCGCGCCGGCAACGATGTCACCCCGGTTGGGGCGCACCACCCCTGGAAGCGCGCCCAATCACCGGAATACGCCGCCCGGGTCGACGCCGGCAACGCCGCCGCCCGGAACGCGGCCGCCAGGCCCTCCCCCACCGCGCCCACGCCGTCCGCCGCGTCGCGTTCGCCGAGCGGCCACCAGGGCACCGACGAGGGCACCGACGAGGGCGCCGCGGCGTCCGGTATACCCATCCCGGCCCTCCTGGTGCTCACGCGGACAGCATCAGCCCAACACGGATAATTATCATTATCATTGGTGGAAACCACAGGGGTGGAAGCGACATGGCTACTTCTGCCGGTGCTCCCCGTGCCGGGGTGAAACCGCAGGTCAGGCGGTCAGACGACCTGGGTTGTCGGCGTGTCGGCGCACATCTGGCGCAGATGCCTCCCCACGCTTACAGGGATGTTGACTACCGTTAGACGCCGTCGACGCGAGGCGTCAGAGTCGAGCCTGGCGCGGGCGCGGGTGCCGGCACGACTGAGTCTTTGGAGGGGTTACCGCCGTCCGGCCGCGAACCTGTTTCCCCTGACTAGCCGTCAGCCGTTATCACGGCATCCTCGCAGGTCAAATGCTAATGCACACCTTATCGCGTCCACTACTGCATGCATTACTACAGGTCGGGCTTACTGCAGTAGTAAGGCTAAGAACGTACGCCATACTTTAGATATTATTGCGTGCATTAGTATTTGCACTAGAGGGCGCAGTGTTGCTTGCGTTCATGCCTGCGGTGCCGCAGCGGCTACTGCGGGCGGTGATGCGTGAGCTAGCCGAAGCAGTAATATCTGCGTTACCGCGTGTCGCACCCTAATCAAGCTTGTGCTGAGGGTGACGATGCCTGCATGAAGAGCCAGTTTGAGCGAGTGGTGACGTTCGCGAACGGCAAGGGTGGGGCGGGCAAGACGTCGTGCGCTGTAAATGTTGCAGGTCTGTCTGCTGCCGCAGGCTGGAAGACTCTGCTACTGGACCTAGACCCGCAGGGCAACGCGGGGCACGACCTCGGCTACGCCTGGGACGGCCAGACTGACCACGGTCAAGGCCTAGTTGATGCTCTTGTCGCTGGCCGGCAACTTGAACCCAACCTCCAGGAGATCCGCCCGCACCTGGATGTCGTCAGCGGGGGAGAGGCCCTTGACGACCTTGAGGACGTACTGAGCGGTCGGGCCAAGCGCGCCCGAGCGACTGGAACCGTGCTCGCACAAGCGCTTGCGCCGATCGCTACCGCGTACGACTTAATCGTCATAGACACCCCACCGACTCGGCCCACGCTGCTGCAGCTTGCGCTTGGCGCGACCCGATGGATCATCGTGCCTACGAAGGCCGACCGCAGCAGCATCGAAGGGTTGCGTAACCTAGCCACCCAGATCCACGCCGCTCGCGCGGTCAATCCGGAGTTAGCCATCCTAGGCGCGGTGCTCTTCGACACCGGGACCACCGCCACGGTGGTACGCCGCCACGCAGTCGAGGACATCCGCGCCGTACTCGATGGCGCTGCGCCCATCTTTGAGGCAGTCATCCGTCACTCCGAGTCCGCCGCCGTCGACGCCCGTGAGAAGGGCATGTTGGTCCACGAACTCGCCGAGACCGTGAACAACGCCGAGCCGTACTGGAAGGCCCTGCAGCAGGGTCGCACTCCGACTCGCATCCCAGGCTCCGCGCCGGCCCTGGCCGAGGACTACGTACTCCTCACGCAGGAAGTCCTAACCCGCATCGCCCAGCACGAGGAGGAAGCAACAGCATGAGCGAACGACCCGCGCTCCGTCCCGTCACCGGTCTAAGCCTTCAAAGTTTGCCCGCGCCACCACGGCGGGTGCCCCCAGCCCGGCCGTCGCCTGCCTCAGAAGACAAAGGCGGCGGGTCCCCGGTGACTGCTGAAACCCAGCAGGGTTCAGCTCGAACACCACGCTTTGGTGTGTCGGTAAGCCCGCCTATCAGCGGCACCAGCTCGGCAATTCGGGCGATCTCAGTCTCGTTGGCGGTTCCGCTGGCAGAGTTATTGAAGTTGCGGGCTAGGACCGCTGGACAGCCCAAGGCGCAGATAGTTCTCGACGCGGTGCTGGAAGCTCGTCACGAACTATCCGGTCTAGTCGCTGACCGTCGTCGTGCGGGGGAGTGGACCGACGAACTGTTCGTCAGGACCGCGGCTGCGTCCACAGACCCTCGAACCACAGTGTCGCTTCGGATGCTGGCCCGCAACGTCGAAGCGCTTGATGACCTAGTCGAACGGACCGGCGCCGCCTCACGGTCCGAGTTGATCACCCTCGCTTTGAAGGGCGTCCGCTCTGAGCCAGAAAACCAGGCACACATCTATTAGCTGAAAGCTGTCCGTCCGACGCGCGGCGGAGCGAGTTTGTCCCGGCTGGATCGGTCCGCTCAGCACGCGACGGGTTTGCTCAGCCCGGACCCCAACGCGCACTTCGAGGCAACCGCGACGTTCCCACACGACCCAAGACCGGGCAGAGGCGTCTCACCCCGGCGCCAGCAACACCCCCGCGCCCCACTGGCCCCGGTTGTGCTGTTGGTCGCTGCGGCGGCGCTCAGCGCGTACGCCGGGTTCCGGTTCTTGTTCGTCCCGCCCACAGGGCACGGCCCGGCAAGGGACGCAGCACCCGGTCACGCAGCACCGGGCCGGCACCGGGCGCACCAAACCCAACCACACAAAGGCGCCGCCGGATCTTTTGGCCCCCCCAGCAGCTGGTGTTGATCGGCAGGCGCCGACGCCGCGCCGCGTGGCGGGGCCGCCCGCAACACCCGAGACCGCGCCGGCCGTCTAGACCCTGCAGCTGGCACGTTCCGAGGGGGCGTACCGGCAGCAGCACCAGAGTGCCTGCGGTCACCAGGGACGCTCGGGGGAGAGTGGGTGGCAGCGCAGGCAGCGGGCCACCGCGGCCTCCAACTGGACCAGGCGAGTCCCCTGGTCGCACTTGCCGCACCAGGGGATGCGCTGCTCGGTCGCGGTGCCGGCGCTGAACGCCACAGTCCGAGGGTGGTCCCCGACCGGGTCGACGTCGCGCAGGTACCAGGCCAGCACCGCGGCGGGGCGGGTCTTGATGTGGCTGTCGGTCAGGCTGGTGTACCCGAGCCGGGCGTTCGCCGCGTCGACCACCTCGACCAGGTCGCGGGGAGTCCACGCCGGTTCTGAGGTCGCGAACCGGGTCAGCGCTGGTGCTAGCCGGCCTGGGCGCTCGGTCCTCAACCAGGGGACCGCTTGGGCCAGCCCCAGCGCGAGGATCAGGGGCCTCCGGTCCCGGCGCCTGCATCGTCGGGGCTGTGGCGGCGAAGCCGCCGCCACTTCCTCGGCGTAGCCGGCGAGGGTAGAAGTGCTGGTAGCTGAGGCAAGAGTTCGAGGTGGGGTACCTCTGGTAGGGGTGGCAGTAACCACAGCAGCACGCAAAGGGTTGGGGATGGTAAACGCCGCCTCTGCCGACAGACCACGCTGTCGGCACCCCCGCCGGCGGGCCCGGACGCACTCCGTCACGGTCAGCATCCGCCCGGCGAACACCGCCACCCGCAACCCCAACAGCGCCGCCACGGCCCGGCAGCGCTGCACCGTCCGCTCGTGCAACCCCGAGACCGCCGCGACCGTGTCCGGGCGCACCACGCACCGCCGCCCGGTCCGCTGGTCCTGGCAGTACAACGTCTCCACCCGCGCCCACAGCACGAACGTGCCCGCCGACACCCTTGCCGCGCGGAGCTCCTGGCGGCCGCAGGCGACCGCCACCGGGACCACGAACGCCAGGTAATGTTCCCGCCCCGACCACGCCAACAGGCCGCTGTACGCACCCTCAGCGGCCCGGTAATGGACACCATCCCGCTGCTCCCCGGTATGCCAACGAGGTAGCACACCCCGGTCGTGCGGTGCGAACCGGCGCACCAGACACGCCCGCTCCGAACTGCACGTCCGCTGCCCGTACAAGGCGCGGACCTCGGCCACGTCGACGGTCGAGCCGGAGACGACACGGGCGACACGAAAGGCCTGCGCTTCCGATTTTGGGCATGATGCAGTTACTCTGGGCATACGAGCTCCCCCGGACGGGTGGCTTGAACGAGACCGGCTGGCACCGGTTCGAATGACTTGGACGTGAAGCTCCCGTTAGCGCGGGGGCTTTCGTCGTTTCAGGGGCACTGCCCTGAACGCGATCAGCCGGTCATCGGCAGTGCCTCACGCTGGATCGAGGGGCCAGGCTTCCTGGCCGGCTTCGCGACACCGAAGACGCGGAACTCCAGCAGCTGCTGGACGGACGCGAAACCTTCGGTGATTGCCTGCCGACGTAGGTCCGCGGCTTCCTGGGTCGAAACCCGAAAAGACAGCCTGAGTTCACGGTCTGCGCTTCGGTAGTCGCTAGCCATGCGCAAACCTTCCCAGCGTGGGCATCCGGACTCAGGGATGCCACGAGTGTCCGCGTGTCGCATGGGGCTGGTGTGACGCAGGTTCACTTCTACCCCGCCTCTCCCGTTCGGTCTCGGTCTATGCGCCAGTGGTTGTGGACGCGTCGCATGTCAAGCAGCGCCGGCGGTTGTGTTCCCGTATAGGGCCAGAGGTGCGGCAGGACAGCGGTGGGCACAGGTCTTTTCGCTGCATCGATGGTTCGGTCGGTCACTGAGCAGGTCACCGTCATGCGCACGGCGCTGGTCAAGCCGGCATCCGGGTTGCTTTGGCAAGCGACGACAACCCTCACCGACCAGTGATGCGTTTGTGCGATAGCAGCGGGAAAGCCGCCGCTGTCGCCCACCAGTTTCGAGAGCCGGGTCCATCCGTCTGGAGTCATCTCGGGACGGACTCCGGCGAGCCAGCCGCGTGGGTCGCGGCTGGTGACGGCGTTCTCGCGGATGGCGAGGTAGCGCGTGGCCACTTGATCGACTTCGGCGGCGACATGCGCCGGGCGCGGTGCTGGAGCCGCACCAGTACGAGGCTTCGACGCAGTGAGCGAAGCTCCCGCCGAACTAGCAGCAGACGACGTCGCGTGGCCGATTGGCGCGCCCGGGGAGCTGTCCGCGCTGCACCCGGCGATCAGCAGTGGGGCCGTGATCACGGTCAGCACTACGGGGGAGCGGCCACAGGTGAAGATGGCGCCCCTCGAGGACAACCCAAGGATTGGAGTTCTTCGCGACATCGTCATGACGGCACCGGAGCCGAAGCCAGGGGCCGGGTCGCGGCGAAGAAGTCGCTGTCATAGACCGCAGTCAGCCTGGCGACGCTGCCTGTGTGCGGCTCCTCGAGCATGTTTCCCGCTCCGGCATACAGCGCGACGTGGTGGATGCCCCCGGCTGAGGAGCCCCAGAAGAGCAAGTCTCCCGGCTGCAGACGGGACACGTCGGGGGAGCCGGTGACGACGGTGCGACCGGCCGTGGCTGCGTACTGCGCGGCGGCGGTGCGGGGCAGGGTGAGGCCCGCACCGTGGAAGAAGGCGTAGCGGGTGTAGGAGCTGCAGTCGAACCCGGTCGTGCCGGCTCCTTGCCCGAAGCCCCGGCTTGGTCCGTCGAGGGTCCCGCCGCCCCACGAATAGGGCAGCGGGCCGTCGGGGGCGCGGGTCCACTTGAACGCTTCGGCGATCACGCTGGCTGCGGTGCCAGTGGCACCACCGGGCGGTAGAACCCCACCGGCGCCGCAGAGCCCGTCGGCGCCGGTGTAGCCGCCGTTGTCTCCTGTGCCGCCCGGCGGGGGGTTGATCAGCGCGACCGGGGGAGCGTCCGCGTTCGCGGCTGCCAACTGGGTGGCCTCGGACTCCCACTTGGCGTAAGCGCCGGGGTAGGCGCTGGCCTGGACCCGCTGGGCGGCGACGGCGACCGGCAGCGACTCCCACCCGGGGATGTCGAGCAGGCCGGGGTTGGCTGGTGGGACTTCGCCGCCGCCGAAGAAGGCCGTCGCCTCGTATGTCGTGGTCATCAGCTCGGTGACGGTGCCCCATCCCGTGGACGGGCGCTGCTGGAACAGCCCCAGGCTGTCGTGGTCATGACCGGCGCCGTCGGTGGTCAGCGACAGGCTCGGGGGGTAGGCCGGGTTGGACAGGTTGCGTAGCCCGGACTCCTGCAGCGCCACCGCGAGAGCGACGATCCACCCCTTCACCGGGACGGCGCGGGCTTTTCCCACGCCGATGATGGTGCGGACGTACGCGGTCTGACCAGAGCTGACTGGCGCGGTACCACGTGCGCCGGTGGTCAGGTTGCAGCTGGCCTGTGCCTGCTCCAGCGCCGTACCGCCGCCGATGATCACCACAACCACGAGCACGAACGCCAGGACCACCGAGACCACACCGACGGCGGCCGACCGTGCAAGGCTCACGCTCGACCTCCTTACCTCGGCATCCCGACCTGACCAACTTCTATACTCACGTACATGGTTAAGGCGTCGGCAATGCTACGACAGTTAACGTCCTGAGTGTGGGGGTGAGCAACATCAACCGGTCTCTCGCAGAGCCTGTCCACCAGCCCACCGCTGAAGGGCGCCGCTGTGACGGCGGCGTGGAACCCCTGCCATGGCAGGTCACGCTCCATGGGCACGCTGGCTTGGGCCTCTACCTACTAACGTTCGACTATCCGAGCGGCACGACCGTGCTGGTGGTGCGAACGGGAGGCACGGACGTGGCGGAGGGTGACCCCCCGGCTTCGAGGCGATCGGTCGCCGAGAAGCTGGAGCACCTCTTCCGCACCGTGCCGGGACCTCGGGGGGAGTACAGCCTGGAGGAGGTGGCCAGCGGGATCCGCGACCACGGCGGGCCGACGGTGTCGGCCAGCTACATCTGGCAGCTACGCAAGGGCGTCAAGGACAACCCCACGAAGAAGCACATCGAGGCGTTGGCGGACTTCTTCGGTGTCCCGGCCAGCTACTTCTTCGACGACGAGGCCGCCGAGCGGATCGAGGCAGAGCTCGAGATGCTGACCGCCCTGCGCGACGCCGGGGTGCGCCGGATGGCGATGCGCGCGGTAGGTCTCTCGCCTCGGAGCCTCGAGGCGATCCAGGCCATCATCGAGAGCGTGCGCCAGGTCGAGGGGCTGGCTGAACCGAAGACGGCACACAAGGCGCCTGCAGGGGACGCTGACAGCGCCGGCGAGTCTGGTGGTACGCCCGCGTGAGGGCGCGGGCAGTGCACCGGGTTGTTGACGCCCTCTTGGGGGACATCACCCTCTCGGCGCCTTTCGACGCGGCAGAGTTCTGCCAGCAGGTAGCAGCGCGGCGGGGACGGCCGATCCACCTCAGGGCGGTCGACACGGTGGCTTTGGACCTGCCCAGCGGGGTGGTCTACGAGCTGGACGAGGCGTCGGTGATCCTCTACGACGGCACGACCAGCGCGTACCACCAGAGCGGGATCATCCTGCACGAGATCGGGCACCTGGTCGCCGACCACTACGCGGGGAGCCTGGTCAGCGAGGACGCGGCGGCCCGGCTCTTCCCAGAGATCGGCCGGCATCAGGCGCGTCGGCGCGCCGGGCGGGAGGCCTACAGCGCGCAGGAGGAACAGGAGGCGGAGTACTTCGGCCGCCGAGTGCTGGCCGAGGTGGGCCGTCTTCCCGGTCCCGGGGCGGGGGACCGGTTGAAGGACACCTTCGATGCGTAGCAGCGGATCGACTCCTCAGAGCTGGTCGCTGCGGTGACCCAGGTTGTGCTGGTCGTCACCTGGGCGGTCGTGCTGTTCAAGGCACCGGGTGCCTGGCGCAGACCGGCGACCACCCCGGCTCGCCGCGCACTGTGGGTCGCGTTCCTGGCCTTGGCCTTGGGCTGGTCGGTTCGGCTGCCGTGGGCCTATGCCGCCCTCGACCACATCACCGGGGTCCCCAACCTCTCCCAACCGGTCGGCGACGCGCTGGCGCTGGCGACGGGCTGCGCGGTCGTAGCGATGCTGCTGTTCCAGAGCACCCCCGACCCTGCTGCGGCCCGCAGGAAGATTCAGGCTCGGGTGGCCGCGCTGGCGGTGGCGGTGGCGGCGATGGCGCTGACCTTCGCTCACGGCAGCCCGCAGCTGGAGACCAGCCACTTCGTCAGCCACTACGCAGCCCACGGGTTCCTCTTCGGGTACTACCTGTCGTACCTGTCCTACCTGGGGTACGTCTTCGCTGACCTGGCGCGACTCTGCCGCAGGTATGCCCGGCTCACCGACCGGCGGCCGCTGCGCGCAGGGATGCGGCTGCTCCAGCTCGCTGGTCTCCTTGGGCTGCTGTACGTGTTCCTGCGCGCGGGGTACCTGGTCGGTGTCAGAGCGGGCTACCGGGACCGCCTCGATGCCTACGAGCGGGCTTCGAGTCTTCTTGTTGCGGTTCTCAGTCTGTGCGCGGTAGTCGGTGCGAGCCTGCCCACCGCGGCCGCCCGGGTCGAGACCTACCGCGCGCTGCGGCAGCTCTACCCCTTGTGGCAGGCCCTGTACCGGGCGACACCGGGGATCGCCCTTGCAGCACCCGGGGGGAAAATCCGGGAACGGGTCGACCTGCGAGATCTCCGGTTCCGCCTGCACAGCCGCATCATCGAGATCAGGGACGGCCGCCTGGCGCTGCGTCAGTACTTCCGCCGCGACGTCGCCCGCAAGGCCGAACAGGTCGCCCAGGCACAGGGGTTGACCGGCGAGGACAAGACCGCGGCGGTGGAGGCGGCCACACTGGCGGCAGCGGTGCAGGACAAGACCGCCGGCAGGCCGGCCGTGCAGGACCCCATCCTCGAGCCGGTCGCACCCGGCGGCGCTGACCTCGCCGGCGAGCTCAGCTTCCTGCGCCGGGTGACCCGGGCCTACACCCATCCCCGAGCCGTCCGGCGGAGCGCGCGGCATGACCGCTCATAGCGGCTACCGCCACCGCGCCGCCCGGGCGCTGACCGAGGTAGGCGCCCCCGCCGTGGTGCTGGTGGCGATGCCGCTGCTGATCGGGCTGCACAGCTCGGCCCAGGCAAGCCACGGGCTGGGCTGGGGAGCGGTCGCCGCGCTGTTCTTCGGCCTGCTGCCCTCCGGCTACGTCCTCCGCGGTGTTCGGCTTGGCCGGTGGGAGGACCACCACGTCGGCACCAGGGCCCAGCGCAAACCAGTGTTCCTGTTCTCACTGTCCTCGATGCTTCTGGGCCTCGCCGTCCTTCTGGTGGCCCACGCCCCGCACGACCTCGTGGCGTTCCTGGTCACCCTGCTGGCCGAAGCCGCCCTGGCGCTGGTGGTGACCCTGGCGTGGAAGGTGTCTCTGCACAGCTGGGTGTCAACCATCGGCGCCACCGCCCTCGTGGTCACCTACGGACCCTGGGCCCTGTGGCTGTGGCCGGTCCTTGCCGCTGTCGGGTGGTCACGGGTCGAGCTGCGCGACCACACCCCCGCCCAGGTCGCAGTAGGCGCACTGCTCGGCACCGCACTGACCGCAGTGATCCTTCCCGTTCTTCGATAGGCCGATCCAGCCGCGGGGCGTCGACGGCGTGGCTCATCGCAGCCTCCAGCTGTTTCAGCTTGACACCCTATTGATACATGAGTTTATGCTATGCGGCGTTGCATAAACTCATAAGTCAAGGGGAGAGGGACGGCTGAGCTGATGTGGTTGGTACCGACGCGGGGGAGCGGGCGGTCGAGCTCCCTGCTCGAAGCAGCGGCTCCCGCTCTGGTCACGCCGCCACCAGCGGAGCGCCGCCTCGCTGTCCGCTCAGCACCGGAGCCGAATGGTGAGAGCAGCGACCCGGTGTCCGGCGACAGCGACGGGTGGTGGCTGCTCGGCGCACACGGTGGCGCAGGTGTCACCAGCCTGCGCCGGTGCGGCGTCACCGGCGGCGACGCCGAACGGACGTGGCCTACAACAGGCCACGTCGTCGTGGTCGCGCGCCGGACAGCCAGCGGCCTGGAATGGGCCCGCGACGCCGCACGCCAGCACGCCGCCGGTCTCACGCCCAGCGAGGTCACCCTCGCCGGCCTCGCCGTCGTGGCAGACGCTCCCGGCCGATGCCCACCACGGGTCGTCGCGTTCCTGGACCTGGTCAGTGCAGCCTTCCCCCACCTCTGGGAGGTCCCCTGGGTGGAGGAGTGGCGCCTGGCCGGCCAAGGCGAAGTGATGCCCATGCCACCGGCCGCCAAACAGCTCGACGTAGACCTGCAGACGCTCCACGGCGCCTGCCCGCCCCGAGAAGAGGAGTAACCCATGTCGGTCATCGCCGCAGGCAACATCCCCAGCCCGCACGGAGAGCAGCCGCCCGGCACAGCCGGTCTCACCACAGTCCTGAACTGGACCTTCTGGGGAGTGACCTTCTTGTGCGTCGTCGGAGTCCTCATGGTCGCCGGAGCCATGGCCGTCTCGCACCGGCGTGGCGAGGGCGGGGAGCACCTGGCGAAGCTTGGCTGGGTGCTGGGTGCGTGCGTCCTCGGTGCCGCCGGGGCCCAACTGGTCAACATCCTGGTCTGACATGACCCTTGACCACATGAGCCGCGGCATCGACCCAGACCCGTCGTCACCAGTTCCTTCCGAGCGCAAGCGAACCACTCGAGCGGGAACGGTCATCGCCGCCTTGGTGGTCGCCCTGATCGTGCTGGCCGCTGTGGTCGTCATACTCGCCACTCGCGGGGGCGGCGACAGCGCTTCGCCGGCTACCCCCACCCCTCGGCCGAGCTCCACCTCGACGGCCCCTGCACCGACCACGACCCCGACTTCGACCTCGACGCTGCCCCCGGCGGACCGAGCCGTACCGGACAGCCCTCCAGCCGGGGTGACCTGGGCGCTCTTCCAGGGGGTGGCCCTGCCTACCAGCAGCACCTCCGGGCCCCTGCGGGTAGCCGGGCCGGTCTACGCCGGATACGCCCACACCCCCACCGGAGCCCTTCTGGCAGCCAACCAAATCGGAATCCGGTACGTCTTGACGCCAGGTGCCGGCTGGCGACAGGTCCTTCAGCAGCAGGTACTGCCAGGAGCCGGCCGAGACGCCTTCTCCAAGAACCGCGCCAAGGTCACCACCACAGATATGGCGCCTGGAACGTTCGGTCAGCTTGCCGGGTTTCGCTTCGTTACGTACAGCCCTGATGTTGCGGTCATACAGCTGGTGAGCCGCTTCTCAACCGGGACTTTGCAGCTCACAACGAGCACAGTGCGCTGGGCTAACGGCGACTGGCGCCTGCAGTTGCAGCCGGACGGAGGAACCAGCCCGACAGCTCAGCGCGTCGACAGCCTCAGCGGTTTCGTCCCCTGGGGTGGGGTCTAGTGCCTAGCCCATGCGATATCCCAGGCGTTGGCCAACTCTGCAACACCGTCGGCGATGGCATCACTGCGGCCGCCGGAAGCATCTTCGATGCGGCCGCTCAGAAGCTGGCGGAGGGGTTGGCCGACGCGACGAAGGTCGGGATGACCTTCTGGACCGACCTGCCGATGCCGCAGCTCTCGACGAGTACCGGCCCTGTGGCGGCGCTTCAGTCCATGACCTATTGGGTGTCGGGGTTCGTCGCAGTGCTCTCGATGGTGATCGCTGCCGGGCAGATGGCGTGGTCCCGGTCAGGGCAGCCAGCTGGGCGTGCGGCCAAAGGGATCTTGACGCTGATCATTGCTTCGGGGGCGGGCGTGGCCGCAGTGAACGCTCTGGGCTACTTCGGTGACCAGTACTCCCAGTGGATCCTTGACCGCTCCGCGAACGGGGACCTCGGCGCCCGCTTGGACTCGCTGTCCAAGATCTCGATCATCCCGGGCCTGGGCTCGGGCTTGGTCCTCATCGTGGCGCTGGTCGCGATCCTGGCCTCGCTCGCTCAGATGGGTTTGATGCTGGTGCGCATTGGGGTGGTGACCATGCTGGCTGGGACGCTGCCACTGGCGGCTGCTGGTACGGCGACCGCGACCGGGCAGGCGTGGTTCCAGCGGGTGGTCGCGTGGCTGCTCGCGTTCGTGTTGTACAAGCCGGCAGCGGCGACGGTGTACGCCAGCGCGTTCTTGCTGGTGGGCCAGGGACAGGACGCTGCGGCGGTGCTGTCGGGGCTGTTCATGATGATTCTGGCGATCGTCGCTCTTCCGGCGCTGTTGCGGCTGATCACCCCTGCTGTGGCCGCGGCAACCAGCTCCGGCGCCGCCGGGGGTGCCGCAGCGGCCGCTGGGGTCGGCGCGGTCGCCACGGGCGCTCGGATGGCCGCCGACCGTGGTGGGCGCGGGTCGCCGCAGCCGCAGGGATCTGCGCACCCGGGGCTCGTCGGGACCTCCCCGGCCGGGGGACCGGGTGGAAGCCGGTCCGGGTCTGCCGCCGGCACGGCGCGTGGCGCTGGTTCTGCCGGTGCTGCTTCGGCAACCGCCGGCGGCGCGGGCGCTGCTGCTGCCGCGGGCACGGCAGGCGCCTCGCTGGTGGTGGCCGGTGCCGCGAAAGCGGCTCAGGCGGCAACCACGGGCGCGAAGTCGGCCGCCTCGACCGCCACCGGCGACGACGGGCAGTAGGGGATGCCTGGTGAGTAGGGGAACCGCATGACAGCGACAGCGGCGGACGAGCCAAGGACCTATGGGAACTGGCGCAAGCCAACCTCGCCGGGGCTGCCGCGGCTGGGCCTGATCGGCACTGTCGTGGCCCTTGGCGGCTTGGTGCTGGTGATGTTCGTCCAGCTCGCTGCGGGCCTGCTCCCGGCAGCCGCCGCGGCCTTGGCGGTGCTGCTGTTGCTTGTCCCGTTGGGGTACCGCAACCGGTCTGGGCGCAACGGGTGGCAGGTGCTCACCGCCAACGTGATGTGGGCGGCGGGTCGCCGCCGGCGCCAGCACGTGTACCTCTCCGGTTTGGCTGGGCCGTTCGCGTTCGGGACGACCCGGCTGCCGGGACTGTTGGCGCAGTCGCAGCTGCTGGCCGCGCAGAACTCCTACGGCGAGCTGTTCGCTCTGATTGCTGTCCCTGCTGCCCGGCACTACACGGTGGTGCTGCGCTGCGACCCGGAGGGCTCTCAGCTGGTCGACGCCGAGACCGTGGACGGGTGGGTGTCGATGCACGGCCGGTGGCTTGCTGCTTTGGGCCACGAGCCTGGGCTGGTCGCGTGTGCGGTGACGATTGAGACTGCCCCGGACCCGGGCAGCCGCCTGGCGGCGGAGGTGTCCACCTTGTTGGTCGACGGTGCGCCGGAGCTGTCCCGGAAGGTGCTGACCGAGGCGGTGGCGACCTACCCCACCGGGTCGGCGGCGGTGTCGGCGCGGGTAGCGCTGACGTTCACCGCTACCCGCCCGGGCGCGCAGGAACGTGAAGGCCTGGGGCTACGCCGGCGGACTACGTCGGCGGCGCCGCAGAGCCGGGTTCGTTCAGCGGAGCAGATGGCCACCGTGATCGGTCAGCGCCTGCCCGGGCTGCTGCACTCGCTGCGCTCGACCGGCGCCGGCGCCGCCCGGGCGATGACCCCTGGTGAGGTCGCTGAGATGGTCCGGGTCGCGTACGACCCCAGCGCCTCGGCTGCGGTCGAGCAGATCCGTGCCGCCGGGGGTGACCCGGCGGTCAGTTGGGACAACGCCGGCCCGACCGGCCAACTCGAGGCGTGGGACTCGCTGCGGCACGACTCGGCCGCCTCCATTACCTGGCAGATGATCGAGCCCCCTGCCAGCGCGGTGCAGTCCCGGGTGCTGGAACGACTGTTGGCCGCGGACGAGCACGTAGACCGCAAACGGGTCACCCTGGTCTACCGCCCGCACGACCCCGCCTCCGCGGCCGCGATCGCCCACGGTGATGTGCGGACCGCTCTTGGCCACGCCGGTGCTGGGCGTGGGGAGACCCGGGCGGCGGAGTCGTTGACCGTGCAGGCGACCCGGCAGTCTTCGACCGAGGTCGCCGGCGGCGCCGGGCTGACCCGTTTCTCGGTGCTGGTCACCGCCACGGTCGCCGACCCTGGCCGGCTCGGCGTTGCGGCGGAGGTCGTCTCCCAGCTCGGCCCGGCCAGCCAGGTGCAGCTGCGCCGTTGCTACTTCGCGCAGTCGGCCAGCTTCGCCGCCGCACTGGGCGTCGGAGTCATCTTGCCCAAGCACATCGCCGTCCCCGACCTGCTCCGTGACAACCTCTAGGCACAGGGAGATTGATGTCGCAAGCAGTGCAGCGGAAACCGGCGGCACCGGCCGCGCGGGGATGGACCAGCCGGGGGATGCGGGGCCGGGGCGGGGGCCGGGTCTCCTACGTGGAGGCCCCACCGGAATGGCGGGGGACCAGCGTCCAGGTCTGCGGCCTGTTTCCCTGGGTCGTCGGGGGGCTGTCCCCGACCATCGGGGTCCCGCTGGGTCGGAACCTGATCACCGGGAGCACGGTGTGCTGCGACCCGATCAGCTGGTTCGAGCGGGCCCGGCTGATCCTCAACCCCTCCGAGTTCCTGCTCGGCCTGCCAGCGTTGGGGAAGTCGACACTGGTCCGCCGCCAGGTCATCGGCCTCGCCGGCGCGGGTGTCGTCCCTCTGGTTCTGGGTGACCTGAAACCGGACTACGTCGACACCGTCCGCGCCCTCGGAGGGCAGATCGTCCGCCTGGGCCGGGGATTGGGGTCGCTGAACGTCCTCGACGTCGGGGCCTTGGACGCAGCCGCGGACCGGCTCCCGACGCAGGAGGCCGCCCGGTTGCGGGAGGAAGCCCACGGGCGGCGGTTGAACATGGTCTCCGCGCTGGTCGAGCTGGGCCGCGGAGCCCGGATCAGCGACACCGAGCGGACCGTGCTGTCCGCGGCGTTGCGTCTCCTGTCGCAGCGGCACCGGCGGCGCAAGACCCCACCGGTGCTGGGTGACCTGGTCAAGGTGCTCGAGGAGGGCCCGGACCCGGTGCGGGTGCCTACCCTGGACCGCGGCGACGACGCCCGATACCGGGCGGTCGTCGACCCGCTGCAACGCTCCTTGCTGTCCCTGCTCGACGGGCCACTCGGGTCGGTGTTCGCCCGGCCCACCACGCAGCGGTTCGCCCTGGACTCGACGGCGGTGTGCGTCGACGTGTCCGGTATTTCTGCGACCGACACAGCGCTGCAGGCGGCGGTGCTGCTGGCCTGCTGGTCCGAAGGGTTCGGCGCGGTCGAGGCCGCGAACGCCCTGGCCGATGCGGGCGTCGCTCCGCAGCGCCGGTTCTTCATCGTCCTGGACGAGCTGTGGCGGGTCCTGCGCTCGGGGGAGGGGATGGTCGACAAGGTCGACCAGCTGACCCGCCTGAACCGGAACGAGGGCGTCGGCCAGGTGATGATCTCCCACTCGTTGGCGGACCTTCGTGCGCTGCGGAACCAGGAGGACCGGGACAAGGCCAAGGGATTCGTCGAAAGAGCGGGGCTGGTCGTCGTCGGCGGCCTCCCCGCGCAGGAGATCGACGAGCTGTCCGAGACGGTGCGGTTCTCCCGGGCCGAACGCGACCAGGTCACGTCCTGGTCTACCCCACCGGGGTGGGACGCAGAGGCTGACCCCCCCGGGCGGGGGAAGTTCCTGCTCAAGTGCGGTCAGCGCCCCGGCATACCAGTCCACGTCGACCTGACGGCGGCCGAGCGGGACGCGCAGGTGCACAACACGAACAAGCGTTGGGCGGTCGGGCTCTGATGGCCCGCGCGATCCCGACCGGCGCAGGTGCGGGGACAGGGGCCTCCGGTGCAGCGTGGGTGGTCCCGGCCGTTGGTGCGGCGCTGGTGCTGTCCAGTGGTGCGGTGTGGGTCGGCGGTGGGGTCGCGTCCCTGGCCGCCGGCCAGGGGTGGCGCTCGGCACCGTTCGGGATGCTCCTTGTGGTCGACGCGCTTCGCCGGGGGAGCGCGCGCTACTGGCCCGGCACGTCGCCGCGGCTGGTGTGGGGGGCAGCTGCGGCGCTGGTGGTCCTGGTCCTGCTTCCGGTGTCCGCGTTGGCGGTTCGCTGGGCGCTGCGCCGGCCTCGGGCGGACGAGCCGTTGCGGTCACTGGCTACGCAGGCTGATGTGCGGAACCTGGTGAACGCGGCGGCCGTGCTGTCTGCTCAACGGTTGCGCACTTCGCTGGCCGGGACAGCGACCGAGGACGTGGCAGCCGGCGACGTCGGCCTGGCGCTGGGGGAGCTGCTGCAGTTGGGTCGGCGCCGTGGCCCGCATTTGGTGACCTCGTGGGAGGACGTGCTGTTGGCGTTCATGGCTCCCAGGCAGGGTAAGACCACGACGTACGTGGTGCCGCCGACGCTGGAGGCGCCAGGGGCGGTGGTGTGCACCAGCAACAAGGCCGACGCGTGGGCGGCGACGGCCTCGATCCGGGAGCAGGACACCGGTGAGCGGGTGTGGACGTTCGACCCGCAGGCGATCGCGCACGCGCAGCAGACGTGGTGGTGGGACCCGCTGCGCGGGTTGGATACGGTCGAGGAGGCCGAGCGGCTGGCCGGGCACTTTGTCCTCACGGTGGAGGACGACCGGTCGCGGGACATCTGGGGACCGGCCGCGCAGGAGCTGCTCGCGGCGCTGCTGCTGGCGGCGAAGACCTGCGGCGGGACGATCCTGGACGTTTACGACTGGCTCAACGACGAGGCCACACCGGTCCCCGCCGAGGTGTTGCGCGGTGCGGGGTTGCGGGGGATCGCCGCGTCCTTGCAGGGCACCCAGCACAGCCCGCCGGAGGCGCGGGGGTCGGTGTACTTCACCGCCCGGGTCGCCGCGAAGTGCCTGCGGAACCCCGCCATCACCGCCTGGGTGACCCCGCCGCCGGGGGCCCGGCGGCTGGAGGAGTTCGACGCCGCAGCGTTCCCGATGTCGCGGCAGAGCTTGTACTTGTTGTCCAAGGACGGCGGCGGGTCCGCGGCACCGTTGGTGGCGGCGTTGACCGACCGGGTGATGCGCGCCGGCGTGGTCGCTGCGGAGCGACGCGGAGGTCGGCTGGACCCGCCGATGCTGGTGCTGCTCGACGAGGCCGCAAACATCTGCCGGATCGCGGACCTGCCCCAGCTGTACTCCCACCTCGGCTCCCGGGGAATCATCCCGTTCACGATCCTGCAGTCCTACCCCCAAGGGATCGGGGTGTGGGGAGAGACCGGGATGAAGGCGCTGTGGTCAGCCGCCACAGTGAAGGTGATCGGTCCGGGCATCGACGACCCGAGCTTCGCGGAGGACCTGTCCCGGCTGATCGGCGACCACGACGTGCTCGTCGAAGGCGGCAGCGTCTCCGACGGGCGCCGCTCGAGGTCGACGTCGCTGAGGCAGCAACGGATCTTGCCCGCCTCGGTGATCCGGGCGCTGCCCAAGGGCCGGGCCTTGGTGTGGGTGACCGGATCCAAGGTCGCCATGATCCGCACGCTGCCTTGGTATGCCGGTCGCCGCGCGGGTGAGGTGGACGCCGCCCGGCGCGCCGCCGAGGCCGAGATGACCACCAGCACCGGCAGCAGCACAGCAGCGGCGGGCTTGGCAACGGCGGCGCCGCGTGGTGCGGGGGAGGCGGCCTGATGGACGCCACAGACGAGACCGGCGACGGCCGGCAGCGAGAGAATAACGGCCTGGAGGAGCAGCTGGCGCAGCTGCGTGGAGATGTGCGGCTGCTCGGCGAGGTCGTCGACGACTTCCTGCACAGCACCACCGGCGGCGCACAGCCCGGGGAAGGGGACGCCTCATTCGCGCCGTTCTACCCCGCCCTGGAGGAGTGGGTCGTGGACTACTTCGCGCCGGTGTACGCGCGGGCCTTCACCCCGACCGAACGTTGGTGCGCGCAGTGGTGGGACCACGCCGAGGCGATCTCCCGGCTGGAGGCGCTGTGGCGGTCCTGGGAGGTCGCCCGCCTGGACGAGCTGCGCGGGATGGCCCTGTGGTACCGCGACTTCCTCGACGGGCAGCTGCCGGTGCTGCTGAGCCCGACCGGCCCGTTCGCCGCGTGCACCCCCGACCGGCACGCCCCGCCCAAGCCGCTGGCCATCCTGCCGGCGCCAGCCGGCTACTGGACCGACGACAAGCCCGATGACGAACCACTCCCGGACCGCCGGGAGCCCAGGGTCGACCAGCAGGTGAGGAGAACGGGATGAGCGAGTACAGCCCGCACGAGGACCCGGTCGAGCACGCCAGCACCAAGGTCGCTGGGTACGTGTCCGTGGTGGCGATGGCCGCGGAGGCGATCGCCCAGGTCGCCGCAGCTCGAGCACGAGAGCGTGCCGAGAACGACGAACGGACAACGGCCGCGTTGCGCGCCCAGCGGCAGACGGCCTACGGCCAGGCCCGGCTGTCCTGGTCCCCGGTGCTAGACCCCCGGTCGCGGGAGCGGACCACCGTGACCGACGCCGGCACCGCGTGGGCCACGGCGCAGGCGTGGCGCCCGGACCCCGAGGCGGAGCGGGTGACCGCGTTGGCGGAGGAGCGGCTGCATCAGCTGCGCCCGGACGTGATGGACCGCTACGACCGGCTCCAGGCCGAGGGCGCTGACCCGGTCGAGGCGATGCGCCGGGTGGCCCCGTTCTTCGACCAGCCACCTGCCCGCACCGGCCAAGCGGCACCCGAGCGCACCGCCCTGGCCGAAGCGAACACCGCTGAACGGGCCGCGGCCGCCGAGCTGACCCTGGACCGGGGGCAGTCGGCGGCGGCCGGCGACGACCCGGCCACGCATCGGGTCGACGAGCACGCAGACGCCCTGGTCCAGGCGCACCCGCACCTGGTCGCCGGCGCGGGGCAGGACATTCGTGCCCGGTCCGCGACCGCGGTCGCCGACCGGACCGCCGCGGTCATCGCTGCGGAGGGGTTCCCCGCGCCGATCACCGCCGCCAGCATCGACACCGCCCGCGCCGCCGTAGCGACCCCACCGACCACGGCAGTCACCGCTGCCGCGCAGCGCACCGCGGTGCACAGGTCAGCGGCAACGTCCTCGAGCGGGGGACGCTGATGGCCAGCGATGAGGTCCCCGAGCGTGCCGTCCCGGTGGTCGACGTCGGCGCCGTACTGGCGGACCTGCAGGAGCAGATCGACGACCTGACCGCCACAGCGCAGGCGCAGCAGCGCACCATCGACGAACTGCTCAAAGCCCGACAGACCACGGCCCGCCCTGCAGCTCCTCGAGGAACGTGGCCCCGCCCGCCCCAAGGTCAGGACAGGGCAGGCGGGTCCTGATGGTCGCCAAGTATCAGCGCCCGACAACCCCGGCGGAACGCGCCCGACGCGACCAGGCAGCGGCGGACAAGCTGACCGCCCTCCATGAGCGGCTCACCGAACAGGTCGCCGCGCTGCGCACCGGGCAGGACTGGCGAGCATGGCTCGACGTCGCCGGCCGGTTCCACACCTACTCGTTCAACAACACGCTGCTCATCTACGCGCAGAACCCCGAGGCGACCACGGTCGCCGGCTACGGAGCCTGGAACGCTCTGGGACGGCAGGTCGACAAAGGGGAGCGGGGCATCCAGATCCTCGCCCCGGTGATCCGTCGCACCCACCGCGACGACCAGACTTCAGACATCCAGGAAAAAGGGGTGGGCCGCGCGGCCGCCGAGCGCGCGCAGTCCACCCCGCCAGCACCTACTCCTCCAGGCGACGACGCGGCCGCGGTGGGGGAGCGGCGGGTGGCCGGGTTCCGCGTCACCTACGTCTGGGACGTCACCCAGACCAGCGGAGACCCGCTGCCCACCCGGCCGCTCCCGCAGCTGCTCGCCGGGCAGGCACCACCCGGGTTATGGGACGCACTGGCCACCGTGATCGCCGACCAAAGATTCACGCTCGAACGTGGGGACTGCGGACCGGCGAACGGGTGGACCAACTTCACCACCCACACCGTGCGCGTCCGCGATGACATCGACAACGCCCAAGCCGTCAAGACCCTCGCCCACGAGCTCGGGCACGTGCTGCTGCACCACCCCACCGACCTCGACCACGCCAGCACCGCTAGTTGCCGTGGCCGCGGCGAGGTCGAAGCCGAGTCCGTGGCCTACCTCGTCGCCGCCGAGCACGGCCTGGCCACCGACGACTACACCTTCGCCTACGTCGCCGGCTGGGCCGCCGACGCCGACCACGCCCGCCCCGAGGACGTCGTCCGGGACACCGGGACCCGGGTCCTTACCGCCGCCCGCACCATCCTCGCCGCCACTAACCCCGAACCCGAGGTCGACGTCGACCTAGCCGCCCACGTGCACGTCGGGGTGCAGCAAGCCGCGGCGGCCCGGGAGCACGCCGAAGCCACCGTGGCCACCACACTCAAACAGCCGACCGCAGTCATCGACACTGACCCGAACCGGCTGCGGCAGCTGCACACCGACGCCACCGCCTTCTACACCGCGCAACTGGCTGACACCGACGACGCAGCAGCCGCCCGCGCAACTGCAGTGCTGGATGAGCGCGGCGTCACCCCCGACCAGATCGCCTCATATCAAGTCGGGTACGCCCCACCAGGATGGACTGCCCTGGTTGACCGCCTCCACGCCCACGGGTACACCGACACCGAGCTGCTCGAGGCAGGCGTGGCCATGGCCACCAGCCGCGGTAGCGTGGTCGACCGGTTCCGGGACCGGATCATGTTCCCGGTGCACGACCCCGCCGGGCAGGTCATCGCCTTCATCGGCCGGGCCCTCGAGCCGGGTGGGGACACCCCGAAGTACCTCAACAGCCCAGAGACGACTCTGTACCGCAAGAGCGATGTCCTCTACGGCCTCGGTGCCGAACCAACCCGACAGGCCCTTTCCGCCAGCGCCACACCGGTGATCGTCGAAGGACCCTTCGACGCAATCGCCGTCACCGCCGCCGGAGCCGGCGCGTATGCCGGCATAGCGCCGTCTGGCACGGCCCTCACCCCCGGTCAGGTGGCCGCCCTGCACACCGCGGTCGGCGCGCTGGATGCCCGCAGCCTGGTCGTCGCCTTCGACGGCGACCAGGCTGGCCGCGACGCCTCCCTGCGCGCGTGGGACCCCCTTCGTGCTGTAGGCGCCTGGCCAACCACACCACCGCTACCGGCGGGCCAGGACCCTGACAGCCTCGCCCAACACCACGGCCCTACCGCGCTGCGCGCAGCCCTGGACGAGGCAACGCCACTAGCGGACCTGGTCGTCGACCGGCACGTCGACCAATGGGCCGAGCAGCTGCGGTGGGTCGAGGGCCGTCTCGGCGCCGCCCGCGCCGCCGCTCCCGTGATTGCCCGTTTCCCGGCCGAGCACGTGCCCCGACAGATCGACCGGCTTGTAGAGCGGCTCGATCTGCGCGCCGAGACCGTCAGCACTCTCATTGCTGAGGCCGTCGCGAGAGGTTTTGATGCCTCGGAGCGACTCCAGTCGCAGAACCGCCGCAACGACCTCGATCGCGGCCGAAGCGTGAGCACCTCCAGCAAGCCGTCGCGGCTGGCCCGCGTCGGCTACCCCATCCTTTTACCTAAGGATGCTGCGGTAGACACGGCAGTTGACCAGGGCCAACCACCCAACGTGGGCACGGCGCAGCGGCCGGCATCCAGTAAACGGGTTGGGCTCTGGTGAAGCGACTGACACTTCTACGCCGGAGTGGTAACCGGTCGGAGGCCTCAGGCATGGTTCGCCGAACTGGACAGATCGGCGGCTGCTCCCTTGGCGGCGCTCGACCGGACGGGTGCGCGGTCCGCCGAAAGCAGCGCGACCACCATCCACGTCGCCCTCGCGACGCCGCGCAGGCACTGCGGGAGCACCTGCTGCAGCAACGGCTCGACGACGCGGCCGTAGCCGCCATCGACAACAACACCGTCCACGACCTGGCATCCGGCCTGCGCGCCTGCGACGCAGCCGCCTACGACGTTGCCCATCCAGGCAACACCGACTATTCTTGTTGCGATGACCAACCAACGTCCTGTCGCCAGCCTGCTCAGGCAGCTTCGGGAGGACCGTGGCGCGTCGCTTCGGTCGACCGCGACAGACCTCGGCGTAGCACCGTCTCACCTGTCGCGAATTGAGCGCGGCGAGAAGAGGGCCTCTCAAGACGTAGTCCGCCGCGCAGCCAATTACTACGGGGTTGATCCACAGGAACTAACTCCTGACGTGCTTCCCGAGGATGTGTTGCAGATCCTTCGAGACCACCCTGCGGTGATCGAGGAACTGAGGCTGCGCTATGCCACATGAGTCCGACTTGTACGTCGGACGCGACCTCGAGGGCCGGTGGCGCGTTGGGCAGCTGATCGGCGAGGGCGGCTTTTCGGTGGTCATGCAAGGCAAGGACCTTACGTCGGGCGCCCCGGTCGCAGTCAAAATCCTGCGAATCTCGGCTGGCGCCGAGGCGGAGGAGGAGTTGGCGGGCGAAATCGGTTACCTGACTGACCTGCGGGGCTGCAACAGGGTCGTCGACATAAAGGGGCACGGCCGCGACGTGGTCGTTTTAAGCGGTCTTTCGCCTGCTGGAAGCAGCGTGGACGTGCCTGTTGCCGTGCCGTACCTCGTGCTGGAGCGGGCCGACGGATGCCTTGCGGAACTACTCGTGGCACTGGACCAGGTGTCATGGTCTGAGCGACTGAACCTGTTCCGGGATGTAGTCAAGGGCGTCCACCAGATGCACCTAAAGCGGATCGTCAGCCGCGACCTAAAGTCAGAAAACGTGCTCCTGTTTACCGAGGACTTCACCAGCATCGCCAAAATCACAGACCTAGGACGCGCGCGCCGAACGAGCGACGCCCCGCGGCGAAACTCCGAGGACTACCTCGCGGGGCGGGGTGACTTCCGCTTCGCGCCGCCCGAGGTCTTCTGGCGACAGGGGGTCGACGACGACGCACATTGGCAAGCCGTCGACCTGTTTCACCTTGGTAGCGTCCTGTACGAGCTCGTTCTCGGGCACGGCATTACGTCGGTGGTACTGCCAAACGGCCGCTCCATCCTCCAGGCGACCGCTGCCCTCGACCCGGCCACGCGCAAGGCGGAGTACGCAGCTAACATTGCCGTGCTTCGGGCGCAAATGGCGCTCGCTTGGGAACCGTTCGCTTCCGCCGTTCCGCGCGCTGTTCGCCCGCAGACCACCGCGCTGCTCCGCCAGCTGACGGACCCCGATCCGATGCTTCGTTTACCGCGGTCCCTGGGTCAGACCGTTGGGCAAGGTAATGGGCTCGAGTGGCTCCTTCGCCGCTCCGACATTGTCCGCAGGACTCTCGCCAACGCCGAATCTGAGGCGTCCCGCGTCGCCCGGCGTAAAGACCTAAGGAGGGGAGCCGCATGACGCTGGCCGTAACCGAGGAACCAGCAGTGGCAAGCCTTCCACCGGCGTCGGCGACCCGGCCGCCAAGTATGGACAGTGTCACGCCCCTCCGCGAGGCGCTTGGTCTCGCGGAGGAACGAGAACCCGCTGTCGTGATGCAGGCGCGGGCCCTGGCGGACGCACACCCCGGATCGCCCGTGGCCCTGGCTCGGTTGGCGCAGGCGGCGCAGTCCGTCGGCCGGCAGGATCTTGCGTGCCGCGCCGCCCGGGACGCCATAGCCGTCGCAGGTGACTCACCGTCGGGGTCAGCGGCATTTGCCGTGCGCGCGGCGGGACTGATCCTCGCTGCTGCGGGCGCCCCGGATGCGGCAGAGGCGCTGTCTCGGGACGGCATTCCTGGGGCAGCCTTGGTCCGCGCCGGGCTCGCGGCGGAAGCGGGGGACAAGGCAACGGCTCTGAGTTTGATCGCCAATGAAACCGGCGCCCTAGCTCTATCGATGCGGGGGTGGCTTCTGCTTGACAGTGACCCTGGGAGGGCCGTTGCTTCCTTCCGCGCCGCGGCTCGCGAGGGTCTGCGCAGCCCAGATGTTCTGATTAACCTTGGTTACGGGCTGGGGAGGCTCGGCTCGATCAGCAAGGCTGTCCGGGCTACGCGCGAGGCGACCCGAATCGCGCCGTACCAGGTCGCAGCTGCCTACAATCTCTGCTTCTATCTGCATCGTGAAGGGAAGAACGCGGAGGCCCTAAGCGAGATAAACCGGATCGCGGACGCGAGGCCGAACGACGCCGACCTGGCGCTGCGCAGAGACTGGGCGTACGTCCATTTCGCGCAGGACGAGCGTGCTGCCTTACGGCAACTTCAGAACTCCCGGCATCGGCTTCGCTCCATATTGTCGGAATCTGAGCGCGCCGAATTCGAGTCGAGCATTGCCTACCTCTCGTACAAAGTAGGACGGCTGTCACTTGAGTCAGCAAGAAAGGCCCTTTGGCAAAGACTGGACGCATCTGGCCCAGGACGGGAGGTCGTCAGGATGCTGGCGCGCCTGAACGCTGACCCTGGCGACGTGGCGGCCCTCAAGGAGCTCCTCGAGAAGGCCGGGGATGTGCTGTCGCCGAGCCAGCTGCAGATGCAGCGGTCGCGAGTCGCGGGCTGGGAGGGCCGCCTGAGCGAAGCCGTCGCCCTAGCCCGGCAGGCGGTCGAATCCGACCCGGCCGATCCTGAGGTGCTCGGCTCCGCCATTTACGTTATCGGAGAGGAGGGCGGAAACTACGACCTAGCTGCACGACTGAGCGACCAAGCGGACAACGGAATCCTAAACGACCCGATGCTGGCCAATAACGTAGCGCTGGCCTTCGCTCTATCAGGCCAGCCCGGCAAAGCGGCACGCGTCGTCGCCAGAGCGGGAGGCGCCGCAGCGCTTCCCTTCGGCGGGGCCACGTCCGCATTGGTGAGTTTGGCGGCGGGGCGCATCCGTGAAGGTGTAGCCGGATACGCGCGGGCGGTTCAGCGCCTGCAAAACGAGGACAAGGCGGAGCTCGCTTCCCTCGTGGATTGGCGGCGGCGGTTGGCGATGGCCCAACTCCGTTTGCCCCTTCCTGAGGATGAAGATCTTGAGGAGCCAGCCGGCCGGGCGCACACCGCTGCCCGCGTCGCACTCAGGCTCGTCAAGGGGCGGTTACCGCAACGAACGGCTACGGCCGACTGATCGAGAGCTGGGCTTAGCGACTGATCCTGCGCCATTGCTACTCAGACCCCAAGTCGGCACGCAGCTGGTCGCCGCTGATGGTGCGGCGCGCCTGGAGATCGCTGCGGGCGGTCTCGATGTCTTCGTGGATGCCGGGCTGGGAGAGCCAGTAGATGGTCTCCTGCAGCTACTCCAGGTCGTCGGCCGACAGGAGCACGGCGGCCGGCCGGCCATGTCGGGTGATCTGCACAATCTCGTGGGTGGTGTCGGCCTCCTCGACCAGCGCCGAAAGACGGCCCTTGGCTTCGCTCAGGGCATCGGTCTTCACGGGTGCCATGGTAGCCTGAACGCAGGCCAGCCATTAGCCTGACAAGTGGCCGATAACCTAGATTATGACAAGTAGGCAGTCCAGGGCTGTCCCCCCGGGAGACCTCACGGACGCTGCTGGGCCGAGTACGGCAACGACCAATATTGCGGCGTCGCCACGCGCTGGGGGCGCTGTTCGCTCACCAATTCGCGGCGGCCTTTTGAGCGTAGTCGACGAATTTCAGGCTCCGTTCGACGCTGCCCGGACGGGGTGGGTCGCCCACGACAAGGCCCAATGGACGGTCGGCGAGCACTTGGGCCAGTAAGGCCTCCCACTCTGGCGCGAACCGTTGGATGGCCCAATGCAACGCCCTCCGCTTTGATGTGACCTCGGCGGTCTCCAGCGTGTACAGCACCCGGCAGGTCGTCGTAACCAGGATCCGCTGAACCCACGCGATGTCGAGGGTCGCCCACGACATGAGGTCGGGAACGATCTTTGGCAGCATGACGCGCATCTCATCCCGTATTGCGTCCGGTGGAACAGCGTCTATGAGCTCGCCGGGCGCCGGACCCGCGAGAGTGATGCCGTGTGCGCAAGTCAGCCACCGGACGAACGCGTGATTGCAGTGGGTGGAACGTTGCATGTATCGCGAGCCGTGGTCAACGAACCACCACTCCTGGCCTCGAGCTGAGAGACCGCGTAGTTGGTCTGCGATCGGATAGGAGCCTTCGAGGTGCTTGGTCCAGTGACCTTCACGTAGCGGGATCGAGTCGTGCAGCAACACAAGCTCCCCAAGTTGTGAGGGCGTCGGGTCGTCGCGCAGGACGATCAGGAAGTCACTATCGCTCTGCTCGTCGCCTTCACCCAGCGCGAAGGAACCCTGAAGGTAGGCGCCTAGCATTCGGTCGTCGAGGATGTCGCTGACTTCTGCGACGAGCAGAGTGAGGACATGGTTCAGTTCAGGAAAACCCGTCCACTCGCGAGCCATGGTTACCTCCTCGCCGGCGCTGTTGAGCGCGGCACAAGCGACCGCGTCGCGGCACGCTACCAGGCGGGATTCAGGTCATTATCCCGCCTCATATAGGAGGATTCCCGGCCGACTACACGCCGATGCCACAATCTCTGCGTGACACAGGTCCGGGGCCGTGGGGGGCTGCTACCTGGGGGCTACCGGCCACGGCGAGCCCCCCGATTGACCCGAGTACGCCTCAGACTGCTTTGCCGGGTCGCCAGGCGAGGGCGAGGCTCCACGCGAGACGTCCACCCAACGCCGCCAACAACGCGCCAAGTATTGCGGCGAGCAGAATGACGCCGCCGGCGAGTGACGTGCGAGGTGCTAATGAGGCGTACATTGCCCCCAACGCCTCTCCGGCGACGAGGTATGCCGCGGCGGCGACGAAGCTAGTCACGAGGAACGTTGTCATCATGCGCCATCCGCATATCGACCAGAATACCGACCGTCTTGAAGCGAGAGCAGTCAATGGCGCAAGGACCGCTGCAGATCGCATCAGATCGGCTAGCACACGCATCCCCAGGCTCAAAGTCAAGACCGCGAGAGCTCCGAATCCCAACAGCATCACCCAGTGGGCTTGGTCAAACCGTGGAGTCGCGCCCACAACCCAGGCCTGGCCCATCGACTCAAGACCGAGGCCGCCCACCACGTTGCGATAGCCAAGGTTCTGCAGGAAGGCCTGATTCAACGGTTGTCGATCACGGGAGACCAACACGAGGCCGCTTCCATCCCCCGCTCCTTCTATCGGGCCTTGTCGGGTACGCAGTGGTGCGGTCCATTGTGCTAAGTAGACCAACGCCGGGTCGGCCGCGGGGGGCTGGAAGGCTCGAGGCTGCGGGGTGCAAGTGGAGCCGATTGAGCGGAGGACCTCACAGCTAGAGGTCAGCACGGCGTGCGGCGGATCCTCTGGATAGACGTCAAAGCGGGCGGCTAGCACGTTTGGCGGCAGTGCGGCCAAAAAGCCCTTCAGGTCAGCTCCCGACGTTGCCTGCCGGGCGAGGAGCACCTGGGAGCCCACGGCCGCGCGTGTCGCGACGCCCCTTTGGTACTCGACGCCCAGCTGACCCGCCCATGCGACTGCTTGGCCAAGCACGAGTGTCCCCACGACTAGCGTGATCGCGATCTCGGTGGTCCGTCGGCGGGACTGGACCAGTTGCCGACCGGCGATGATCGCGGCGGCAGCACCCAACCCCCGTCCGAGATTAGCGACAGCGCGCCCGGCTGCTGCGACGAGCAGCGCGGCCAACGAGGGCAGGGTAAGCAGGAGAGCGACGAATATTGCCTCGTAGACGATCACCGCCGCCCAACCAGCTGGGGCAAGGCGTGGAAGGAACAGAATGAGCACCAGAGCCAGTACCGCGATTAAAGGAGCGGCTGCTGGCACTCCCTCGTCCCGGGCTGCCGGGCGCCAACGGCGTCCACGGACAAGCCGCGGAGGAGCGCACATAATTCCCAGGCTGAGCATTACGCCCGCGAGCAGCGCCCCAATGACGCCAAGCGCGTGGGCGCGCAGATCTTGTGCCACTACGACGTAACGAAGGCCGGGTAGTGGCATATCGTGGCTCATGGCCCACACTGTCAGGACGGCGCTAAGACCTGCGCCAACCGCCACCGCTCGCCACGCCGCTCCGATTTCCAAAGCAAGCATCTCACCTCGTGTGGCACCGACGCGACGAAGAGTCAGGGCTCGCTCTCGTCGTCGCTCGGCTCCGCTGCCAGTCATGACGAAGAGGCCAAGGACCGACGGAATGGCAAGTGTGACACCCACCAACATGAGTACTTGCCAGCCGACCGGTTCGTTAATCACCGTGGCCTGCGGATATCCCACGCCTCCCGTGACTCCAAATCCGCTTGCCGGAATTAACACGTCGGAGCCGGTAGTAGCTCGGCGTCCCCTCAAAGCCGTCAGTTGTTTGATGGTGGGCCGCAGGTAAACCGTATAATCGGTCGGAGTAATAAGGCCCTGCTCGCCGATACGACCCGCTACTTGGCCATACCGACCGCGACGGTCTTGCGGTAGGTCGCGTGCAAGTTGCGGCGACAAAATTGCCTCTCCCGGCCTCGGCCAGAAGGAAACCCCGGGTGGCAGTGGTGCGCCTTTGGTCAGCGGCTCAAGACCGACAACGGTCACTAGTCTATCGTTAAGATAATCGAAGTGGAGCGGCATCCACAAGAGTTTCGCTGGATGTCGCAGCATAGGGCCAATTTGAGGGCTGGAGGCATCAGCTCGGGTCGCGCGGCCGCCGAGCGTGGCACTAGTTGCGGTTAGAGACACCAGCGAGAAACACACGAGCAACGCTCCCAGCGCGCCCCCCCACCACCGAACGCGACCCACGCCGGTCGATCTGCCGATGATCCTTCCCCAGCGGTACAGAGCTCCGGCAGTAACCCTCACCGCCGCATCCCGGAAGGAGTCGCAATGACACCGTCGCGCAGCTCTAGATGCTCTTCGGCTAGCCCCGCTAGGGCGAGGTCGTGAGTGACGAGCAAGAGTGCGCACCTTTGGTCTGCTGCCGCGCTAAAGAGCATCTCGGCGACCGCGTCTCGCGAACCGGCGTCAAGAGAGCCGGTGGGCTCGTCAGCGAGCAGACACCTTGGCTCAGCCGCCAGGGCGCGGGCTACGGCAGTTCGTTGTCGCTCGCCTCCCGAGAGGGTGAAGGTGATTTGCTCACTGATCGGTTTAAGGCCAAGTCTGTCAATTGAGACCTGGGCTTTGCCGATGGCATCACTGCGCGAGAATCCCGCTAGTAGCGGTCCAATAAGAACGTTCTCGAAGCACGTCACCTCATCAATTAACTCACCGGTTTGAAAAACCATGCCCATGCTCCGGCGCCGCAACCTGGCGCGTTGCTTTCGCGGAACGCCAGTCATTTTTTCTCCCGCTACGACCACATCACCCGCGTCAGGGGTGATCAGGCCGAGCGCAATCGATAGCAAGGAACTCTTGCCGCTGCCGCTGGGCCCAGATATCGCCAAACTTCGGCCGCTCTCCAGAAGTAGCGACACCTCACTGAGAATCTGCCGCCCAGCGATCGACCAGGAGACGTGCTGCAACTGCAGCGCCGCCGCATCCAAGCACAACGCCTGACCCAGTGACCGGGTCAGCGGAACGCCGTGTCGCAGCTGTCACCCCCCGGCTCATAGTTCGTGCAGGCCATCGTCTGGGTCACGTACGAATAGGTCCAGCTGGTGTCAGTGCTGAGCGCCGGCTTGCGCACGTTCGTCTGGCAACCGGAACCGTTGTCCAGGCGCTGTTCTCCGGAAACACTCACCCGATAGTACTTTACGTACGAGGCGTGGCCGTCGCACTTGGCGTCCGTGATATCAACGTGCAAGCCGCCCGTCTCAGACCAGCTGTGCGCGCCGCCGTCCGGGGCGTAGGAGTTGTGGTAGGTCGTCGCAACCGCACCGGCCGAACCACCTATGAGGAGGACGGCAGCAGCGCCCACAGTGCCAAGTCCCGAGCGGAATCGCCGCTGAGTCATCATGGAATCTCCCTTCGCGCGTCGGCAACCGTTGCCGCCCGCCGAGCAGGCTATATCATGAACTGCTCTAGAATCCACGGACATTACCACTCCAATCACTGTGTCGTCCATCACAAGCGGGAATGTCGCGGAGACGCGGATGCGCCTCCTACCGCCGATCGTGTCAATCACCGGTGGTGGGTTGGAGCCAGTGAACTTTCAGGACTCCCAAAGCGCCTCGCGCGGAGCAGGTGGGGCCGCGGATACGCCAGCGACTGGAACGGGCGGTCCGCCATTACGCTTCGGCGTGCTGGGGCCTACCTAAGCTCTCGGTCATCTACCGGGACAACGTCGCGTCGATTCGGGTGGCGGAGGAGATCGGAGCGCGTTCGAAAGGCGACGTGGAGATCAACAGCTCGCGGTGCGTGATCACGGCCAGAGCGCTCCTCGCTGTTGTTCCGGTTGAGGATCCGCCACTCGCTCGTCAATCGTTGGTCGACGACTCAGCGGGCCCCGTCGGCCTATCGTCAACTACGGTTGACGCGCCGCAGCCGGCTGGCGGGCTGGCCATGTCAAAGCGACTTACGGCTGGTGTCGACCTCCTCGACCAGCGCCGAGAGGCGGCTCTTGGCTTCGCTGGCTCCTCGGTGATGGGCGCCGCTGCCCGACCCGCTCAGGCCCCGCAACCCTGGCCCGCACCATCGCCTGGCAGATCGACGCCGTCACCTACGCCCTCGAAGGCAACATTCGCGCCTCCGGGGCCACCCCTCGTCTGGCTGGCCCAGCTGCTAGGCACAACCCCCGTGCGCCTCGCCGAGAGCAGCGACCGCGTGGTCCTGGTGCCCGCCTTCATCGGGCTCGGCGCGCCCTACTGGGGGTGTTGGTAACGGTGCTGTCACCAGCCGCAATGGGCGGGTGAGAGGTGCCATCAGCTGGCCGTTACGTTGCCTGCGCGTTGGACGGCTCGGTAGACGGTGGACCGTCCGACGGTAAACAGTTCGGCCAGCTCGGCGGTGGTGTGTTTGCCCGCTCGGTAGAGCTCGACGAGGTGGGTTTCCTGGGTGGGGCTGAGTTTGGGTGCTTTCCCGCGGAGTCGGCCTTTGGCTTTGGCGATTTTCATTCCTTCGCGGGTGCGCATCCGGATGAGGTCGGATTCGAATTCGGCGATCATGGCCAGGACGTTGAACAGCAGCCGCCCGATCGGGTCGTTCGGGTCGTGCATTGATCCGCCGATGTTGAGCTTCACCTCGGCGTCGGTGAGTTCGGCGACGATGTTGCGGGCGTCGGGCAGGGATCGGGCGAGCCGGTCGAGCTTGGTGACGACGAGGGTGTCACCGGCCCGGCAGGCGGCGAGGGCTTGCCGTAGTCCGGGCCGGTCTCGGTTGCGTCCGGTCAGGCCGTGGTCGACGTAGATGCGGTCGGCGTTCACGCCGAGGCTGGCGAGACCGTCTCGTTGGGCGGTGAGGTCTTGGTTGTCGGTGGAGCAGCGGGCGTATCCGATCATCATTCCGGCCATGACCGGGGACTGTACCGGTTGAGCTACCTTCACCGGGCATTAAAGCGGACAGGTCTTACGGGAATCGGCACCGCCGACGTTCCGGGAGATCCTGTTGTATCAGTGGCGGCGCCGGGGTGTTCCGGTGGACGGTCGGCTATCGGGACGCCTCTGGCACGGCTCGCGGCAAGGCCGCATACAGGTCGGCGAGGGCCTTCTCGACTTGCGGAGGGAAGGTGGTGAAGGCCGCCGCGGTGAGGTCCTGGCGTGCGGCACGGCCGGTGCGGTGCCGACGACGCGGCCAGTCCCACCGGCGATCGACGAGCGAAAAGAGTTACGATACCGAAGCGTCGCCGGGCGCGCCCGGTCCGCGGGGAAGGGACGATCCCACCGGCAGTGTGGGCACAGGCAACCGACGAACCTCGGCCCGGCACGCGGACACGGGCAGCCGGAGGTTCGCCATGCCCGCTCTCCCTTCGCATCCTTCTCTCGAGCATCTCCGTAAGCAGGCCAAGGAGCGCCGGCGCGCACAGGGCGTGAGCCTGAGCCGAGCGCAGCACGAGCTTGCCAGCGAGTACGGCTTCGACAGCTGGCCCCGGCTCGTCCATCACGTGCAGGCCGAGGGCCTGACGGGGGTCGAGCGGGCGCTGATGCTCGCCGACACGGCCGGGCTCGCGGCCCATCTGACAGCCGACCCGAGCGCAGCCACTGCAGCGGTCGGCGACCTGTCGCCGCTGCTGACTCTGCTGCGCCGTTCGACCGGCGCGCCCGCCGACATCCGCCGCTGCGGCGAGCTGTTGCTCGACGCCGGCGCCGATCCCGACAGTCGCACCGACGAGGACCATGGCCAGTGGCGGATGTCGGCACTGTTCGCCGCCGTCGAACGCAGCGATCTGGCTCTGGTCCGGCTGCTGCTCGACCGCGGTGCCACGCCGGATGAGGACGCGTTCTACCTGGCCTGCGACCGGGCGGACACCGCGTACCTGGACCTGCTGTACCGGCCCGGGTTCGAGCCCGTGATCATTCGTCAGCTCGACTTCGAGAGCACCGCCGGATTGCGCTGGTTCCTCGACCGCGACGTCGACGTGAACATCCACGGCTGTCTGCACTGGGCCATCGGACGCGGCCGCGGCACATCCATTCTGCGGCTGCTGCTCGACGCGGGCGCGGACGTGAACCTGCCGCATCCGGTGACCGGTCAGCGTCCGCTCGCGGTGGCGGCCCGGTGCGGCCACCTCGCCGCCTACGACTTGCTCACCGCTCGCGGCGCGCGCGCCGAACTCGACACTACAGACATCGCGGTGTTGGCCGTGGCTCGCGGCGAATCAGTGCATTTGCCGGTTGCGCCGCCGCCGATGCCCGGTATACCCGGTGAGGACTACGGCTGGCTGCTCGGGCAGCTGGCGTTGCTCGGGCGCAACGAGGTAGTGCGGGCCCTGCTCGACGCGGGCCTGGCCGTCGACACCCGAGGGTGGAGCAACTTCACCCCGCTGGACCAGGCCGCCATGAACGGCCGCACCGAGACCGTGCAGCTTTTGATCGACCGCGGGGCGGACCTGCACGACTGCGCCTTCGACGAGGACGGCCCCACCCCGCTGGACTGCGCGCTGTGGGGTCTGCGGCACAACCGCGCCGAGGACGGCGACTACCTGGGCACGGTGCAGACCCTGCTCAACGCGAGCGCGCCGACGCGCCACTCCCCGCCCACCGGCGATGAGGCCATCGATGCACTACTGATCGACCACGCGTCAGACACGGTGACGAACGAGTGAACGTCGCTCCACGGTCTCAGTGATTCCGCAGCAGCGTCTTCGGGACGGTGTCCCGCTGGCCCTTCAGCTATCGGACGGTGCGGCCAGGGCGGTGAGCAGGTCGCGTTCCTCGTCGTCGGTGAGGCCGGCGCCGTGCGGCCCGTGTGTCAGGCGCGCCAACTCCCAAACGAGTGTGTCGATGAGCGTCTGCTCAAGGGGACGGGTGACGAGGCTGGCGGCTCGGGCGCGGGTGGTGTCGCGGGCGTTCATGCCGTACCAGTCGGGGTCGTCAAGCCATAGCGGCAGTGACCTCGGACCGCTCCAGTTCTGCACACCCTGCTTTCCCAGCCAGTCGCCGGGCGCCTCGACCAGGGGCCCGGTGTGCTCGGCGACGGCACGCGCCAGCGTGAGGTGATCGGCCAGCGGCAGGGGGTTGCCGCCGGCGTTGAAAACGCCCGCGGTCCCGGCCTCGGCGCAGCGGATGAGCCACGCGGCGAGGTCGCGCACATCGATCACCGCAGTGGGGACGTCTGGCGCGTCAGGCACGAGCACCGCGCCCTGGCGGTTGGACGGGCGGGCGAACCCGCCACGGCCAGTACCCCGACCGTCCGGACCAGTCGCCTGGGCCGCCGATCAGGCCGACGCGGGCGATCAGCGCCCGGCCGATGCCGAACGCGGCGGTCACCGCCTGCTCGCAGGCGACCTTGGCCTCGCCGTACCGCTCCATCGACTCCATCACGTCCGACTTCAGCGGTGACAGCAGCGGCGCGTCCTCGTCCTGGCCGAGCTCGCGCTGGCTCGCGTAGGCGTTGCAGCTCGAGACGAACACGTAGCGCTGCGCAACCGGCTCCAACGCGGCGACCGCCCGGCGGACGTGCCTAGGCTGGCGAGCCACGTCCAGCACCGCGTCCCAGAGCTGTCCGGCGACGCTGTCGTACGCGTCAGCCCGGTCGCGGTCCGCGCGCACGAAGTGGACACCCGCCGGCTCCGGACCGGCGTCGCCCCGCGCGAGGCAGGTCACCTGGTGGCCGAGGTCGACCGCCTCTCCCACGATCGCGCGGCCGAGCCACGCCGTCCCACCCAGCACGAGAAGCCTCATGCAAGCACCCAACCTCACGCGACCGCCCCGAAGCCCTTCATTGCGCTGCAGGCGTAGGCACAGCATTCGCAGGAGGTGTCGCTCAACGATCACGTACGGGACGCCGTCCCGCTGGTCGTTCCCTAACCACGCGGGTAATAGAGATCGATCCGGGTCAGCGTGGGTTGCGGTGAGCCGCCCACTCGTGGTCGAGGACCGACATCAGCACCGCGTCGTACCATTGGCCGTCATGCCAGAACGACTGGCGGCGGCGCCCCTCTTCGACGAACCCAGCCTTTTCGTAAGCGCGAATACCCGCCGGGTTGAATGGCCACACATCGAGCTGAATGCGGTGCAGGCCCATCTCCCGGAAGCCGTAGTTGACAATGACACGCATCGCGTCCGTGCCGAAGCCGCGGCCGATGTACTCGCGGCCGAGTGCGATGCCGATCGTGGCGCACCGGTCCTTGGGGCGCGCTCCGAACAGCCCGACGTTGCCGACGAGTATCGGCGGGTCCTCAAGAGTCTCGATCGCGAACCCGAGATCGTCCTTGTCGTTCGCGCACCACTTCGCGATGCGCTCCTTCGCGGCCGCCTCGGACGGCGGGACTACCCAACCCGACAAGGTCGCCATCCGCCCTGGGTCCATCTCCCATCTCGCCAGGGTCGGAAGGTCGTCCTCCCGCAGGCCACGCAGACGGACCCGCTCACCGACAAGGATCGAGTCGCCGTAGGCGAACGCGCTATCAACATCGTTCAGTTCCGGCATGCCACCGATCTTGCCGCACCCGCGCTGAACTCAGGAGGCGCCCGGCTGCCGATCGTCCTACGGGCCGGTGGCGGGCATGGCGGTTCGGATGCTGAGCCGTGTAGTCATGTCGAGCTTGACTTCGCCGTAGGGCAGGACATGCTGCCAGAACAACGGAGTCAGCCCTCGGCGGTCTTCGGGGGTGAGCAGCTCGGCCCAGTCGTTTTCGGCGAGGACGTCTTGGAGCATCAACGTGTTCACGTACACCAGTGCGGCTTGCAGGATCCGCAGGCACAGCACGGTCATTTCCTGCTCGTCCTGGCGGTTGGAGGCGATCTCGCCGCCCTTGCCGTAGTAGATGACGGAATTTGCGCCGTTGAAGGCCTCGACGACGTTGAGGCCTTCGGTGATCTCGCGTTGCAGCTCGCGGCTGTGCAGGTACCGGGCGACGAAAATGGTGCGTTGCGCCCGCCCGACCTCGAGCATCGCCTGGTAGGTCGGGTGCGAGGCGGAGCGGGTGAACCGGCGCAGGATCGCCTCGGTCGAAGCGGTGCCTTGGCGGATGGCGGTGGCGTATTTGATCATCTGGTCGTAGTTCTGCTCGACGAGGTCCCAGCGAATCGGTCGGGTCAGGGCCGGCGTCAGCTGCGGGTAGGCGTCGGCTTGGCCGGCAGCCGGGCGGTAGAGGCGGACCTTGTTGATCTGCTTGATCCGCGGGAGCAGATCGAACCCGAGCAACCGGGTGATCCCGAACCCGATCTCGGACTGACCGTGAGTATCGACATAGTTGCCCTCGACCCTCATCGTGGTGCCGTGCCGGATGGCGCCTTCGACCATCGCGTGGACTTCCGACGCTGAGGCCCGCAGTGTCTGGGAGTGCACCACCATGGACCCGCGTTCGACGTGCCAGTAGATGAGGATCCCGCGTCCGCCGTAGCGAGAGTGCCATTCGGTGAAGATGTTCTGGTCGTAGGAGCGGAAGTGGGTCGAGTCCGACGCGACCGCGGTCGATCCTTCACCCCAGATCGGCTGTTGTCGGGCGGCGAAGGTGGCGTTCGCAATCCCGATCGCGACGGCTTGGGCGGTGTCGCAGGTGAGGTAACGCCGGCGGACGTAGCGGATCTCGTCTTCAGTGTGGCCGTGTCCGCCGCCCGCGGCGACGGCGCGGATCCCGGTGTTGGTGCCGTAGGCGTAGATCGCGAGCATCAGCCGCTCGGCTAGCATCTCGACCGGCAGTGTGCCGCTTCCGGCGACGGCGCTGACGTCGGTCAGGCAGCCCGTACGCAGAACCGTCTCCTTCAGGATGTCAATCAGGGCGACTGTGCTCCAACGGCGTTGCACCTCGGCCTTGATGCGTCGCAGGTTGCGCGGCTCCGGCGCCGCCTCGTATTTGGACAAGGTGATCGCACCGGAGGCCCTGTCGGTGATGTCGAGCCACTCCAAGGAGGGAACCGCAATGTTCAGTTCACTCAGCGCGGCGGTCATCTCTTCGCGCAGGTCGTGGATGAACACGGCCGGGTCCAACGGTTTGCGCAGCTCGCCGTAGTTCTGTCCCCGGCGCTGCTCGAAGTCTGCGGGCAAATCCTCGTCCGGGTTACGCCACGAGCCGGCACCGACCACCCAGATTTCCTTGCACCGCAGCTGCTCCCGCAGCGCCTGGAGGGTGACCACCTCATAGACCATGCGGGTCACACGTTCCCGGCCGCGGGTGTCGGCCCGGTACACCAGATCCGACCAGTCCCCGGCGTTACCTCGATGCGTGGGCACGGTCTCACCGATCGGGTAGTAGGTGAGGTTACCAGCCTTGGCGTAGCGGATGATCAGCGCGAGGGCGTCGATCACGGGCCGGTGGGCGGTGTTGTTGCCGCGGAACTCCAACACCTCCAGCAGCGCGATCAACCCGCGGCGGTAGTGCCCGGTGTAGGAGGACCGCAACGTGGTCTGCACCGTCCGCCGATACACCGGGCCCTTCGTCTTGAACTCGTGCACCAGCTCCCGCAGCGTCTGCTCCCCGCCCGTGACGGCCGGGAACACCACCTCCCGGACCGCGTCATCGGGTGCACCCAAGGCCGCCTCGGCGATCGAGAACAGGATGTTCTCCTTACCGGTGACCTTCTTGAACGCGTTGATCAGCTCGTTAGTGACCCGGCGTTCGGCACGGGCACCGATCCGGTGCACCGTCGCGATCAGCAACTCCACCAGCGTGTCGGTGATCTCCCGTTCCCGCTGATGGACCAGCGCCGCCAGCAGCGTCACCGTCAACGGCTGCGGATGGCGGCGCAGATGCGAGGGCGCTTCGACCGCGGCTCGGGCCCGCCACTCGTCGAGGATCCTGGGAGCGACGTCGGCGAAAAGCCCGGCCGGCAGGCCCAGCGCGCGGACCGCCTGTAGCTTGCCGATCTCGGTCATCATCGATTCCAAGCTGACATTGCCCGGGCTGGCCTTGATCAGGGCGAGTAGCGACCCAGGTTCCTCATCGGTGCCATCGGCGCTGTCGGTGTCA
>JAABUS010001552.1_pt1 | contig 49285 bp, 46 predicted proteins | sample 5560161 | NCBI WGS metagenome assembly JAABUS01 (sample SAMN10711885, study PRJNA513376) | rock metagenome | isolation source: Antarctica rocks | place: Antarctica: Victoria Land, Trio Nunatak nord | collected 2016-01-04 | reverse complement strand
GTCGGCGACCCAGCTCCGACGGCAGCAGGTCGGACGTGGTGGGAAGTCGTACGCGCGGGCTAGGACCCTCGAGGACGCTGACCCGGTTGGATTCGTAGTCCCATGTGGTGCGGCCCTGGGCGTCCTCGTGAGTGTCCTTCTCACCGGTCGCGGTCACCGTGTCGATCCTCCAGTCGTGCGCGCCGCGCCACCAAACCCGTTGCTGCGTATGGCCGCCCAGCAGCTCGGTCAGCGAGTTCAGCTGCCCGCTGACGGGCAAGGCCAGCCCGCCGGTGCTCTCGGCGTACCCGGAATGGGGTACGGCGCCCGAGCGGAGGATGCGGGCGAGCAGCGCAGAAGCAGACGCGGCGCTGGGCGGCACGGGCGCGGCTCCGACGACGCCCGGCAACAGGGCCAGCACCGCCACCCCCACGAGCACCACGGCCCAGCGCCATCTGCGGAGCATTGCCTCACCGTACGTCTTCTGCCTGTGCCCGCTCCGTCCTATGGTCGGTCAAGCAGAAACGGAGAGGAGGGCATCCATGGACCGCCAGCGGGCCATCGCCGGAGTGTTCGACCGTGCCGCGGCAACATACGACGCAGTCGGGGTCAGCATGTTCGGCCCGATCGCGGAGCAGCTCGTCGCGCGGCTCGCTCCCCAGCCGGGGGAGCGGCTCCTCGATGTCGGGTGCGGCCGCGGCGCAGTCTTGATCCGCGCCGCTCGTATGGTCGGGCCCACCGGTCGCGCGGCCGGGCTGGACCTGTCCCCGGCGATGGTCGACGCGGCCCGGCGGGAGGCGGCGGAGGCGGGTGTCGCGGTGGACGTGATGGTAGGTGACGCGGCGGACCCGGACTTGCCGCCGCACTCGTTCGACGTCGTGGCGTCTTCGCTGGTGCTGTTCTTCCTGCCTGACCTGGTCGGTGCTCTGCGCGCCTGGCGAGGGCTGCTCGTCCCTGGCGGACGGGTCGGCGTAACGACCTTCGGCGGCTACGGAGACGCATGGGCGGCAGTGGACGCGACGGTGATGTCACGGGCGCCGGCGGGGATGAGGGATCCCCGCCTCAGGGATCCCGAGGGTCCGTTCGCGTCGGACGAAGCGATGGAGCGGCTGTTCGGCGAGGCCGGACTCACCGACATCGCCAGCGTCACGTCGGTGATCCCCGTGCGCTTCGAGGACGAGGACCAGTGGTATCGGTGGTCGTGGTCGTTGGGCCAACGCGGCGTGTGGGAGACGCTGTCGCAGAGTGAGCGCGACACCGTTCGTGCCGACGCCTATGAGCGTCTGCAGGACTGTCGCGACGACCGGGGGAGGATCGGCTTCGACCAGGAGGTCCGCTGCACCCTCGCTGTGCGCTGACGGCCGCCGGCTAGTCATCGGGCCGGAGAACGCAACCGGCCAGATTCTCACTCTCGCCAGAAGACCCCGGGACGAGGAGGATCGGTCCATGGCCTACCTCAAGCCGTCCAGGCTCACCGCCAAGGTGGTCAACCGGATCGCGATGCGTACCAAGGTCTGGGATGTCCACACCCTTGAGATCGCCCGGCGACGAGAGGGTGCGGCGCAGCGCGTTCCGGTGATCCCGGTCGAGCATCACGGGTCGCTCTACGTCGTCTCGACCCGCGGCGAATCCGACTGGGTGAAGAACGTGCGCGCGGCGCGGCTCGTCCGGCTGGGGCAGAAGGGCAACCTCGCGCCGTACCAGAGTCAGGAAGTGACCGGGACCGAGCGCAGCGGCGTCCTGCTCGCCTACCGGAAGAAGGCCGGCCGGGAGGTCGAGCAGTATTTCGCGAAGTTGCCCGACGAAGCCGACCACCCGACCTTCCGGCTCACTCCCCGGTGACGTCCTCCCACATGTTGATCCCGGACTCCACGGCGTAGCGGTCGATCTCCGCGAGCTCCTCCTCGGTGAAGTCGAGATTGCCCAGCGCGGCGACGTTCATCTCCAGCTGCGCGACGCTGGACGCGCCGATCAGCGTGCTGGTGACCCGCTCGTCCCGGATGGTCCAGGCCAGCGCCATCTGCGCGAGCTTCTGACCGCGCCGCTGGGCGATCTCGTCCAACGCACGTACCCGCTTCAGGATGGCTTCGTCGAGGTGCTCGGACGGCAGTTTCCCCTGGCCGACGCGCGAGTCCTCCGGCACGCCGGCGAGGTAGCGGTCGGTGAGCACGCCCTGCGCCAGCGCCGTGAAGGCGATGCAGCCCATGCCCTGGGTCTCCAACTCATCGAGCAGGTCCTTCTCGATCCAGCGGTTGAGCATCGAGTACGACGGCTGATGGATCAGCAGTGGGGTGCCGAGCGAGCGGGCGATGGCTGCCGCCTCACGCGTCTTGGCAGCGGAGTAGGAGGAGATGCCGACATACAGCGCCTTGCCCGAGCGCACCATCTGGTCCAGCGCGGTGATGCTTTCCTCGAGCGGGGTGTCCGGGTCGAAGTGGTGGTGGTAGAAGATGTCGACGTAGTCCAGGCCCATCCGCTGCAGCGAGGCGTCCAGGGAGGTCAGCAGGTACTTGCGCGAGCCGCCGTCGCCGTAGGGGCCGGGCCACATGTCCCAGCCCGCCTTGCTCGAGATGACGAGCTCGTTGCGGTATGCCCGGAAGTCCTGCGCGAAGATACGCCCGAAGTTCGTCTCGGCGGCGCCGTAGGGTGGCCCGTAGTTGTTGGCCAGGTCGAAGTGGGTCACCCCGAGGTCGAACGCCCGCCGCACGATGGCGCGCTGGCTGTCCAGCGGCTTGTCGTCGCCGAAGTTGTGCCACAGGCCGAGCGAGATCGCGGGCAGCATCAGCCCGCTGGCGCCGCACCGCCGGTAGGTCATCGAGTCGTAGCGGTCACCGGCTGCTGCGTATGAAGTCATGCCGGGCATCCTGCCTCACGCCGTGCTCTGCCTGCAGCGCGAGTACCTCCACGAACGCCGGCGTGACACCCAGCGGCTCCGCGACCGGAGCACCGGCGGCCGATGCGCGGACCGCATCGGGCAGTCGCCCCGGGGCGACGAACAGCGAGGCAACAGCGGGGTTCGCCGCCCCCTCGGCCCGGAGCAGGCGCAAGGCCTGCGCAGTGTCCGGCGGCGACGCAGACGCGAAGGCAGTCACCGCCGGTATGCCGTGCAGGCGCCCGAGCTCGCGGGTGAGGTACTCCACCGAAGAGCGTGCGGCACGCGAGCTGCTTCCGGCAGCTGCCAGGACGACGCCGTCAGGGTCTGGGTGGCCGGTGTCGCCCAGGGCGGCTGCGAGCCGCTCGCCCAGCGCCCGGAGCAGGAGGTGGCGGCCCTCCCCCGGCACCCCGAGCAGGCACGGAGCCGTGCTGGCGCTGGAGACGCCGCTGGCCTTGACCGCCGCGGGCAGGTCATGGGTGAGGTGATAGCCGGGGGTGAACAGCAGGGGCACGATCCGGACGGCCCGATGACCGCGCCCGACAAGCTCGCGCAGCGCGAACTCCGGTGTGGGAGCGGCGAAGTCGAGGAAGGCGGTGTGCACGGGCGGGACTGGCATACCGTCGGGTGACGCCGGGGACTCGGCCAGCCGCCGCGCGAGCGCGGACTCCAGTGCCGCGGTTGTCTCCTGCGCCCGCGGGTCGCGGCTGCCGTGGGACACCAGCAGGACCGCGTCCGGCCTGCTGCGCCGGATGCGGGCGCCCACTAGTGGATGCCGCACTCCGTCTTGGCCGTGCCCGACCAGCGACCGGCGCGGGGATCCTCGCCGGGCTTGACGGCACGCGTGCACGGGCCGCAGCCGATGGACGGGAATCCCTTGTCCATCAAGGGGTTGCGGACCAGCTCGTACTCGTGCCGGTACATCTCGACATCGGCGTCGGTCCACGACACGAGCGGGTTGATCTTGACGAGGTCGTTCTTGGCGTCCCAGGAGACGATCGGCGCGCCGGCCCGGGTCGGGGCCTCGTCGCGGCGGACACCGGTCACCCATGCGGCCTTGCCGGACAGCTGCTCCGACAACGGCATGACCTTGCGCAGGAAGCAGCAGAGGTTGGGGTCGCGCTCGTAGAGCTTCTCGCCGTACTCCGCGTCCTGCTCGGCAACGCTCTGCCGGGGCGTGGCGTTGACGACCGTGACGGGCAGCGTGCGGCGCACCGTGTCGCGGGTCTGCAGCGTCTCGGGGAAGTGGTAGCCGGTGTCGATGAAGACCGCCTCGACGCCGGGCATCACCTGCGAAAACAGGTGCAGCAGCACGGTTTCCTGCATGGAGGCAGCAACGACGAGGTCGGTGCCGAAGGACTCGGCGGCCCAGGTGGCGATCTCCAGGGCGCTGCAGCCTTCGAGCGAGGCACTGATCTCGGCCAGCATCTCGTCACGCTCGGTCGGCTCCATCGCGGCCCAGTCGCGGGTCGCCGTGACGGAGCGCGCCGCAGCGCCGACAGTGACCGTCATACCAGTGCCTCCTCATCCGCTCGCAGCGCCCAGGTGGCGAAACGCTCACCGGGCTCGCGATCGGCTACGAAATTGCGGACGACACGCTCGATGTATGCCGGGGCGTCCGCCGACGTCGTCTTCAGCCCTCGGACCTTGCGCCCGAACTGCGCGTCGAGCCCGAGTGTCCCGCCGAGGTGAACCTGGAATCCCTCGACTTGATTCCCGTCGTCGTCGGTGACGATCTGGCCCTTGAGCCCGATGTCGCCGACTTGGATGCGGGCGCAGGAGTTGGGGCAGCCGTTGACGTTGATCGTGATCGGCACGTCGATCCGGTCCACGACGTCAGCGAGCCGGTCCTCGAGGATGGCGATGGTCTCGCTCGCGCGGGACTTGGTATCGACGATCGCCAGCTTGCAGAACTCCAGCCCCGTGCAGGCCATCGTGTGCCGGCGGAACAGCGACGGACGAGCCTCCAGACCTATGGCGCGCAGCGCCTCGACGGCGTCCTCGACCCGAGCCGGCTCGACGTCGAGGACGAGGAGCTTCTGGTGGGGGGTGGTCCGCACCCGGTGCGATCCGTTGGCCTCGGCGGCATCGGCGAGCGCGAGCAGCGTGCTGCCGGACACCCGGCCGACGGTGGGGGCGACGCCGATGTAGAAGCGGCCGTCGCGCTGTTCGTGGACACCGACGTGGTCGCCGGGGTCGGCACTGGCCACCGGGGCGGGGCCGTCGGGCAGGGCCCGGTGCAGATACTCGGTCTCGAGGATCTCGCGGAACTTCGCCGCACCCCAGTCGGCGAGCAGGAACTTCATCCGCGCCTTGTGCCGCATCCGGCGATAGCCGTAGTCGCGGAATACCGAGGTCACTCCGGCCCAGACATCGGGGACGTCCTCCAGCGCGACGAAGGCACCGAGCCGCTCTCCGAGGCGGGGGTTGGTGGACAGTCCGCCACCGACCCAGAGGTCGAATCCGGGCCCGAGCTCGGGGTGCTCGACACCGACGAAAGACACGTCGTTGATCTCGTGGACGACGTCGTTGGTGAGCATGCCGGTCATCGCGGTCTTGTACTTGCGGGGCAAGTTGGAGAAGTCCGGCGAGCCGATGTAGCGGCGCTGGATCTCCTCGATCGCCCAGGTCGGGTCGATCAACTCGTCCTTGGAGATGCCCGCGACGGGCGAGCCGAGCACGACACGCGGGCAGTCACCGCAGGCCTCGGTCGTCAGCAGGCCGACGGACTCGAGTCGCTCCCAGATGGCAGGCATGTCCTCGACCCGGATCCAGTGCAGCTGGATGTTCTGCCGGTCCGTCACGTCCGCGGTGTCTCGGGCGTAGTCGCGGGACACCTCTCCGATCACGCGCAGCTGGTCGGTGCTCAGCGCACCGCCATCGACCCGGATGCGCAGCATGAAGAACTCGTCCTCGAGCTCCTCGGGCCCCATCGTCGCCGTGCGACCTCCGTCGATGCCGGGTTTGCGCTGGGTGTAGAGCCCCCACCAGCGGAACCGGCCGTGCAGGTCGTCCGACGGGATCGAGCCGAAGCCCTGCTTGCTGTAGGTGCTTTCGATCCGGGCGCGCACATTGAGCGCGTCGTCCTCCCGCTTGAACTTCTCGTTGTTGTTCAGCGGCTCGCGCTCGCCGAGGGCCCATTGCCCCTGGCCGCCCTGCTTGGCGACGCGCGCGGGTCCGGCAGCGCTGCGCCGGGGGGGAATCGACGGGCCGGCCGTCGCGTCACTGGCCGCCGGAGTCATAACGCCAAGTTTGGCATATCCCAACGCGGTGTAATACCTGGGTCCCATTACGCGGACATGTCAGCGCGCGATGGTGGTCGGCGCCGGGCCTAACGGACGCAGGCCCTAGTAGAGCAGAGGCCACTCCCGCCTGGCCGTCCCGTCCCACCGGCGGGCGGACACGGCGTACCCCTGCGTCGTCTCGCCAGTGCCCTGCGAGCCCCGACGCCCTGGTATGCCGGTGAGCAGGGTGATGGCCGAGGCCACCTGATCCGCGCTCATCCGGTGGGCCAGCGTGACGTGGGGCACCCAAGCGCCGGGCTGCATATGCGGCGACGGCTCTCCGGCGAGCGCCTGCACGCGCTTGTGCAGACGCAGCAGGGCGACGTCCGCGACGACTGCCCGGACCAGGACGAAGCGGCCGCGGCCGAAACACATCAGGGCGCCTAGGCGGACCGGGAGCGGCAGGACCGCACAGGCGGCAGCCATGGCTGGCTCGGACGCCTCGTCGATGCTGTCCTGGGCCACCAGGGTGATGTGCGGCCGGTTCGACGTTCCCGTGTGGCGTGCCTGGCTCGGCAGTCCCGCCGCCCGCAGCAGCTCCCACTGGGCCCTCACCTCGGCGTCGGTCGCCTCGTCGAGGACGATCTCGACACTCTGGGTCATGGCGCCATCCTGGGTCATCGGCGGTCGTCGACCGTCCGCTCTCGCGCGGTGTCGGCGGCGCGCCATACAGTCAGCCGGTGAGCATCGATCCGGGCGACGCGCTGCGGCGGATCGCCTACCTGCTGGAGCGGGGGCGAGCGGGCACCTACCGGGTCAGGGCGTTCCGCGGCGCCGCCGAGACGGTGGGCCGCACTCCTCACGACGAGCTCGTATCCCGCGCGGCCGCCGGCACGCTCGCCGACCTCCCAGGTATTGGGTCGGCCACCGAGGCGGTTATCCGTGAGGCGCTGGCGGGAAACGTGCCGGACTACCTCGCCACGCTGGAGGACCGTGCGATCGAGCCGCTGGTGAGGGGCGGCGAGGCGGTGCGTGCGGCGCTGCGCGGAGACCTGCACTGCCACTCCAACTGGTCCGATGGCGGCTCGCCGATCGAGGAGATGGTGCTGACCGCGATCGAGCTGGGGCACTCCTACCTCAACCTGAGCGACCACTCGCCGCGGCTGAAGGTGGCCAACGGGCTGAACGCGGTGCGGCTGGCCAAGCAGTTCGGCGTGATCGAGGGGCTCAACGCGGCGCTGGAGGGATCCGGGTTCCGGCTGCTGCGCGGCATCGAGGTGGACATCCTCGACGACGGGTCACTGGATCAGACGCCGGAGATGCTGGCGCAGCTCGATGTCGTCGTCGCCAGCGTGCACTCCAAGCTCAAGATGGAGCCTGCCGCGATGACCCGGCGGATGGTCACGGCGGTGTCGAACCCGCGGACCAACGTGCTCGGCCACTGCACCGGACGGATGGTCGAGGGCGAGCGCGGCACGCGCGGGCAGTCGGTCTTCGACGCTCCTGCCGTATTCGCGGCCTGCGCGGCGCACGACGTCGCGGTCGAGATCAACTCCCGGCCCGAGCGGCAGGACCCGCCGGACGATCTCCTCGCGCTGGCGATCGAGACGGGATGCCTGTTCTCCATCGACAGCGACGCCCACGCGCCGGGCCAGCTGGACTTCCTCGCCTACGGGTGTGCCCGGGCCGACGCGGCGGGCGTCCCCGTCGAGCGGATCGTCAACACCTGGGAGCGTGAACGGCTGCTTTCGTGGGCTCGGACAGCCGCCTGAGCGGGTGCGCCCACGGCGCCCGCAGCGGCCTCGCCGGCGGTCTACCGTCTTGGTGAAGGGTCAACCTCTCCCCTATGCTTTCGTGGTCCTCGACAGATCCGAGCTGCTGCTCGCTGGCGGCGGGGGTCTGGTCGTGACGGGTCCCCATCGTCTAGCGGCCCAGGACCCCGCCCTTTCACGGCGGTAGCACGGGTTCGAATCCCGTTGGGGATACGTTCACCAGCACGACAGCCTCACCCGAGGCCCCGTAGCGCAGTTGGTTAGCGCGCCGCCCTGTCACGGCGGAGGTCGCCGGTTCGAGCCCGGTCGGGGTCGCTCTTCCTTGCAAGGCCAGGTAGCTCAGTTGGTACGAGCGTCCGACTGAAAATCGGAAGGTCGGCGGTTCGACCCCGCCCCTGGCCACCGCCAAAACCGCAGGTCATAGCGATATGACACGGTCTCTACCCTCCCGAGGGCTCAGGCTGCTGCTAACGGATTGTTAACACACCGCGTCGAGCGGATCAACGGCACGCAGGTCGTCCCTAGGTCCAGCCGAAGGAGCCTGCGTTGAGCGCAGCGCGGGGTTGTTGTGGACGGACCCGTTGGTGCAGCGTCTCGCCGGCCCCGTACTCCCGCCGGGCCAGGTCAACGTCGTCACGGATCCCCCTGACCTGCGACAGGGCAGTTGCCTCGGCGAACGGCATGAACGTCATTAGCCAGGGCCGGCGACTTCGACGATCCAAAGGGTCGGAGGTCCCACAGTCATCCGCGTTGGCCACGCCACGGTGGGGTCGCGGGGCTGGCGAACAGTGGTCAAACCCTACTGATGAGCGGCCTTGGGCTGGGCGTTTGGGGCGGACGATCCGTGAATGGTTTCCATGGCGAGGGACGCTCGCGGGTACCCGATATAGCCAGCCAGCAGGGTCATCAGAGCGCCGAGTGCGTCTTCGTCGAGCCCGTGCTGCCGGCCCAACCGGAGGTGGGTGCTTAAGCGGTCACCGGACACGCCCTGCGCGGTCAGGGCAGTGATGATGGCGATGCTGCGTTCGCGTCCGGTGAGAGCGGGGTGCGACCAGGCCGCTCCCCCAGCGGCCTGAAGCGCCTCCTCGGTGAACGTCGACCCGACACGCGCGGCGAAGGCCTCAGGCAGCTGCTGCTCAGGCACCCCGAAGATCTTGGCGTAGGCCGAGATCCCGGCCGCTCGCCTGCTTCGGGATTCCCGCGCGTCCGGGGTGTCGTTCATCGAGTGCCCCCTCCCTGATCGTCGCGCCCAGAGGCCGCTGGGCCGGTCACGCCCACATGCTCGGCGCACAAGCAGCCCACGCCCTGCTCGATCCATTCCTGCCCGGACCGCAGGCGGCGGCCAGAAAGGCGAGGCGGGCGGGACGTCGCGTCGTTCGAGCGCGCTGGCCATGACCTCGTTGAGGTGGGCGAGCTTCATGGCGCCCCTCTCGCGCTTGTGGGGCTGCTAGTGGGGGTGAAGGCCGGTGGCGCGGGCCTTGTGCGACGGCTGTGTGGTCGAGGGCGCGGGTCAGGCTGGCGTGGCGAAGTAGCCGCCCTGCTCGAGGTCGTCGAGCAGGGTGCGGTGGTCCGGTGTCCAGCCGAGCAACTGCTCCCGCACCGTGATCTTGATAGGTCCCGCTGGGACCCGTGGTGAGGGCGTTTCCTCAAGCTGCTGAACGGTAGGTAGCTGCGGCGAGGTTTGCGAACGAGCGGACCAGCGGGTTGGCGTTGGTGCTGTTCCAGGCCACGATGAGGCGACTCGGCGGCATGTCGGCCAGCGGGATAGATGTCAGGCCGCCCGGTAGCGCGTCAGCGAGTGGGCTCAGGCCGATTGTGCCGTTCCAGAGAACGGCCTGCAGGCACTCGTGGACGGTGCGCACCAGCGGACCATCCCGCAGCCCAGCGGCCGGCACCGTGCCGTGTGAGAGGTTGCCGTTCCAGTAGGCGCGCCAGAGGGAATCGGTTCCCTCGGGCAGTTGGAACCACCGCCGATCGGCAAGGTCGCGCAGGTGCAGGGTGTCGCGTCGGGCGAGCGGGTCGTCGGTGCGCAGGACCACACCGACGGGGTCCGAGCGCAGCACGTGGGTGCTGATTCCGGTTGCGTCGAACGGTGCGCGGGTGAGAGCGACATCGACCAGGCCAGCGCGCAGACCGGTGGTCGGGTCGGTGAGGTCGGCTTCGCGGATACGCACGTTGACTGCGGGGTGACGCTGGCGAAATGCGGTGGCGAGGCGGGTACCGGCCTGTTCGGCGCTGTCGGCGAGGATGCCGATAGTGATGGTGGCAGTGCCGGCTGCCGCACCGACCCGGGCGCGTACCTGGTCTGCCTGCTCCAGCAGCGTGCGAGCCTCGTCGTAGAGCACGGTTCCAGCGGCGGTGAGCGTGACTCCGATGGAGGAGCGGTGCAGCAGGACGGTGCCGAGCTCGGTCTCCAGCGCCTTGATGGCTCGGCTCAGCGGCGGCTGAGTCATGTGCAGCCGGAGAGCAGCGCGGCCGACATGGCGTTCCTCGGCAACGGCCACGAAGTAACGCAGCGAGCGTAAGTCCATCGCCGGCAACGATACCCGCACGGCATCGAAGGTGCGGATTCGGTGTTGGACACCTCAAGGATTCCGCGGTCGACTAGAGCCGATCCCATCGACCGCGAGAAGACGCGTGGCGATTATCGCTTCCAGGGAAGTTGACGTCATGACTGAATACGTGCTGCCCGATCCCGTTGTGCAGATCGCTGGGGTGCAGGAAGTCGCCCACGATCTGGTGGTGATTCCGAACCGCGGCGTGCAACTGGTACCTAACATCGGCGTCATCGGCGGTACACAGTCCGTGCTGGTGATCGACACCGGGATGGGTCCGCGCAACGCGGAGAAGGTGCTCGAGTTCGCGGCCGACTACGCAGCAGGCCGCGAGCTGTACCTGACCACAACGCATTTTCACCCCGAGCACGCCTTCGGCGCCCAGACGTTCGCCGGGCAGGCGACGTTCCTGATCAACCGGGCGCAGGCCGATGACCTGGCCAGCAAAGGCGCCGGGTACCTCAAAATGTTCGCAGGCCTCGGCGAACCGGTCGCCCGCCAATTGGAAGGCGTCGAACTGCCCACGGCGGACGTCGTCTATGACCACTCCCACGACCTCGACCTGGGTGGGCGGTTAGTCCGGCTGCGGGCCACCGGCCGGGCACACAGCAAGGGCGACCAGGTAGTGACGGTGCCCGACTGCGGGGTGATGTTCACCGGCGATCTGGTGGAGGCCGGGCAGTTCGCGATCTTCCCGTGGTTCCCGCCGCACGACACCGACGTGTCCGGCACTCGCTGGATCGAGGTGATGCAGCGGCTGATCGCCGAGAGCCCGCAGGTGGTGGTGCCCGGGCACGGTGCCGTCGGCGGCTCGCAGTTGTTGGCCGATGTCGGCGATTACCTTGAGCTGCTGCGTAACGAGACCTGGGTGCGCCGCGACTCTTCGATGAGCGAGGAGACGATCATCGACGAGGTCCGAGCAGTGATGATCGAGCGGCACCTCGGGGTGCTCAACTGGGTGCGGTGCGAGTGGCTCGCAGGCTCACCGCAGGGCTACCCGGCCCTGCTGACCAGCGCGTTCGCCGACCTTGACCTGCTCGTCGACGCCCAGGACGACGCGTAGGACTTGCCGCGCCGACCAGCGAGTCGAGTGCGATCACGATCGACGAGTTCCACCAGCTCGAGACCGTTCCGGAGCCCGTCCGGCCTGTTGAAGCGTCCGTGGCCTCGATCCCGTTTCTCCGGCCTGCCAGCCTCAGGAGAATGGTGCAGTGGGGCGGTTGCGAAACTAAAGCACTCGCTGCTTGACAGAGGAGCTACCGATAAATCCTCGCCGACAGCACACTGTCGTCCGGGCGGGAATCAAAGAGGCGGAGGACGGCCCTCGCGGGAACTGGCGCCGCCGGGGCAGGACGCCCTGAGGGCAACTACCTGCCGGCGGGGTCGTGAGCGGTGTCCCGCTCCACCGGCCGCGCTGCGCGGTGTGGGTCAGGTGGCCGGCGAAAGTGGGAGATGGCGTCGGCCAGCTCAGCTGGAGCCTCTAGGGGGATCAGGTGCCCCGTGCGTGGGATCACCATGAACTGCGCATGCGAGAGGTGCGGGAGCAGGTTGTGGCGTAGCACCTCGACCGGCTCGATGGGGTCGTTTTCGCCCGCGATGACGAGGGTGGGGACGTTCACCAGCTGAATCTGCTCCGTGATGTCCTCGGCGATGCCGCGCAGCGGCCACTCGCTGCGGGCGGCGTCGATGCTCGAGCGGGAGTCCGTTGTGACCTGGGCCTTGAGCTCGCGGCTGAGCGGAGTGGCGGTGAGGATGTGGTCGCGCGCTCCGGCCGTCGACTCGTCGCTGTCGTAGGCGTGGGACAGGCCCTCCTGGTACTCGGGCGTGATCTGTGCCGGTGGTTTAGCCGGCGCGGATCCGACTAGGACGAGTCCGCGGAGGCCGGCGGGGCGGGTCGCGGCGACGAGCTGAGCGACCTTGCCGCCCATCGAATGACCGATGAGCACGTAGTCGTCGACTCCGGCGTCGGCCACCAGGGCGAGCGTGTCGTCGGCGAGCTGGTGCAGCGTGTAGGGGCCGGGGAGGTCGCTGGAGCGGCTCCACCCGCGCAGGTCGAGGGTGAGCACGCCGCGGCCGGCGAGGTGGCCGGTGACGAGGTTCCAGGTGCGGGCCGAACCGCCCCAGTAGTGAAGGAAGACCAGAGTGGGACCCGTCCCGGGGCGGTGGTCATACGCGGGCAGGACGGGCTGATCGATCGTGGGCATGTTCGTTCCTTCGAAGGGGGTGTTCCAGAGCGGTCCCGCTCTGCATCCATTGCATCCTGTGACGGTTGCTGACGCATCGATCCGAATGGACCGCGGATAGTGGAAACTGGACAGGTGCCTGAGATCCGGCAGATGAGCTACCAGCCTGTAGATGGAGTCATGACGGCGGTTGAGGTGATGACCTTCGGCCGCCTCCGTGCTCTCAACGACGGCGGAACGCAGCGTGCCGATTTCCACGTTCTCGCCGTCATCGATGCCGGGCACGGCTCGGTCTCGATCGACTTCGCGAGCTATCCGCTCACTGCACGGTCCGCGGTGTGGATCGCACCTGGTGCGGTGCACCGCTGGGATCAGATGGCTGACGTGGCCGGGCATCTCGTGCTGTTCATCCCGACGGCCCCGGTCACTTCGGCAACCCGGGAACTCGTCGCAGCTGCGGACCTACTCGCGGGCTGGAGCGTCCCGGGGGACGAGTGGCGCTTCGTCGCGGCGGCGATGGAGCACCTTCGGCTCGAGGCGTCCGAGGCGCTGACCGGGCCGGCGACGGAGCTGCCCAAGATCCTGGTCTCGGCGCTCATCGCCCGGCTGAACCCGTCCCAAGTCGGGGCTCGCTCGGAGAACACGACGTTCCGCTTGTTCCGCTCGAGCGTCGAGGCCCACTTCCGCGTGCACCACGACGCCGGCTACTACGCACGGGACCTGGGTTACGCGCCGCGCACGCTGTCCAGAGCGGTGCAGCAGGTGACCGGCCGAACGGCGAAGAGCCTCATCGTTGACCGGGTCGTTCTCGAAGCCAAACGGCTACTCGCACACGACCGGTTCACCGCCGCCAGATGCGCCGCCGAGCTGGGCTTCCTCGACGCGTCCAGCTTTTCGGTGTTCTTCCGCAACGCGACCGGGCAACGGCCCGGGGCATGGCAGCGCAGCACCCTCACCGATTGATCCTGTTAGCCGCCTACCGGGCAGACTGCTGACGCCTTCAGCGCGGACGAGAGATCGGGGTTGGAAGGTTGTCGCCGCAGCAAGGACCGCAGCCGCTCCAGGAGCGCATCATCGTTCGTTGGGCGGACACATTGACCGAGAGGCGCTCGCACCACGCCGTCGAAGAACTGGTCGACGACTTCTCCTGTCCGTGGCCTAGATAGAGGATGAGGACGGTCCGCTGATCTGGTGACGTGGGCGCGTTGTCATGGGCAGGCGGTGATTCCGACGAGGTCGGCGCTGGCGCGCCAGAGGCGTTCTTGCAGGGCGATGTCGTAGGACGGGTCTGGGGTGCGCGATTCGACCTGTTTGAGGAAGTACTTTCCCGTGACGGTGCCCAGTTCGGGGGCGGTCGCCAGGTGCAGCGCGGCTTGCGCGCCTTGCTCGGGGGTGAGCAGGAACCGTTTGATCAGGCCGAGGAACGGGGTGGCCAGGGGTGGGGCGATGGTGTCGACGACGCTGGTGGCGGCGAGGCCGGGGTGCAAGGCGTTCACTGTCACGCCGCTGCCGGCCAGGCGCCGGGCCAGGACGTAACCGCACATGACCATGGCCAGCTTCGAGCATGCGTAGACGGCCATCGGCTCGTAGCCGGCGGCGCTGTGCAGGTCGTCCAGGTTAAGCACGGCCGGGCGGGGGCGGCGGCGTATCTTCACCTGCCGGGTGTCGGCGATGCTATTGGAGGCGACGTTGACGATCCGCGACGGCGCGCCGGCTTTGAGCTGGTCCAGCAGCAGGTTGGTGAGCAGGAAGCCGGCGAGGTGGTTCACGGCCAGGTGGGCCTCGACGCCGTCGGCGTCGACGGTGCGGTGGCGGAAGTGGGCGCCGGCGTTGTTCACCAGGACGTGGAGCTGGTCGTGGCGCTCGGCGAATTGGGCGGCGGCGCGGCGGACGTCCTGCTGTCGGGCTAGGTCCGCGACGAGCACTTCGACCGCGGCGCCGGGGACGGCGGCGGTGATGTCGCGGCGCGCGGTCTCCCCGGCTGTCGCGGTGCGGACCAGCAGGACCACGGTGGCGCCCCGATCGGCCAGGCCGGTGGCGATGACGCGGCCCATCGCGCCGCTGGCCCCGGTCACCAGGGCCACCTTGCCGTCCATCGAGCGGCCTGCGTCCGGCGGGCTCATCCGGTGATCGCGGGGGTCTGCCCCGTAAATGCCGGGGTCCTCGCCTCGCGGAGCAGGAAGTCCGCGAGGTCGGCGCGCGAGATCTTCGAGGTCAGCCTGATCTTCAGGTCCACACCGGTGCGGTAGGTGCCGGTGTGGGCCCCGTTGGACAGCGCCGGTGGCCGGACGATGGTCCACTGCACGTTCGAGGCCCGGATCAGCGCCTCCATGCGCTCCTTGTCGCGCATTTTCTGCGCCACCGACAGCCACAGAGCCAGGCAGTACAGCGACCGTTCGCGGCTCTCGGCGGCGCCGTGGGCGCTGACCGCCACCAACCGGGCGACCTGAGCGGAGGCCATCGCGGCCAAGACCGCCCGCGCGCCCTCGGCGCAGACCGTGACCGGCCCCTTCGCCTCGGTCCCCAACGCGCTGATCACCACGTCCTGACCGCGCACCACGTCCTTCACCGCGCCCTGCTGCCCCACGTCGCCCACCACCAGCCGCAACCGCTCGTGCGCGGGCAGCGCGCCCGGTCGGCGCACCAACGCCGACACCTCGTGACCGGCGCGCAACGCCTGGTCCATGACCTCCCGACCGGTCCCGCCAGTCGCGCCGAGCACCGCAACCCTCACACGAACCAGCCCAATCTCAGCTCACGGTTGGAACATCCAACCTTTGTAGTGTGCGGCAGGCGCGTGGATTGCACAACTGTCGGACGCTGCAAGTATTTTGCTGGGGTGACGCCCACGCCGGCAGCGGACGAGCCGCTGATCTACGAGCTGGTGGACCTGTCCCTCGCCCTCGCCGACCGCACCCACGCGCTGGTGCAGGACGTGATGAGCGAGCTGGACCTGACCCCGGCGCTGGCCAACGCGCTCTGGCACCTGGGGGCGTGCGCGCCGGACCCGCCCATGAGCGAGCTCGCGGCGAAGCTGCGCCGCGACCCCTCGACGATCACCTTTCTGGCCGACCGGCTGCAAGAGCGCGGACTGCTCGTCCGAGACGTCGACCCCCGGAACCGGCGCGCGAAGATCCTGCACCTGACCGACGCCGGACGAGTAACCAGACGCGCGCTCGTCGAGGCCATGGCGACCCGGTCTCCGATCGCCCACCTCAGCGACCAAGACCAGCAGCATCTCCACGACTTACTCGCCAGAGCCATGGCAGCGCCCCGTTAAGGGTCGAAAACATTGATTCATCACATGCCAGGCTTCGGCCAGCCGGCGGTAACCAGTCACGGAGCCTAGCTCGAGAGCGAACGTCCCCACCCAGTTACCCGGGATCATGAGCCGGCGAGCGAGAAGGACTTCCTGATGCGCGCACTGTGGTTCGAAGATGTTGGCCAACTGGCGTGGCGTGAGGTCGAGGACCTCGTTGTCCGCGATCCGCTGGAAGCGATCGTGCGACCCGTCGCCTCGACAACCTGCGACCTGGACCGGGCGATCGTGCACGGCCTGGTGCCGTTGGGAAGCGGTTTCCCGATCGGCCACGAGTGTGTGGCGGAGGTGCTCGAGGTCGGTGCCGCCGTGCACCGCGTAGCGGTGGGTGACCTTGTCGTTGTGCCATGGCACATCAGCTGCGGCGCGTGTCCGCCGTGCCGTAACGCGCTGCCGACGGCGTGCACGACCGTCCCCGGGCTACAGGGGTACGGCGCCTCGATCGCCGGTGAGTGGGGCGGGCTGTTCTCCGAGCAGGCACGGGTCCCCTACGCCGACGCCATGCTCACCCGCGTGCCCGCCGGTGTCGAGCCCGCGGCGGCCGCCGCAGTCAGCGACAATCTCACCGATGCCTACGTCTGCGTCACCCGGGGGCTCAGCCGCCACCCCGGTGCCCGCGCGCTTGTCGTGAGTAGCCTGCCGAGCCTCGGGCTTTTCGCCGTCGATCAGGCCCTGGCCGCCGGAGCCCGGTCGGTTGACTACGTCGACAAGAGCGGCCGGCGCCGGGAGGTCGCACGGACACTCGGCGCCGATGTGGGTGCAGAGGTTGATCCTGCAACTCAGCACCTGCAGTATCCGGTAGTCATCGGCGCCACCAGCGACCCTGCGCTGCTGCGGGAGGCCGTGCTGTGCCTTGCCCCTGGCGGGCACCTGTCCAACGCCGGGATGTTCTTCGCCGACACCCCGCTGCCGCTGTGGGACATGTACCAGCGAGACGTCACCATCTCGGTCGGCGCGGTCAGCGTCACACCGCACGTCCCCGCCGTCCTGGAACTGCTGCGGTTAGGCCGATTACGCCCTGAGCTGGTGATCTCGGTCCACGACGCCGAACAGGCCCCCGAGGTGCTGTTAGCCCGGGACATGAAACCGGTCCTCACACGACCGCGACTGCTCGGTACCCCAAACCTGTAGAGCAGCGTTCCGGGGCCCCTGGAGTCCGTTCGAAGCAGTCGTCCAGCCCCGATGAGAGTGCGACTTGGCCACCAATGCCTTGACCTCTCGCCGCGCGCCCGGGTGTGAGCGGGAGAGTTCAGTGGTCGGGCTGAACAGCAGGGCGCCGATAACGTTGAGGAGTTCGAGCCTTCCCACAGCCTGGGTCCCGGGGGGGAACCGCCCCGGGATGTCCGGAGACTCTGGACTGCCCCGGCGGTTCAGGACCCCCAACTGTCGGCCAGTTCGTCCAGCGCGGCCCTGGCCGCGGGCTCGTTGGGGGCGGTGTAGATGAGCTTCACGTCCCGCTTCAACGCGTCCCAATCCCGCCGGGAGGCGAGCCGAAACGTGTTCCGGATCAAGTGGATGCAGGTCTGCACCGTCGTCAACGGCCACACGTTCCCGACCACATCGGGGAGGCCTCTGAGGCCGTCGCAGACCAGGAAGAACACGTCCTTCACACCGCGGTTGCGGATGTCGGTGAGCACCGCCAGCCAGAACTTCGCGCCCTCACCGCCGGTCCCCGCCCACAGGCCGAGGACGTCTTTCTCCCCGGCCAGGCTTACTCCGATCGCGGCGTAGACCGGCCGGTTCGCGACCTGACCGTCACCGACCTTGACCACGATCGCGTCGATGAAGATCGCGGCGTACACCCCGTCCAAGGGGCGGTTGGCCCATTCGGTCATTCCGTCGATGATCTTGTCGGTGATCCGCGAGACCGTCTCCTTGGACACCGACGCGCCGTAGATTTCAGCGAAGTGCGCGCTGATCTCTCCGGTGGTCAACCCCTTGGCGTAGAGCGACAACACGATCTCGTCCACCCCGCTCAGGCGGTGTTGCCGCTTCCTGACGATCTGCGGCTCGAACGACCCGTCCCGGTCGCGCGGGACCTCGATCGCCACCTGCCCGGTCGCCTCGCTCAGCACGGTCTTGGGTCGGGTCCCGTTGCGGATGTTCGTGGACTCCCGTTCCCCGCGGGCCTGATGCTTGGCATGACCGAGGTGCTCGGTCATCTCTTCGTTCAGCGCGGTTTCCAGGACGCTCTTGGTGAACTGCTTTAACAGCCCGTCAGGACCGGTCAAGGACAGCCCCTGCTCCCGGGCCAAACGGACCAGCTCCCTAGCGGCGGTCTCCTCCGCAGAGGGCTCCAGCTTCTTACTCGGCACGACATCCAGTGTCGTCATCACGGCACCTCCCCGCCGACCTCGGTCAGCGTGTCAGGCCAGAAACACCCTTACTGAGACAGGCCTAGAGCTTCGGCTGGCGGTGTACCGCGGGTTCGCGGCGTCGGGCACGGCGCCGGGGGTTGACGAGCTGGCCGTGCGGTATTCGGCGGCCCCGACCGAGGTCGTCCGTGGCCTGCGCGAGCTCGCCCAGCACCGCCATGCAGTGCTGGACGAGACCGGCACCGGGTCCCGCCGCGACCTCGACGATGCATCCGCAGGGTGGCCGAGGGTGGTGGATTTGTGCCGGCAAACGACTCGTGCTTAGAGGCCTCATGCCCAGCGGACGGTGTCCTGCTGGTGAAGGCGTGGGAGTCGTGCGAACCAAGGGTTGGGGCCGGGGTGTCCGATGTTGACGACGAGGATGCTGTGCCAGCGGCCGTCTGGGAAGAACTCGGCATCGACGCCAGCGCTGTCGAACCCTGACATCGGGCCGGCGGCGAGGCCGTGAGCACGGACGGACAGGATGAAGTAGCCGGCTTGCAGGGTGGCGTTGAATATCCCGGTGGTGGTTCTCGTTGCGTCGTTGGCCTCGAAGACGTCTTTGAGTTCGGGCCGGAATGGCAGCAGGGTGGGGATGTGCTCGTGGAACTGTGTGTCTAAGGCCAGCACAGCGACGGCAGGCGCTGACGCGGTCTTGGCCCTGTTGCCCTCGTTCATGTGTCGGGCCAGCCGGTCACGCCCGTGCCCAGCTCGGACGTAGAGGATGCGCAGCGGTTGGGTGTTGGCTGAAGTGGGCGCCCATTTGGCCAGGTCCCAGATCTGGGCCAGTTCGGCGTCGCTGACCGGTGTTGGTGCAAAGGTGTTCGCGGTCCGGGCGTCTGTGAACAGCGTCGCCCGTCCGGCGGCGTCGAGCGTTGGCAGCTGAATGGGCGGTGCGGTCGCGAGATCGGTCATGAGAAGGGGCTCCTGCGGGTCCGTGTGGGTTGGCGCTTCGTGGATCAGGAAAGGGGTTGTTCGATGAGGTTGCGCAGCACGAGGGCGTTGGGTGCCTGGATGAGGCGGCCGGCTTCGTCGGTCCGGCCTAGCTGCACGGCGGCCAGCCCGAGGGTTTTGACGAGGTCGGCGATCTGGTCACCGGCTTCTGGGACGTCGGTCGCGATGAAGATGACCCGCCGACCGGTCTGGGGGTCGAGTCCGGCCGCCAATGTGTTCGCCGGCAGCTGGTTGAAGGCTTTGACGATCCGGGCGCCGGGCAGGTGTTCGGCGGCGTACTGGGCTGAGATCCGGCCTCTCAGAATGTTTTCCCCGTTGGGCGTGTAGTGCGCGTTGGTGGTGTCGACGACGGTCTTGCCGGTCCAGTCCGGCAGAGACGTGCCGAATTCCTCGACCGACCCGAACGGGATCGCCATGAAGATGACGTCTCTGGCCAACACTTGAGCCAGCGGGACGGGGTGAACGCCGGGACCGATCGACGCGGCGAGGTCGCGGATGGTGTCCGGCTCTCGGGTGTTGGCGATATCGACGTCGATGCCGGCTCGGGCGAACAGCCGGGCCAACGCCGCGCCGATGTTCCCGCTACCCGCGATGCCAGGTCGATTTGGTGTGGTCATGCCCAACTCCTCATCCGGTTAACGTGTGTACCAACTATACCGAGGAGTTGGTTAACGTGTCAACTAGCGGTAGCGTGAGCACCATGGCGGCGCGGTGGCTGAACCCAGAAGAAGAGCGGGCCTGGCGCGGCCTGATGGAGATGCAGCACGGACTGTCGGAGTTCATCGAGCGGCAGCTTCGCTACCGCTGCGGGCTTTCCCAGGGCGATTACCAGGTTCTAGCCCATCTCTCCGAAGCGCCCGCCAACCGGCTCAGGTCCTTCGAGCTCGGCGAACTGCTGCACTGGGAAAAGAGCCGGCTATCGCAGCATCTCGGGCGGATGCAGAACCGCGGCCTCGTTTCCCGCCACCGCTGCCTCACCGACCAGCGGGGTGCGGTGATCACCATCACCCCGCGAGGCAGCGATCTGATCGAAGCCGCGGCTCCCCAGCACGTCGCCGACGTCCGCGACGCCCTCATCGACCACCTCACCGCGACCGAGCTCGAAACCCTCGTCACGATCAGCGGCAAAGTACAAGATCGCCTTGCCGCACTGCAGACCGAAGACCACGGTCACGACCCGTAGCCACAATCCGGGCCAGGAAGCAGCAGCTCGGCCCGGTTGTCGTTGATGGTCAGGGCTGCTGGTGCGCTGGTCATCGGACAACATGCCGACCGTGAACCAGGCTCGCGCCCGCTACGACCAGACGGGGCGCCCCAGCCCAGCCTGACCGCACGTTAGACACGAGAAACGGGTTGATCACTCTCCTGCTCATGCCGATGATGATGGCTCCGGTGGCCACCCTGCTGTGGCCGTACCTCTACAAACGGCACCTTCGGGTGGTACTTCTGGGTCCTGCGCAACCTCGGGCTGCGGCAGAGCGGCATCATCCTCGGTAGCTCGTCTCGCCGCGGTACATCTGCACCGGCTCATCGAAGCGTGCGTAGACCGATCCGGTGGTGTGCCGCAACCTGCCGCCTGCTCGGGGTCTCAACCCGCCGGATGGAGAAACAACATCGGAGATGCAGCCAGCGGACATCGGGTCAGGGGGCCGGGACGTGCGCGTCATACCCGGTCGTTCGGCGCCTGCTGGTACGCGAGGCGGTGAGCACGCGACCATCAAAGCGCATCAGCGCCGTACGATCAGGTCGCGCCTCCCGCGGCGATGTGGTCGGCGACCCGCCACGCGTTGGCCATGATGGTCAGCGTCGGGTTCATCCCGGTCGCCGTCGGGAAGGGGGACCCGTCGACCACGAACAGGTTGTCGACCTCGTGCGCCCTGCAGTTGCGGTCCAGCACCGACGTCGCGGGGTCGTCCCCCATCCGCGCGGTCCCGTGCTGGTGTGAGCAGTTGCCGGTGATCTTGGTGGCGTAGACCTTGTCGACGGTGAGCGCCCCTGCTGCCTCGAGGATCTCTCCACAACGGTCGACGAGGAACCTGCCCTGTGTCAGGTCGTTGTCGTGCGGCGTGAGGGTGATCCGGGCGACCGGGAGCCCCCAGGCGTCGGTGACGCTGTCGTCCAGGTCCACCCGGTTCTGATGCTGCGGCATGTCGTGCAGAACCATCGCAACGGCCATCGAGTGACTGAAGTTATCGCGGTCGTTCTGCTTGGCCGCCGCGCCCCAGGTCGGCCGTCCCGGCAGGCTCCAGTTGATCGGGAGCGGGATGCCGACACCCGCCGCGGCGATGTGGCCGCCGCCGACGAATCCCCGTGAGGGGTCGTGCTCGTAGAACTGGAAGCTGCTGGCGCTGACGTAGCCGCCCCCGGCCCAGGCGTTGATTGGGTCCTCGAAGGTGCCGACGGAGGCGGAGTACTCGTGGAAGGTGACGTTGCGCCCGACGAGGTCGCTGCCGTTGGCCAGACCGTTGGGAAAGCGGGCGGACGTCGACAGCAGCATCAATCGGGCGGTCTCCACAGCTCCGCAGGCGAGCACGAAGACGTCCGCCTCCTGCTCAAAAACGGCGCAGTCGGCGTCCTCGTAGACGGCTCCCTTGACTCGGCCGCGTGCATCAAGGACCAGCTCGCGGACGTAGCTGTCCGGGCGCAGGCCGCACCGCCCCGTCGCCACGGCGTCGGGGATGAACACGTTCAGGGCACTGGACCGGGTGCCGCTCGGGTCCCCGTGCTGCTGTGCGAACGCGCTGATCACGGTGACCGGGCGGCCGTTGTACGGGCGCGACAACGCCGCCTGTGGCGTAGGGAAGGAGTTCCAGCCGAGCTTGCCGCAGCCCTGGTGGAACTTCTCGGCATACCGGCTCTGCGGCATCGGCGGGCACGGGTAGCCGCGGCTGCGGAACGACTCGAACGCATTGGCACCGGCCTGCCCCGAGACGCCGAACGCCCACTCGACCTTGTCGTAGTAGGGCTCCAGCTCGGCGTAGCCGATCGGCCAGTCCACCAGAGTCGTGCCCTCGAGCGGCCCGGCAATGCTGCGAAGGCGGAAGTCGTTCTCGGTGAAACGGGGAAGCCAGCCCTGCCAGTGCACCGTGCCTCCGCCGACCATCTGCGGGACGGGGCAGAAGAGGTCGACCTCCGCCTTCTCCCGCGGCGAGGTGCGCGAGGTACGCGGGTTGAGCGCGGGATCGGGCCACAGGTTGTAGCGGTTGACGTTCGCCAGCTCGTCCCCGCTGAAGCTCTCCTTCGTGCGCCACGGCCCCTTCTCCAGGGCCACGACGCGCAGGCCGCGCTCGGTCAGCACCTTGGCCGCCGCTGCCCCGCTCGCACCCGCGCCGATGATGACGGCGTCGACGCGCTCAGGCTTGGTGTGTGTCGTCTGAGTCATCGTTTCAGTCCTCGGAGGTACTGGTGGCGCGCGCGGTGGAGTGGGCCTCCTGGCCGGGGTGGTTGCGGTCGTCCGCGAAATACTCCAGGGTGCTGTAGCGGCCCTGGTGCACCTCGGCGAGGGACGACGGGCCCGGGAAGCCGATGGTCTTCCAACCCACCCGGCCGCGGTTGCCGCCGTAGATGGGATCGGCCAACCATCCCTGCCTGGTGTGGGTGACCAGCAGCGGGAAGAAGTCCAGGTCGGACTCGGCGTTCGTCTGCTGCAAGGCCGGTTCCACCGGGCCGCCGTAGGTGATCGGGCGCTCGCCTCGCGATGCTCCCGAGCCCTCCTGGCGGTCCGGGCTCTCGAGCGAGCGAAGTATGTCGTCCTGCTGCCCCGGCGTCAGGTCCGCGAAGTCCGAGCCGTGGCTCTCGCGCGCGCGCCGGTCGAGCTCGACCACACCGTCGGCGTACTTGTGGCGGGCCAGGTCGACGCGCTTCCGCCAGGCGTCGGCCTGGCGTCCGTTGAGCTGCTCGAAGCCGCTGCCGTCGGGCTTGGCGTAGATGTAGCCGATGCCAGACAGGTAGCGGTCGAGGAAGTCCACCGCACCCGCCTCGCGGGCGCCGGGGGTGTCGTCGCTGGGGACGATCCGTGCCATCGCGGCATCGATGGTCGCCCGCTGGTGCGGGTCGAAGAAGCTCTGCTCAGCAGGCTCGGTCATGCGCTGTTCCTCTCGTACGCGGCGCAGCGGCGTGCCGCCGGTGTCAACGGGCTAGTCGCCGGGGCGGGTGCGGCTCAGCCGACGATCAGGGGTCGTAGCGTGCGGTACGCGATCTCCAGCCCGGTCTTGATCTTCTCCTCGGTGCCGCCCCACAGCGGGTCCTCGTGCTCCACGGAGAGCACACCGTCGAAGCCACCCTCGTACAGGGCGTCCACGACCCGGATCCAGTCCACCTGGCCGAGGCCGGGCACGCGGTAGCGCCACCAGCCGACGTTCCAGGGGTCGGCCGACTTGTCGGCGATCCCGGGCCAGCCGTAGCGGTCCCGCTTCTGCGGGAACAGCTCGATGTCCTTGGCCTGGGCGTGCGCGATCCGGTCGACATAGGGGCGCAGCGCCTCCACCGGGTCGATACCCATCCAGATCAGGTGGGAAGGGTCGAAGTTCAGGTACAGGCCCAGCCCGAACATCCACTCCCACAGCTCGGGGCTGTAGGCGAGGTTGCCGGGGTAGCCGTCGGGGTGCCAGCCCTCCATGACGCAGTTCTCGATGACAAGCTTGACGCCCTTCTCGCCCGCATGGTCGACCAGTCGCGGGAAGACACCCTCCGCCTCGCGCAGGTTCTCGGCCACCGACCTCCCCGGGTGGCGTCCGACGAACGTCCCCACCGTCGGCACCCCGAGAAGCGCTGCCGCGTCGACCAACTTGAGCACGTGGTCGTGCACCGCCGCCCGCTCTGCCGGGTCCGGGTGCAGGTTGTTGTCGTAGAACGCCAGCGAGGAGACGGTGAGGCGGTGCTCGTCCATCAGGGCGCGCACCTTGTCGGCGGCGCCCTCGTCGAACCCGTCGGCGTCCAGGTGCGTGGCGGTGAACGGCCGGTTGCCCAGTGCCGGCCAGGCTGCCACCTCGAGCGCCTCGTACCCGTGCTCGGCGGCCCACGCAGCGATCTCGCCGAGCGAACGGTCCGGCAGGCAGGCGGTCAGGAGTCCCAGCTTCATGCGGGTACCTCGATCCATTGTCCGGTTGCGGCGGACTCGAGGACCGTAGCGGTAATGACCGCCGCGCGAAGTCCGTCGGTGAAGGTGGGCAGCCCGTCCGGGCCCTGACCGCGCGTGGCGTCGTACACGTCCGAAATGAAGGCGTTGAAGCTGTCCTGGTACCCCTGCGGGTGTCCCGCGGGCAGCCTCGAGTACGCAGCCGCCTCGGCGGACATCGTCGCCGGATCGCGGAGCACGACGCGGTTGCCGTCGCGGGCCCCTACCCACAGTGCCTCGGGCTGCTCCTGGTCGAAGGAGTACGAGGCGTCCGGCCCGTCGAAGGAGAACCACAGGCGGTTCTTGCGGCCGGGCGAGACCTGGCTGACCACGACCGAGCCCACCGCGCCCCGGTCTGTCTCGAACATGACCACCGCGCCGTCCTCCGTGCTGTCCGACGGCGAACCGCCCTGCCCGGGGCGATCGACGAACGCGCGGCTCAGCCGCGCCGACAGCCGGGTGATCCGGTGACCGGTCACGAACTCCAACAGGTCGCACCAGTGGACCCCGATGTCGCCGAAGGCTCGGGAACCACCCCCCTGCCGGGGGTCCACGCGCCAGTTGGTCTCGCTCGCATCGGAGAGCCAATCCTGCAGGTAGGACCCGTGCAGCAACCACAGCGGTCCGCCGTCGCCGCGGCTGATCCTGGCGCGGGCCTCACGCACGGCCGGGTAGAACCGGTAGACGAACGGCACCGCCGTGTGCAGACCCGCCCGATCCGCGCTGTCCACCAGGGAGCCGGCGTCGGCGACGGTGGTGGCCAGCGGCTTCTCGCAGATCACCGTTTTCCCCGCCTCGATGGCCGCCCTGGCCAGGTCGGCGTGGGTGAAGTTCGGCGTGCAGATGTGCACCACGTCAACGTCGGCGGACTCGATGACCTCTCGCGCGGAGCGAGCCGCCGAGCGAGCGCCCAGCCGGGCCGCGGCCTGCTCCGCCGCTTCGGGGGTACTGTCGGCGACGACGCTGAGCGTGCCTCCGCTGGCGTGCACGGCATGCGCGTGCACCCCACCGATAAAGCCGGCGCCGATGATGCCGGAGCGCAGTCGGTCAGCCACGGCTCACTTCTTCCGGGCCAGTGCCACGGCCAGGATGATGATGACGCCGCGAACTACCTGCTGCTGGCTGGTGTCCAGCCCGGCCAGGATGAGGCCGTTGTTGATCAGGCCGATCAGCAGTGCACCAATGAGGGTTCCGACGACTGACCCGCTGCCACCGAACAGGCTGGTGCCACCGAGGATCACGGCCGCGATGGCGGACAGCTCGTCGCCGGCGCCCCACTGGAACCGGCCGGACTGGAGCCGGCCGGCGTACAGCATGCCCGCGATACTGGCGACCACGCCGGAGAGCAGCAGCACCTGGAACTTGATCCGCTTGGTGTTGACCCCGCTGAAGTCCGCGGCCGTCCGGTTCCCGCCGGTGGCCAGGACCTGCCGCCCGAACCGCGTCTTGTTGAGCGCCACTGCACCGATCGCGACGGCCAGGAGGCTCCAGAAGATCAGGCCGGGGACCGGGCCGAAGTTGCCGGACCCGAAGATGAGGTTGAACGTGTCGTTGAGGATCGGCTGCGGCGCGGAGTGGGTGATCCACTGCGCCAGGCCCGCGGCGATGCCGAGCATGCCCAGGGTCACCAGGAACGACGGGATGGACAGCAGGCTCACCAAGGCACCGTTGAGCGCTCCGACGGCCACACCCACGGCGAGTCCCGCGATGACTCCCGCCACCAGGCCCCAGTGTGAGATCGCCAAGGCGGCGCAGACGCTGGAGAGCCCTGCGACCGAGCCGACGCTGAGGTCGATCTCAGCGCAGGCGATCACATACGTCATGCCCACGGCGATCACGGTGATCGTGGCCGTCTGCCGGAAGATGTTGAGCAGGTTGTTGGCAGAGAGGAATCCGTCACTGCGGAGCAGGATCGCGAAGAAGGCGAAGACGACGACGAACCCGATGTAGATGACGTAGCGGTGCCAGTCCACCCTGCCGAGCAAAGACCTGTTCTGAGTCGAACCGGACGGTCCGGCAGGGCCGGGCGGCTGGGCCGCGGGCGAGGTGGCGATCGTGTTCTGTGACATGGTCATACTCCCTGAACGGCGAGTTGGAGGGCTTCCTCGTTGGGGATCTCGTTGCGGCGCAGTTCCTGCGCGATGGTGCCGTCCCGCAGGACGAGCACGCGGTCACTGACCGCCAGCAGCTCGGGGTACTCGGAGGAGATCACGATGACGGCCTTGCCGTCATCGGCCAGCGAGCGGATCATGTCGAGGATCTCGCTCTTGGTGCCGATGTCCACGCCGGCGGTGGGCTCGTCCATGACCAGGACTTGTGGGTCGGTGCCCAGCCACTTGGCGATGACGACCTTCTGCTGGTTGCCTCCGGAGAGTAGCCGGACGGCGCGGGCGGGGTTTGCCACCTTGACTGCAAACCTCTTGATCAGGTCCGCGGCCATGCGGCGGCCGGCGGAGTTGTCGATCACCGAGCCCTTGCTGATCCGCCCCAGCAACGGCAGGAGGAGGTTGTCGTTAACCGAGTGGTCCAGGACCAGACCCTGCTCGCGGCGGTCTTCGGGGATCAGGGCGATGCCGGCGGCGATCGCGGCCCGGGGGTTGGAGATGTCGACCGGCTCGCCCTTCAGCAGCACCTGCCCGCTGTCCAGCTTGTCGATGCCGAACAGGCACCGGGCCAGCTCGGTGCGACCGCTGCCCATTAGCCCGGCCAGTCCCAAGATCTCCCCGGCGTGCACCGTGAAGGAGACGTCCGCCACGCGGTCCCCCGCGTGCAGCCCCCTGGCCTCCAGCAGGGGTTTCAGCTCCGCCTGCATGTCTCGCTCGCGGTAGGCCAGCTCACCCTCGACATGACGGCCGACAATCCCTTCCACAATCTGAGCCGGCGTGACATCGGTGAGCCGCTCGGTCAGCAGCCGCTTGCCGTCGCGCAAGATCGTGATCCGATCGGCGATGCGGTAGATCTCGTCCATCCGGTGTGAGATGTAGATGATCGAGATTCCCCGCTGCTTCAGCCGGTCGATGAGAGCGAACAGCGCCTCCGTCTCGTGCTTGGCCAGGCTCGCCGTCGGCTCGTCCATGATCAGGACCCGAGCATTCTGCGCCAGCGCCTTGGCGATCTCGGTCAGCTGCCAGTACGCCGTGCTGAGGTCTCCGACCGGCGCGGTGGGGTCGACGGAAACCTGCATCTCCTCGAACACCTCGCGGGCACGGCGTACCGCCGACTTGTCGTCGATGAACCGGCCGCCGGTCATCGGCTCCGCCGCCAGGAAGACGTTCTGCGCGACCGTCAGCGTGGACACGAGGCTGAACTCCTGGAACACCATGCCGATCCCCGCCGCCTTGGCGTCGTGGATGGATCTCAGCGTCACCGGCTGCCCTTCGACCAGGATCTCGCCCTGGTCGAGGGAGTAGACACCCTGCAGGATCTTCATCAGCGTCGACTTGCCGGCGCCGTTGCCACCGGCTAGGGCGTGGATCTCCCCAGTGGCCACCTCGAAGTCCACATCCCGCAGGACGGGGGTGCCGTCGAACCCCTTGTAAATGCCACGCATCTGCACTGCCGCGGACGGCGCCCCCGCGCCCCCGGCCCGGCCGGCGCCGGCGGGTGTCGCGGTGTTCATTTTGCGAACGAGCTCTGCAGGTCGGCCGGCACGGGCGCGTGGTAGACCTGCTTCCACGCGTCCAGCACGTTCTCGTGGGTGACCGCCAGGGAGCTCAGCGCGACATACGCCGGCTCCTTCTTGCCCAGCACCGCGCCCGCGGCGAGCTTCGCCTCGGTCGTGCCCTGGTCGAAGGGCACCTGAGCGCCGAGGCCGACCACGAGCTGGTTCTTGGCCAGAGCAATGGCGACGTTCTTGCCGAGGTCCTCGGTCGCGATCTTCAGGTCGGTGCGACCGGCGGCACGCGCGGCTGCCATGACGCCCTCTGCCGGCACGTCCCACACTGCCCAGATTCCATTGAGGGTGGGGTACTGGCTCAGCATCGCGCTCGCCGCAGCCTGGGCGTCGCCGGCAAAGTCCGGTCCGGCGATCCCTTTGTCCTCGATGATCTTGATCTTGGGAAACTTCTGCGTCAGCGTGGTCTTGAAGCCGTCGTATCGCTGCTTGGTGACGAAGAAGTCGGCCTCGTGGTGGATCAGGCCGATCTCACCCTTACCGCCCAGCGCCTTCGCCATCAGGTAAGCCGAGGTGACGCCGTTGCCGTAGTTGTCCGCCGAGACCACCGAGACGTAGTCCTTGCCCGCCGTCATGCCCTTCGGCGCGTTGTCCATGAAAACCAGCTTCACGCCGGCCTTAGCCACCGCCTTGTACGCCGAAGCCGTGGCCACCGGGTCAGTCGGGATGGATACGACGATGTCCGGCTTGCGCGCCATAACGGTCTGCAGGTCCGACACCTGCTTGTCCGGCTTGAACTCGGCGTCGGTCACCGCGACGATCTTGATCCCGAGCACATCGAACTCGGACTTGAGGCCAGCCACCTGGGCGTTGGCCCAGTCGTTGCCTCCGTAGTGAAGCACGATGGCGGCCTTCAGGTGCATCGTCTTGACCTTGGCGATGTCGGCGGCGGTCAGCTTGGCAGAGCTCGCAGGAGAGGGAGTCTCGCCGTGCGGACCCTTGCTGAGCACCTGCCCCTTGAGCTGCACCAGCGCCGCGTTGACGACCTTGGCGACACCGGGGTCGGCTGCAGTGGTGCTGGTCGTCGCCTGTGAGCAGGCCGTCAGGGAGAGCGTGGCAACCGTGGCGAAGCCGGCCAGCCGGGTCAACGGAGTCATGGCGTGTATGTCCTTTGCTATGGCGGGCGCCGCTGACACGGGGACCCGGGGTGGCTGAAGTGTGCTGTTGTGAATCGGTGGCCGGTTGCCGGCGGCGAAGTTGCGTGCAGGGTCCGGGTGGAGGGGCTAGCCGCCTGAGCCAATCAGCTCGTCGAGATAGCTCTTGCTGATCCGTGCCGCCTCGGCGGGGTCTCCGTCATAGGCGTCGAGCTCGACGACGAGCCAGCCGTCATAGCCGGTCTCGTTCAGTGCGGCGTACACGTCGGTGAAGTCCACGACGCCCTGTCCGAGGGGGAGGAAGGTCAGCGGGTCGAGCGAGACGTCCTTGAGGTGGACGTGACGAACCCGGCCGGAATACTCGCGGATCAGCGCAGCGGGGTCGCCGCCACCCGCAACGAGGTGGGCGGTGTCGGGGCAGAACCCGATGGAGCTGTTCGGCAGCACTTGCGCAAGGTCATCGGGGCTCTCGACGATGGTGCTCAGGTGCGGGTGGTAGCAGGCGCTCAGCCCCCTATGGGCCGCGATGTCGGTGACCCGGTCTAGGGCCGCTGCGAGTCGCTTGTAGTCATCTGCCGACGTCCCGGCTGCCCGGCGCGCGCCTCCGCCGACGACGAGATGCGCGGCCCCGAACTGGGCGGCGAGGTCGGCGGCGCGGGTCACCCGGTGCAGTTCGTCCGGGAGGATCTCGTCGTAGACGAAGTTGGCGCCGGTGTAGACGCTGACGAGCTCCAGGCCCGCATCGCCAAGCAGACGGCTCAGGGCGTGCGGCGTCTGCGCGTAGTCGGCGACGTTCCCGTCGAACATCTCGACGCCTTCGTAGCCGGCCGCCGCAATGTCAGCCACGGCCCGTTCCATGGACCCGTTAGCCCGGTAGAAAAGGTCTTTGACGCTCGTGACGCCAGTCGGGTCGCCGACGACGCCGCCCCAGGTGATGGTGTGGTAGCCGAGCCTCATTACCTGGACCCCGTTTCCGTGCGGCGCATGAAGTTGAGCGTCGGATAGACTTTAGCATGAGCGATGCAGAAGTCAACTCATAGCGATACCATCGATGCTGCTGAGCAACTGAAGAGGCGGCTGAGGCTATCCTTGCCGCGCTGTCGCTCATGACACGAGAACGACCAACCATGCTGCTAACGACTCGTGATGTCAGAGAGAGGCGCGCATGGACCGTCACGGGGACCCCGTGCTCGAGAACCAGATGGACACCATCCTGACGGTGCTGAACCTGGTCAGGTCGGACGCTGCGCATAGCCGCCCCGAGATCGTGCACCTGTCCGGGCTGGGCCGCAACGTGGTCACGCACCGCGTGAGCCAGCTGCTGGAGAGCGGCCTGCTTGTGGAAGGCCGGCTCGGCCCGTCCACCGGCGGGCGGGCTCCCCGCGAGCTGCTCTTCCGGCCGGACACCGGCTACATCCTGGTGGCCGAACTCGGCGCGACGAGCATCAGCGTGGCCATCTCGGACCTGACCGGTCAGCTGACCGGCCAACACAGCGAGTCGGCCGATGTCACCGCCGGGCCGGAGGTCGTCCTAGCAAGGGTCGAAGAGCTGTTCGACGAGCTGTTGCGGGCGCACCCGGTCACGGTGTGGGGGGCAGGGGTGGGGCTGCCCGGACCGGTGGAATTCTCCACCGGTCGTCCCGTCGCACCGCCGATCATGCCGGGCTGGGACCGCTACGACGTCCGAGGCTACTTCGAGAACCGGTACGACGTGCCGGTCTGGGTCGACAACGACGCCAACGTGATGGCGCTGGGCGAGCTGAGAAGCGGGCTCGCTCGCGGCGAGAGCGACGTCGTCTATGTCAAGGTCGGCTACGGCATCGGAGCCGGGCTTGTCTCTCGAGGGGAAATGCACCGTGGAGCCCAAGGCAGCGCCGGGGATATCGGCCATATCGAGGTGTCGGACCACTCGGACGTGGTCTGCCGATGTGGGCAGAAAGGCTGCCTCGAGGCTCTGGCCGGGGGCATCGCGCTGGCACGGGAAGGTCAGCGGGCGGCTGACACGAGACAAAGCCCGTTCCTTGCCGAGCTGCGCCACGGGAAGCGGATCACCGCTGCCGACGTCGGCTGGGCGGCGCTCAACGGCGATCCCGTCAGCGTGAACCTGATCACCCGCTCTGCCGTCCTCGTCGGCGAGACCCTGGCGCGACTGGTCAACTTCTACAACCCGGCACTGATCCTCATCGGCGGCGGCGTCGCCGACGTGGGCGACCTCTACCTGGCCACGATCCGACAAGCCATCCTGCGCCGCTCTCTCCCTTTGGCCACCAGGGCCCTGCGGATCGAACGCTCACCCCTGGGCAACACCGCCGGGCTCACCGGCGCCGGGTTTATGGTGATCGACCAACTGCTGACCCCAGAAAGACTGGGCATGTGGATCGAACGAGGGACGCCGGCAGGGCTGCCCGCCTTGTCGGCCTGAACCGCACGGACGACACGGTGGCATACGTGCCCCACCGCCCCATCCTTCTGGCCCGGGTACGTGGCGATTTGAGGCTCTCCTGACTGACCCGTGGGTCATTTCCCGCCCGCGTTCTTCAACCTTCTAGGTGAGGACCGGTGTGCGCGGATCACGCATGTCGGCGCGGTGTTCCTGGGCGCGGCGCCGGTTCCCTCCATTATCCCGTAGAGCATATTAGGCCGGCGCCAGGTGCCGCTTACTTCTGGCCTGTCGTTATCTCAGGCGGTTCGGTGGGGCAGGTGCCCCGGCCGAAGCCGGATGCCTCCGCGAACGCCATGGCCTCCGTGAGCCCCCGGGCGACTTCTTCGAGATCGGGACTCGGTGCGTGAGTGCGGAAGCGTACACGCGCAACATTCCGCTTCGACCCGCTGCGAACAGACATACCGCCTTGGCCCGACGCGTTGCCGGACCAACCCCACTGCCAGGGTGCCGCTGCCGCTTTGGCAGGGTGGCGTTATGGATTTGCCGGCCGACAGTCACGTTCATACGGAGTGGTCCTGGGACGCCAGGAAGGTCGGCTCTATGGACGCCACGTGCGCCCGGGCGGTCGAGATCGGGCTGCCGGCGGTCGCCTTCACCGAGCATGTCGACTTCACCCCGTTCCGCGCCGGCTTCCTCGTGCAGGAGCACGGCGACTTCGTCTCAGACGGCATCCTCACGGCCCCAGAGCTCGATGTCGACGGCTATTTCGCGTGCGTCGAGCGATGTCGCGCAAGATTTCCCGACCTCGTGATTCTGACCGGCATCGAGGTCGGGCAGCCCCACCTCCACGCCCGCGAGGTCGACGCCTTACTCGCTAAGGGCACGTTCGATCGCGTGCTGGGGTCACTGCACTGCATTCCCGATGGTGACGCGTTCGCCGAGCCGTGGGAGCTGATCCCTCGGTATTCGGCAGCAGATGTCTTTCGCAGCTACCTACGGGAAATTCCTCGCGTGGTCGCGGGATCGGAGGCCTTTTCGGCTTTCGCGCACATCGACTACCCGCTCCGCAGTTGGCCGCGGGAAGCCGCGCCGTTCGACCCGCACGACTTCGAGGACGACCTACGCGACGCGTTGCGTGCGCTCGCCGTGGGTGAGCGTGCCTTGGAAATCAACACACGGCTCCCGCTGCACCCAACGGTTCTGCGCTGGTGGCGGGAGGAAGGAGGGCGGGCAGTTACGTTCGGGAGCGACGCCCACATGGCCCACCTAGTCGGCCATGGGTTCGAGCAAGCGGGCCGGGTCGCCCGAACGCATGGCTTCACCCCCAGCTCGCGACCGGAAGCTCCGTGGACGGCACCTGCGCACGCCCCGCATGGGGACCCCGGCCCGGTCTGAGTTGGCTCCAGGCAGGACGTGCGATGCCGCTCTTCACTGCCATGCTGCGCTTATCGATGGTCGCTATTGTCCGGTGCCGGTTGGGAGGTTGCGGGCCCGTTCGCTTCACCGACTGCCGTGGTAGCGGCCCGTCGTCGGTCAGGCCGGACTCCGGCCGGACCGAGCCCCCTGCGAAGTGATCGCTCATGCGCAGCCACTGTGGTCAGGCCGAACCCCGGCTGTCCAATTCCTCAGGCTCAGCCGTTCAGCTCGGGCACCATCCGGTTCGAGAAACGCACACTCATCAACACCCCTCCATCTCAGCAGGTGTTGCGACGACCGCAAGGACCCAAGGAACGCTCAGCGGGACGGGCGCTGGGGCAATGAGCACGAGTTCGCGTCCCGGCTGGTCCCGTGCGTCTCGCACTTCTTCCACGACGAAGCCGTGCTCCTCGAGATGGACACACGGGTCATCCCCGCTCTCATCTCGGCGCCGTTCTCCGCGCGCGCGAGCACCGAGCCGATGCCACGTTCCGAAAGACGAACCTTGGTCAGAGTCAGCCGGAGAGACACCGGCCCCATCAGACGGCAATCGAGAGGCGAAGTTCGCCGTCGTTGGCAAAACCGTCTCGGGTAAATCCTTCTGACAAGTAAAGGCGGAGTGCTGCTTGGTTGTCGGGGTGAACGGCCAGCTGAAGGCGCTGGCATCCATCCAGTGAACGTGCAAGTTGGACGACCAGCCGCAGCGCCGCTCGACCGTAACCGCACCGCTGACGGCTGGCGTCGATGAGCAAATGGAACAGCGCCACGTGACCGTCGCGCTCGCGCTCATCTACCAAAGCAAGCACCCCGACGCATTGACCGAGGTCCTGAACGAGGTAGGGCCACCAGTCGACATCACCGACCCGCACGAACGCTTTGGACAGGATGACAAGAGCCACCGGTTCGTAGCCGGCGACGAACCGCAACTGACCCACACCGACCTTGATGGCCGCCGCGTCGCGCCAGTTGGCCCGCGTGATCGGCGCTAGTTCCACGCGCTCACCGTAGGCGACCTTTGCAGCGCCACTTCGACAATCGGCCGCGAGGGGCTTCCTGTCCGCAAGCTGAAGGATCAGCGGGACACCTTCTCACTGACGATCGTCTATGGGTCCGGCGGCTGCTCGCTGGGGCTTGCGGCCTGTCCCGCTGCGGCTCTACAAGCGTTTGCGCATCTGAACTGCGGTGACCTCGAATCCCAGCTCCTCGTACAGGCTGCGGGCCGCCAGGTTAGCGCCGAAAACGCTTAGGCCGACTGAGACCACCCCCAACTCGCGACACGTCCGCTCGGCGGCCAACATCATCGCCCGGCCGTAGCCCCGCTGCCGCAATTCCTGGCGCACCTCAAAGTCATAACCGAAGGCGTGCAGCCCATCGGACTTTTCCTCCAAGTGGAGCCACAGCACACCCACCGGGTCCTCGCCCTCGTATGCCGTCCACAGCCGATGTCCCGGCGTGCCCATTCCCGCGGGCAGAAGCCGCCGATAATCCTCGGCCGCCTTGCGGCGTGCTTCAGGCATCGGCAGTGCGCCGGAGGCAGCGATGTTGCTGGCGTAGCTGACCTCACCGCTCTGGCGGTAAGTGGCGTACTCCTGGCTGGTCATGGGCTCCAGCCGCAGTTCCGGCATGAGCCGACCATAGACGGACCGGCGCCGGTCCAACGAACCCTCCGACACGGATCTGAACACTGCAACGGCGCCTGCCTCATACCACTGGCTCGAGCCCAGCCGACCGCCGGCAAACTCGGCAGGGCCTCGTGTTTGCGGCCCGTGCTCAACCTGCTGTTCACTGCCGATCGCGCAGTGGTTCTCGGGGCGAGGCTCGCCGTACTGATCTAGGTACGCCGTCTTGGAGGCGTCGTCGGGGTCCCTGTGGATGAGGAAGCCAGCAAGTGCCTCGGCGAGTTCGTCGGGTGCTTCTTCGGCCATGTGATGCCCGCTGTCACTGGCGACGCCGCGCAGATCGTTCGCCCACGGACCCCACACGGCCAAAACGTCGCAGTACGGCTGTTCCATGTCGTCCTTGGTAGACCAGGCCACCAGCGTGGGTCAGGCCAGCCGCTTGCCCGCCGCGCGGTCGGCGTCGTCGGCGGCCCCTCGACCCCCAGGCCCGCTCGGTAGTCCTCGATCATGGCGCGTACGACCACCCGGTCGTGTATGGCGGTGAGGTAGTCGGCGTAGTTGTCCCGCCCCATGCGAGCTGCCCGGAGGCGTGCGGTGGTCCATCGCGAGACGGAAGGCGACGTAGCTGCCCCGGTCATGGCCGACCACGGCGAACTGCTCGTGCCCCGCGCTGCGCATCAGGGCGAGGACGTCACGCGGCCATTGCGCGCTTGGTCGAGTAGGTGCTCGATGGGAGAGGCGTCAGGGCTGGCGCTTACCGAGATGCGCTTGGCCCAGCCTTTCGGGTATCGGCGCAAGCATCGACAGTGCGAAGCTCACCGCCCACCAAAGCAGGAACGGATGGGCCGGGTAGGAGGAGCCTCCGACGGTGGGGGAAGGCACAAGACGTTGGCCGCGGTAGCCGGCGGTCAGGGTCGCGATTTTGTCGTCCGCTGACTAACCCGGATCGAACTCGTCGAGGCGGAGGGGTACTTTCCATACGGCCCGGCCCAACGTAGGCCAGGCCGACCGGATTGCCGTCTGGCGTGGCAAACGGCAAGCCCGTCAGGGTCGGGTAAGAGGTCAGATAGTCAGCGACGCGGCGGCGTTCCTCTCGCCAGCCCTCTTCCTGCGGCCGCTGGCGTTTGGTGAACGTCGAGCAGGCTGGCCGGAGCAGTAGCTAGTTCAACGAGCGCCGCCTCCACAGCTCTGGGACACGTCCCGTCGTCGCTGAAGCTCGAAGAGATTCGTCAGCTGTACTGGACGGCTGCTTGTTCTACTGGTAAGGCGGTGACGTATCGCTCGATGAAGGCATCGAACCCGACGACGTCGGCCGGGTCGGGGTCGACCGTCCGCATGTTGATGTTGACGAACACTTGATTCTGGAGGAATTCGTCCAGGCTCTGGCCATCGGTTGAATTGACGAGGAAGGCCGCGAGGATCGCGATGCCCCAAGCGCCGCCCTCAGCCGCCGTCTCTCCAACGGAAACGGGGGTGTCGATGGCGGCAGCCATAAGGCTTTGGGCCACGTCCTTGGTCTTGAAGAGGCCGCCGTGGGCGAACATCCGGTCCAGCCGTACGCCCTCGGCTTCCCGCAGTACGTCCATGCCGATCCGCAATGTGGCCAGGGAGGCGAACAGGTGGGTGCGCATGAAAGTGGCCAGGTTGAAAGTGCCGTTGGGGGAGCGGAAGAACAGCGGGCGGCCTTCGTCGAGCTCCGTGATTGGCTCGCCGGAGAGATAGTTGTAAGACATCAGCCCGCCGCAGTCGGGCGCACCGCGCCGGGCAGCGGTGAACAGTGCCTCGAAGACCGTTGAGAGGTCCACGTCGGTGCCGAGCGCGTTGGCGAACTCTGCGAACAAGCCGACCCAGGCATTGAGTTCGCTGGCGCCGTTGTTGCAGTGCACCATCGCCACGGGGTCGCCGGCCGGAGTCGTAACCGAGTCCAGTTCGCGGTGTACTTGGCTGAGCTCGTGCTCGAGCACGATCATCGCGAAGATGCTCGTGCCGGCGCTGACGTTTCCGGTGCGTGGTGCGACCGAGTTGGTGGCCACCATGCCGGTTCCGGCGTCACCCTCGGGAGGGCACATGGGGATGCCTGGGCGCAGCCGCCTCGCTGGGTCGAGCAGCTTCGCGCCCGAGTGAGTGAGCTCCCCAGCCGGCTGTCCGGCGAGCGCGATCGCGGGCAGCAGGTCGGCCAGCCGTAGCGTGGCGCCGGCGGCGGCGGCGAGTCGATCGAACTGTCCGAGCATGGCCGGGTTGTAGCTGCCGGTGGTGGTGTCGATCGGGAACATGCCGCTGGCTTCACCGATGCCGAGCACTTGCCGACCGGTGAGTTGCCAATGGACGTAGCCGGCCAGGGTGGTCAAGTGCGCGATGCTGCCGACATGATCTTCGCCGTTGAGAACTGCCTGGTAAAGGTGCGCGATGCTCCACCGATGCGGGATGTTGTGGCCGAACTGGGCGCTCAGACGCCCGGCTGCCTCACCGGTGTGGGTGTTGCGCCAGGTCCGGAACGGCGTCAGCAGCTTGCCGTCAGAGCCGAAGGCGAGATAGCCGTGCATCATCCCCGACACTCCTAGGGCGCCCACCGAGGTCAGCTCAATGCCGTAGCGCTGCTGCACGTCGGCGACCACATCGGCGTAGCACGCCTGGAGTCCTCCCCAGACCGCGTCCAAGGAGTAGGTCCACATCCGGTTGATGAACTGGTTTTCCCAATCGTCGCTACCAACCCCTATCGGCACGTGGTCCGGTCCGATCAACACTGCCTTGATCCGGGTCGATCCCAGCTCAATCCCGAGAGCGGTGCGGCCCTCGATGATCGCCTTGCGCGCTTCGGTCACGACGTCGTTCACCATTTTCCAGCTTTCTAGAACTGAACCGTCCCCGCTTGACTGACGGGTGAGTTCCCCCCGACAGCGGCTGCTGTGCGGGCTTGAATCCTGCGGGAGGCAGCCGTTGCTGTCGTTGCAACGGTGCCATGTTGCGCCGCTTCTTACTGTCCGTAGTCGTGCTGGTAGCGGTCGTAGAGGTGTTTGATGTCGCTCCGCGCGATTGGCAGCGGCTCGCCGAGCTGCCGCGAGATATGCACCGCGCGAGCGACCTCCTCGACCAAGACGGCGGCCTTGACGGCGGCGCGCGCGTCCTTGCCAATGGTGAACGGCCCGTGGTTGCGCATCAGGACGGCCTTGCTGCGGCTGTGCTGCAGGGTCTCGACGATCCCGCGCCCGATCGAGTCGTCGCCGATCAGCGCGAACGGGCCGACCGGCACGTCGCCGCCGAACTCGTCAGCCATCATCGTCAGCACGCAGGGGATCGGCTCCCCGCGCGCAGCCCAGGCGACGGCATACGTGGAATGCGTGTGCACGACTCCGCCGACGTGCGGCATGTGCTGATAGACGTAGGCGTGCGCAGCCGTGTCGGACGACGGCTTGCGCTCGCCCTCGACGAGGGCGCCGTTGAGGTCGGTGACCACCATCAGTTCAGGGCTCAACTCGTCGTAAGAGACCCCTGACGGCTTTATGACCATCAAGTCCTGGCCCGGGACGCGCGCCGAAACGTTGCCTGCGGTCCACACCACCAGCTCGTAGCGCGTAAGCTCGCGGTGCAGCTCAGACACAGTCCGGCGCAGCCCCGAGAGGGTGTCGCGGACGTCCGCGGTGACGGTCATGCGGTTGCTCCTTCCTTTGTGGCGGCCTGCTTCAGTCCGGGACGAACCAGTTCACCGCCGTGCTCGCCCGGCGCCCCCGTGGCCTGCTCGCGCCGAATCACCTTGAGCCGGTGCATCAGGTCGTTGGCGCCGCGGCCGAAGTAGTCGCGCAGCGCGATGTACTTGGTGAACAGCGTGTCGAAGGCCTGGACGTGGTCGGGGAGTGGCGCTGGCGAGCCTGGTCCCGTCGCTGACCTGCACCACGACCGCGCGACCAGAGAGTGTGCCGTAGTCGACGTCGACCACCAGGGCCTCGTGTGGGAACGTCTCTTCGACGTCGATGGGGCGGCCGTTGACATATTCACCTCTGTCACGTGGCGTACTTTCTGATCGCAGGGGGCTGGTGCGGTCGGTGTCAGTCCGTGATGGACGTAACTGAGGGGACATCAGTGTGGATATCTGGGCCGAAGAAGGTGATGACCTCGAGGTCCGTGGTTCCGGTGTTGACGAACTCGTGCGGGCGAACCGCTCGGTCGTGGACGATGAGCAGCTCGTCGTGGCCGGGTTCCCCACCTATTACTTCGTGCCCATCGACAGCGCCGCGCCCTCGCCAGGTCAAGAGGCTGTAAACGCCTTGCTCCTGAGTGACGTGCCGAGTTCCGGGGCTCAACAACAGCCTCTTTCCGGTGAACTTAGTCGTGTTGTAGTAGATCCAATCCTGTCTGACCCCCGGCTCGTCGATGATCGCCAGAGGGGGGGTGTGGTGGTTCTCGTAAAAGTAGGGGTCGCCGTTGGCGTCCCAGTCCACCCACTCCAGGAGATATCGCTCCCCGTACTTGGCGCGGTCCTCGGCTGAAACGTCTTTGAAGAGCAGCTCTTTGGAGATGATCCTGCCCGCGTTGAGGGCCTGAAACATGGACAAGCAGTCGGAGTCTTCCTGCAGCTCGATGGTCAACGCTGTCCCGGGGGCGTGCAGAATCCCGGAGGGGAGGTGGAACCCTTCTCCGGGAACGTTTACGAACCCACGGGAATGGCGCAGGATCGCGTCGGAGTTCCAGTCCTCCAGGTAGGGCAGGAGGACCTCGTAGGCTCTATCTCGCGCGATCCACGGGTGGACCCCGAAGAATGTTTCGGGGTGAGCGCCCAGGTCGACACCGCTTGGGAAGTAGTAGGCCTCGTCCTTGGGGTTGCGCCCGACTCGGCGGCTGTGCTGCATGCGGGGATGGATGTGATAGGGAATTCGCGCTCCGAAGTCGTAGATCTTCGGTAGGCGTCCCAGGCCGGAGTGCGTGGCGGCGTGGCGGGCGCCCATTACCAGGTCGGGCGCCGACTTGACCGCGTCCGCGAGTGTCAGCCGGTTGTTGTGTTCGTCGACGATGTAGCTCAGCCCCTCGTCCTCGGGACCGACCCGGTTGTCCGCGCGGGTTGTAGAACCGAGCCACCGCTCACAGATGAAGCCGCGGTCTCCCACGTCGTACGCACTTTCGGTGATACCGAGACGGCGGCCCGGTGGTAACCAGTCCCGGGCTACCCACGCCGGCTCCAGGCGAAGGACGCCGTTCGCCGCGTGGATAAGACGATCCGTTTCGGATCGTTGACGCGTCAGCTGCTCGGTGTCAGTCGACATTGGCAGTCCCTTCAGTGAACGGTGGCTGTGTTCCTTGGCCGGGTACGACAGTGACGTCGAGCCAGTACCGGCGCTGCTGGCCGGGCTCGAGTTCGATGAGCGTGCCGCGACGACGTTCGGCGGCGCGGCCGTCGTCGTGGCAGTTGGACGGCTCCAGCGCGAGGACGTAGGTGCCGCGGCTGAGCTGTTTCCACACCACGAGCCATGGCAGCGTGTCCCGTGACCAGTTCAGGGACACCGTGATGCCACCGGCCAGGGTGGGGTTGCTTAACGCGGCCGAAGCCCCGCCCGCCGTGTCGGCTGGTTCAACGATGTAGACGTGTTCCTTCGAGCGTGGGGATGGGGCCCAAATCTGCTCCAGCTTGTCGACCGCTTCGGCTGATGCTTCGTCGCGGGGCTCGACCACCCGGCTACCCAGCTGTAACCGCGCGTCTTCGGATAAGAGGGGGAACCCGAAGTTGCAGTGGTAGCGGAACATGTGCGGTGTCGGCGCGGCCCCCAGGTTGGTGACGACGTCCTCGACCCGAAGCTGCGGTCGACCCAGCGTGGTGCTGATCCGCCGGCGCATCTGCAGGACCGGGCCCAGCGCCGATGCCTCGCGGACCTCAGCCTCGATGGTGACGACGTACTCGTCCTGGACCCAGTCTCCGGAGTAGCGGACCCCTTGCGCTGGCAGCCTTGACACTTTTCCGTGCAGGCCGAGGCTCTCGCCTGCGTCGTAGCTAGGTTGGCCGACTGCGCCCAGACCGCAGGTGGTGAGTAGCCCGCCGCCGAAGACATTAAGCCAGCCGTGCGGGTGCTGGTCGGCGAACACCGGGTTGACCTCGCCGACAGGTGACCGCCAGACCAGTGGCACGCCGCAGTAATCGGCTCTGCCGATGTCCAGGCCACGATCGGCGATCACGACGAACGAGATACCACCAGGGGAGCGGACATCGATGGTGCGGACCCCGTTGGCCATGCCCTCGCTGAGCACGGCCGGGACGTGACCCCCGACCTGCGAAATGTCCCCGACTCTAGCCAGGATCTCCGCCCGCGTCAGTTCCTGCCCGAAGAGGTTCACTTGACGTGGCTGTCAGGACCGGCGGAGCGTGAGACGGCCGTTCTGCAGCCCGGCAACGATGAGGGCCAGAATCAGGACGATCCCGATAGCGACGTACTGCCAGTACGAGGTGACGCCGAGCAAGTTCAGGGCGTTGTTCAGAGCCGAGAACAGGATCGCGGCGGTGAAGGTGCCCAGCAGCGAACCTCGTCCCCCCTCGAGGCTCGTTCCGCCGACGACGGCGACGGCGATGACGGTCAGCTCGAACCCTACGGACATGTCGGCTGACGCTGAGGACAGCAACGCGGCCAGCCCGACACCAGCGATAGAAGTAAACAAACCCACCAGAGCGAAGGCGGCGATACGGGTGCCGTCAACCGGCAGACCTGCCATTCGGCTGGCCGGTTCACTGCTACCAATCGCGCGGAGGTTGCGCCCGAAGCGGGTGCGGGTCAGGATCAGGTGGCACGCCCGGACACCGATGACCATCACGATGAAAAGCAGAGGAAGGCCGAGGATCTGCGTGGTGGCCAACGGCAGGAAGCCGACGGCCGCGATGGACACGGTTGCTCCCGCTGTCCAGATGAAAGCGGCGGCGAGGTACAGGTTCAGCATCCCGAACGTTGCGATGAATGGAGGGAAGCGCAGTTTGGTGACCACGACACCGTTCAGCAGCCCGAGCGCCAGGCCCAAAAGCAGGGCCGCCGCGACGGCGGCGCCGACCGTCGTATGCGGCATGACAGTGGCGACCATCACCGCGGACAACCCCACGATGCCAGCCACGGACAGGTCGAACATCCCGGCCACGATCAACAGCGTCATCGCGGCCGCCGACAAACCTGAGAACGACGCCTGGAGCAGGACGCTGCGGAGGTTGCCGAGCTGACGGAAATCGGGTTGAACGACGCACAGCACGACAAGCCCGACGATGGTGAATAGCTGAAGTGCGTACTTCCCAGCCAACGGCGCCACTGGGGCGCGACCTGTCGGTGGGTCAGTCAGCCCGGGCAATGGGTCTTTTCCTTGCTGGAGGTCACTGTCCGACGACAGGGTGCTCATGCTGGTCCTCCGGCCATGAGCCGGCTGCGCACGCTCTGGCGCAGCGTGTCGAGTCCCAGAGCCAGCAGCAGCAGAGTTCCGAGCGCCAGGTACTGGTAGTAGCCCGGGATGTTGCGCAGGTTCAGCGACGCGCTGATCATCGCGAGCAGCAGGGCGCCGATGAATGTCCCAGGCAGGTTCCCCGAGCCTCCCGCGAGGCTGGTCCCGCCGAGCACGGCGATGGCGATGGCTTGCAGTTCCAGCCCTTGGATGGGGGTGGCGTCCACGCTGCCTAACTGGCTGGTGATCAGGACACCGGCGATCCCGGCGGCCAGACCGGAAAGCCCGAAGACGACGATGGTTAGGCGGCGTTCGTTGAGCCCGGCCTCTCTGGCGGCGGCGGGGTTGCCTCCCACCGCACACGCATGCCGGCCGAATCCGGTGCGCTCGAGCAGGACGAAGGTGAAGGCGCACAGCAGGACCGCGAGCAGAAAAGGCCCTGGCACACCGAGTAGGGAGCCGGTGGCGAGCTTGCGGAACCCGGTGCCACTGATGGTGATCCGGTTACCGTGGCTGTACAGCAGGGCTGCTCCGCGAGCCACCCCCATCGTGGCCAACGTGGCCACGAACGCGGGGATGCGTAGGAACGCTACGAGCAGCCCGTTGATCAGTCCGACGACGAGGCCGATCAGCAGCCCGGTCACCACCCCAAGGGGGGCGCCGACGGAGTTGATGGTGCCTGCGGTGACGACCGACGAAAGAGCAGCGACGGCTCCGACGGAGAGATCCAGGCCACGGATGGCGATGGCCAAGGTCATTCCGTAGCCCACGATCGCCACGATGGAGGCGTTGACCAGGACGCTGCGGATGTTGGCACCGGACAAGAAGTCGGGTACGAGGATGACAGCGAGGATGAAGATGACGACAAAGGGGAGCAGGACCCCGGTCCTGTCCACGATCGCTGACCGTCGGGCGACCCGGTCGGCCAGCACCTCCGCCTGGCGTCGCTGAGCGTCGATGCTGCCTGGCGTCACGACGTCTGTGGTCAAGAAGCGGCCTTTCCACTGGTGGGTCCCGTCAGCGGACGGCCCAGCGAGGCGGCCACAATCGCCGGCTCGGTGATCGCGGCTCCCTGCAGGTAGCCCGACACCCGTCCCGCGTACAAGGTCACACACCGGTCGGCGACAGCAACCAGTTCAGCTGCCTCCGATGAGCTGACGACGACAGCGACGCCCGTGGCGGCCAGCTCCCTGACGAGTTGGTAGATGTCGACTTTGGCGCCGACGTCGACGCCTCGGGTCGGTTCGTTCAGGAGCAGCACACGGCAATCGGACAGCAAGGCGCGTCCGAGCAGCACCTTCTGCTGGTTGCCCCCACTCAGCGCCGTGATCAGGTTGCCTGGGTTTGCGGAGCGGATGCGCATTCTCTCGTGCAGCGACTGGTAGTTCTCTCGGTCCTTTCCGCGGTCCAACAGCACACGGCCCCATTTGCGCTGAGCGACGACGGCGTTGTCCAGTACGGACAGCAGCGGCAGGATGCCTTCGGCTTTGCGGTCTTCGCTGAGCATGAAAACACCTGAGTCGATGGCGTCAGCGGGGCTGCGCGGTTTCACGTCCTTGCCGTCGACCTGATAGCTGCCGAACGTCGCGGGGGTCACCCCAAACAGGGCACGCATCAGCTCTGATCGACCCGAGCCCACCAATCCAGCGACGCCGAGGATTTCGCCGGCGCGGACCTGCACGTCCACCGGCTCCACCACGTTCTTGCAGCGCAAACCCTGCACCCGCAGGACAGGCGCTGCTGCTGTGTCAGCGGGTTCGGCGCTGCCGTGCTGGGCTTCTGTGGCATCTTCCAGCTCTCTACCCAACATGTGGGTCACCAGTTGGTCGATAGTGGTGTCAGCGGTCTTCATCTGTGCGACCAGCTCACCGTCGCGAAGCACCGTGATGCGGTCGGCGACCCGGAAGATCTCAGGCAACCGGTGTGAGACATACAGCACCGCGCAGCCCGTCTCCCGGAGCCGTTCCACCAGGGTCAACAACTTGTCGACCTCGACCTCGGTCAAGGCGGCGGTCGGCTCGTCCATGATCAGAACCCGGAACTCCCGCGACAGGGCGCGGGCGATCTCCACCAGCTGCTGGTCGGCGACAGCCAGGCTGTCCACCCGCCGATCGGGTGAGATGTCCAACCCGAGCTCGCGCAGCGGGTCGCGGGTCATGCGCCGGGACGCGGAGCGGTCCACCAGCCCCAAACGGCGGGGCTCGTGACCCAAGAACATGTTCTCGGCAACGGTCATCTGCGGAACCAGCCGGAACTCCTGGCTGATGACGCTGATCCCGGCGGCTTGGGAGTCATGCGGACCGGCGAATCGGACCGGGTTTCCCTCGATCATGACCGTGCCGGCGGTGGGCGCCTCGAGGCCGGCCAGAATCTTGATCATGGTGCTTTTGCCCGCTCCGTTTTCCCCGACCAAGGCATGGACCTCACCTGGCAGCAGGGCCAGTGACACGTCCTTAAGGGCGTGTACCCCCGAGTAGCGCTTGACGATGCCCTCGGCGGAAACCAGAGGCCGGGCCACGTTGACCGAGGGCGGCTCCTTGTGCGCTTGAACGGACACCAGTCGCCCTACTTCTGAGCCGCGCGGGCCGCCTTGAAGGCCGCCAGGTTGCTCGCGTCGACCAGCTGGACGGGGACGGTAATCGTCTTGATAGCAGGAGCGTCGAAGTGGATGCTTTTACCGTTCAGCAACGCCAGAGCGTCCTTAACGGCCAGCCGCCCCTGCGCGTACGGATCCTGGGCGATCGTCGCGGTCTGGGTGTTCTTGCCGATGGCTTCGATGGCGCCCGGGCTGCCATCGAAGCCGATGATCACGTAGTTGCTGGGGTTCTTGCCGGCTCCTTGGATGGCGGCCACCGCGCCTTGCGCCTCGTTGTCGTTTGCGGCGTAAATCCCGGCCATGCCCGGGTGCGCAGCCAGCATGTTCGCGGCGGCGTCGTGCCCTTCCTTGATGGCGTCGTTGCCGTTGAGCTTCGATACCACCTGAATGTTCGGGTACTTGGCAATCTCGTCGATGAACCCCTTGACCCGGTCGACGCCGACGTTGGACCCGGGGTGCAGGGTGATCACGCCGATCTGCTGCTTGCCGCTCTTGCCCTTCAGCTTCTTGGCCATGTAGTCCGCGGCCAGCGCCCCGCCCTTGATGTTGTTGGACAGGATGAACGCGTCGTAGTCACCCTTCGCGCCCACGTCACCGATCACGACCGGGATCTTCGCAGCGTGCGCCGCCGTCACGGTCGCCGGGAGAGCGTTCGGCTCCACAGGGGAGACGATCAGAGCGCTGATCTTCTGGTTGATCAGGTCCGAGCTACCCGAGACCTGCGCCTGCTGGGAGCTCTTCTGGTCCGCTAACACCACCGAGGCGCCCGCGGCCGCGGCCTCGGCCTTGATGCCTTTGGCGTAGTTCTGGAAGTACGGGTTTGCCAGGTCGTAGACCGAGTAACCGATCTTCAACGGGCTCTTCTTCTCGAACTTCCCCGCTGAAGCGCTCCCCGAAGCGCCGCCTGAACCGGTCGACGTGGACGTCTGACCCCCGCTGCTGCAGGCGGTCAGGGCTACGGCCACCGAGGAGGCAATCACTACCGACAACACTGTCGAACGCATGTTCTACTCCCGAGCCCACTGAGGTTGATACGTATTGGTTGATACGTATTAATCATGGGAACTTAGAGCCGGGCGTTCAAAGTGTCAAGGGGTCGCCCACTGCTGCTTGAGCGAAACGACCTGGCCAGCAGGAGTGCCCCGGGGGCGACGAGCAGACTCTCGGACCACCAGCTCTGGAACCAGGATGTCGCCGGCAACCTCCGCCGACGTGGGACTGCCGAGGACCTTGCGTTGGATGAGCCGCGCCGCTGCTGAGTAGCCGAGCCGGTGGGGCTCTTGCCGCACCGTCGTCAGCGCCGGCAGGAGCATCTCGGTGAAGTCGTCGTCGTCGTATCCCACCAGAGAAATGTCCTTGGGGACGCTGACACCTCGCTGGGTGAAACCGCGCAAAATGCCCAAGCCGAGTAGGTCGTTGACGCAAAACACAGCAGTAACCCGCGGTGCAAGCTCGAGCACATCTGAGGCGACGCGCTCCCCCTCAGAGGCCTTCTGCGCATCCACCGGCACCTGATGGAGCACGTCCTCAGGGTCCAGCCCCGCCTGCTCTACGGCGAGACAGATGCCGCGCCAGCGATCGGCGCACCACGAGATCACCGTGGAGCCGTTGACCACAGCGATACGCCGATGACCCAGCGCCAGCAGGTACTCACCGACCATGCGGGCGCCCTCGACATCGTCGACAGTGACGAACGGAAGAAGGCCTCGCGTGTCACGCCGGTTCAGGAGGGCGACCGGCGTGCCACGTTCCACGACACGGTCCAGTTCCGCCAGGTCCGGCTCGAGAGGGGCCACCAGGATGCCACCGACTCGCTGTTGCTCGAGGAGGCGTAACAAGTCGGCCTCCTTGACAGTTGACTCCTCGGTGCTGCACACAATCAAGGCAGCGCCGTGTTCGGTAGCCGCAGCAGCCGCTCCACGCGTGACTTCGCCCCAGAAAGGGTTACCCACGTCAGGAACGCACAAACCGATCGCTGCGGCACGACCAGCACGAAGCAAGCGAGCCGGCTGATGGACAACGAAGTCCAACTTGTCCATCGCCTCACGCACACGCTCCCGCGTCTCCGGGGCGACCAGATCTGGATGATTGATGACGTTAGAGACAGTCGCCTGAGATACCCCTGATGCCGCCGCGACATCGCGAGAGGTGGCCCGGCCTCTACCGCCACGTCGTTCTTCAGCCGGCTGAAGTGCCGTCATCATCCTTCACCTGCGCTCGGGTACGGCCGGGACACGGTCGGGCGACTGGCGGGTTGACGGATCCGAGAAGCCCTCGCCCGGTCGTAACGTAACAATAACGATGGGAAGTGGTCCCGCCGAGAGGCTCCCGGGATTCGGCGGTTGTGAGGACAGACCAGTGCCACAGGGGCTGACCGACCGTCGCGGCGCGCAGCCCGACAACGAATAGTCGCTGAGCGGTCCCCACGCGGCTTTTAGCATCAGCGCGACCACGCGTGCCGGCGGCCGACCCAACTCACGTCGATGGGCAGTATCGGCGACTGCTACGACAACTCCGTGATCGAGATGCTCCTATCAGTGTCAAGTGGTCATTGGAGCGGCCTCGAGGACCCGGAACAGGTGCCGGGCGTAGTAGCGCTTCAGACAGCGCATGGCTTCGCGTTTGGTCTTGCCCTCGCTGACTCGGCGAGTGATGTAGGTCTTGGTCGGCGGGTGGACCTTCGCGCGCGCCAGAACCGCGGTGTGAAGTGCGCGGTTCAGTTGGCGGTCGCCGCCGCGTGAGAGCCGGTGTCGGGTCTGGGTCTGCCCGGAAGTTGCCTCGAGCGGTGCCACGCCGCCGAGCCGAGCGAATGCTGCTTCGTCGCGGCAGCGGCCTGGGTGGGACCACGAGACCAGGATCTGAGCAGCGATCAGGGTTCCGATGCCTGGCTCGTCGAGCAGAGCTGGGGCCATCGATCGCACCAGCGGGACCATCGCTGCTTCGAGCTCTCGGCACTCCGCGGTCAGCTGGCTAACCCTGGTTGCCGTGCTGCGCAACGACAGCTTGGTGGCCGCGTGTTCGGGGTCGGTTGCGGTGTCAGGCCGGAGACGCTGGCAACGGGTCAAGAGTTGTCCGAGGGTGAGTCCCCGGAGCTCTTCGCGCAGGTCGACTGGATCGGTGACCACGAGCGCCTTCAGGACGTTGATGGCTGCGACGCGGGCGAGTTTCGCGCTGTCACGTGCGGCGATCAAGGTCCGCAACCCTTCCCGGGCCCCGCGGGCACGCGGGGTTGCCCAGGTCTTTCGACCCAAGGTTTCGCGGGCTGCTCGCACGGCATCGAGGGAGTCAGACTTGGCGCCGTCCTTGGACGCCCGGGTGCTCGGGTGATCGAACTCGATGACGAACTCGCCCTTTGCGCCGAGCGCTGCCGCGAGTCCCGCGCCGTAGCTCCCGGAGGACTCGATCGCCCATGCGCGCCGTGCGATCAACGAGTCCTCATTTGCCCAGCGCAGCGCTTGGCCGTATCCGCGCGCCGTGGTCGGGAACGCTTTTGAGGCCAGTTCGCCCTGGGTCTTGGCACACACCACCGCGGCGGTGGTCCAGTCCCGGTCGGGGTCAACGCCAATGACATGGTCTACAAGGTCTGCCAGCATCTTCCACTCCTTCGCTATCGGTTGATGGATCCGCCGATGAGCGAGGCAGGACTGTGATGGGTCACCCGAAGGGACAAGCTCCAAATCAAGCCATCAAGGTCGGCGGTGCGGCTAGCGGACATATCTCTCAATGAGGACACCGGCAGGGTCGGTCATTCTGTGGGTCACGCCAGCCGGCACCACCTTGCCGCGCAGCATGCGGGAAGTGTCACAGTCGTTCTGGTCGCGCATGCAGGTCGAGCTGTTGGACCGCAAGAAGTGGAACACCCGCCTAGAACTGGCCAATGCGATCTTCGAGTACCTCGAGATCTGGCACAACCGCAAGCGTCGACACAGCCAGCTCGGGTGGCTCACCCTAATACAGTTCGAACGCAACCGCATCATCACCGTGGCTTGAGAATCCAACGAATCTCGACTCCGCGGAACCCGGGGCAGTCCAAAGCCTCCGGACTCCCCGGGGCGGTTCACCCTTCACCGGAGCCTTGGGTCGTCACACGCACCGGCGTCAGCGGTCGGGTCGGGCACTCAATGCGCCTTGGTCCTGATACTCCCCCACCGCGTGATCTTGCCCTCGACGACACTCAAACGGACACAACGCCCACCGCCAATGGCTCGTCAGCCCGGTCAGTCGGCCAACGATCTTGCACTCCACCGTCAAATCAGGGACTGAGCACGTCATTCGTACCTGCGCTGAGCCAGCGGTCGAGTTCGTTCAAAACGTTGGAGATGATCGGCTGTAGTTCTTCAGCGATTCGCCGCTGTGTCTGGCCAGCGCGGGTGCGCTGGCCCGCCTCGGTGATGATGATGGAGAAGACGCTGGCCAGGGCCATGCCCTGCAGCGTGGCGATCTCCGCGGAAACCGGTGTGGTGTCGCGTATTGCCGCGGCGAGCGCTACGGCTTGACGCTCGGTCAGCTCGAGGGCCAGGCGATGGACTGTTGGGCTCGTGGCGGCAAGGTAACCCAGCTCTCCCTGCCAGATCTCGGGCGGCGACGTCCCTATCCCGGCGACGGTGTCGAGGATGTAGTCACGGACTGCGGCCGCAGCTGAGACCCCGGCCGGTCGAGCAAGGATCAGGTCGCAGAGCCGCTCATGAATCTGCTGGTCCCGGTCGGTGACCAACTGCTCCTTGGTGCGGAAGTAGTTGTACACGGTCTGCTCCGCGACCTCAGCGGCGCGTGCCACGTCC
>JAABUS010001551.1_pt1 | contig 49349 bp, 39 predicted proteins | sample 5560161 | NCBI WGS metagenome assembly JAABUS01 (sample SAMN10711885, study PRJNA513376) | rock metagenome | isolation source: Antarctica rocks | place: Antarctica: Victoria Land, Trio Nunatak nord | collected 2016-01-04 | reverse complement strand
ATACAGTAGAACTGATGCTCTACCGGCTGGAAGCCGGTAGGTTCGCAAGTCGGCTGAAAGCCCGACTCCCCGACGAGCAGAGGCCGTCAACTCCTCACGCCTTCCTGGTGGGAGGGCTCCCGCTCGCCCGACGACTGCTGACCATGCCGCCGAGTCGACTTCGCTGATCGTTCCACTCGGCGGCTCCCCCGACGTACTGGAAGGGGTCGCCTGAAGGCGAGGGATTTTAGATCCCAGGATTGGACATTTATACGCTGACCATTACTACCAGGGCGGCAATGCCCGACCGTGGTGTAGCTGGTACATTCGAGGTGGCTTCTTTGGGACTGGGGCGGGCTATGTAAAGTCACTTAGAACCGAGGGTGGTGCATGGCGGGAACATCTTGCTCGAAATGCGGGTCGACCGAGGTCCTCCCCGAAATCCCTGTCCTCTCCTCCATCGACAAAGTTACGGGTGCGGAGATACCCGCCTTCGTCCTGACTTACGACAAGCCGGACGCATGGGTCTTTAAAGGTCCGGTCATTCACCGCTTCTTGGCCCGGATCTGCGGTGCCTGCGGGTTCGCCGAGTTCTACGTCGAGGACCCGAAGGGCCTCTTGGACATTATCAAGCGGACCGCCGAAGGCGACTGACCGTCTCTACGGCAAACCAGCTCGTCGGGGCTCCATAGCGGGCTTATTCCGGTTTCCTGTTCCATTGCTACTCACGCCCCGATCCCGGCGGATGCGGGGACATCCCAAGGACACACGCCGCGGTGCCAGGGCTGGATCCAAGATGGTTCTCTCTCTTGCCGGGTGAATACGCGACGGCCGCGTCCAGACCCTTTTTCGCATCGCGAATCGTCGGTCGGCGTGAGAACTCCGGTTTTTGGAAGCTCGCGCCAGGCCCAGGCATGGTAAAAGAGTAAGGAGTAAGGCGAGGTCAGGGCGTGTCAGGCCCCGATCAGGTCGGTCAATCACTCCGGCGTCTACCGGGAGGCGGAAGCGATGCCGAGCTCAAAAGCCGGCCCCGATCGGCGAAGATCGGCCGGAGCGATCAGCCGCCGTGAGTCGATCCGGGTCGGGAGTCTCGGCCTCGCGGGGCTCTCGCTCGACGGCCTGCTACGGCTCCAGGCCGCCTCGAGCCCGCCGAGGGGCCGCGCCAAGTCGGCCATCCTCCTGTTCCTCTCGGGCGGACCGGCCCACATGGACATGTGGGATCTTAAACCCGGCGCCCCCGAGGACGTGCGGGGGACGTTCCGCCCGATCGACACGAATGTCGCCGGCATCCAGGTCTGCGAGCACATGCCGCGGATGGCGCGCCTCGGCGACAAATACGCGATCCTTCGATCCGTCCATCATGCCCAGGCCGACCACCCCGCCGCCGCCTACTGGATGATGGTCGGTAGCCCGATCGGCCGCCCCGCGCGCGAGGCCGGGATGATGAGCCGGGCCGACCGCCCCCATCCCGGCTCGGCCCTCGCGAAAGTCCTCGGGTCCACCGCCGGTGTCCCGCCGTTCGTGATGGTCCCCGAGGCGATCCAGCCCAATGGACCCGAGCGTTCCGGCCAGTTCGCCGGCTTCCTGGGCGCCGCGTTCGACCCGTACCGGATCAACAGCGACCCGAACCTCCTGGACTACTCCCCCGGCGAGATCCGCCCCCCCGTTGGGCTCGACGCGGCCCGGATCGGCGAACGTCGCCGACTCCTTGATGCCATCGCCGACGCCTCGGCCTCGAACCTCGACCGCGGCCCCGCCGCGCGCGACGAGTACCTGGCTCGCGCCTTCGACCTCGTCGGCTCCGCCGCGGCGCGGCGCGCCTTCGATATCGACGCCGAACCGCCCGAGACGCGCGACCGCTACGGCCGCCACGCCTTCGGCCAGTCCGTCCTCCTGGCTCGGAGGATGGTGGAGGCCGGCGTTCGCCTCGTCCACGTCAACTGGGTCCGACACGACAACGGCAAGGGGGCCCAAGGGTACGACACTCACAGCAACCATCTCGAATTGGCCCGTCGCGACCTCCTCCCCGCCACGGACGCCGCATTCGCCTCCCTCGTGGAAGACCTCCACCTCCGCGGCCTGCTCGACGAGACCCTCGTGATCATGATGGGAGAGTTCGGGCGCACCCCCCGGTTCAACAAAAACGGCGGCCGCGATCACTGGCCCGGCTGCTTCAGCGTGGTCATGGCCGGCGGCGGCATCAAGGGGGGCCAGGTCCTCGGCGCCTCCGACAAGCTCGCCGCCTATCCCGCCGCCGATCCCGTCACCCCCGAAGACATCATCGCCACCCTCTACCACGCCCTCGGCGTCGACCCCCGTCTCACGATCTTCGACCGGCAGGATCGGCCGTTCCGTCTCGTCGACGGCGAGCCTCTGCTCAAGCTCCTGTGAGACCGTCTCGACACGCTACCGCCGATGCGACAAGGACGAGTTCGAGCGGAAGTGGTGAGAACGGCCCATCCCTTGGCTGTCCGGAGAATTGGACGGCTTAGCGTTGTTTCCTGGCCCAATGCGACTCAATCCCCATCTCCTCGCCGCGGGCAAGGCCGCCGCGACGAGGCTGTCCAGCTCCGCATCCTGCTCATGGCCGATGCCGCCCCGGGGGCTCGCCTGGAACGACCACCGGATCGTCAAGGTCGGTGCTCGCCCGGCCGGATGGCCCCGCCGGCGGTTCGTCGAGCTCGGATTGAAGGCAGCCGGCTTGGGCGGTATAACCCGAAGTCCTGGGGGGTCGGCGGCGACCACCCCGGCGGCGCCTCGCCGGGCGGGATGGGCGACCGGGCGAGCTCGGCGTGCGACTCGAGAGAGAGGAAGGCGGGAGTACACGGGGCGGGGGAGTGGCGTCGAGGGCCGCAACACCCCGGCTTCCGGGGTCAGTCGTCCGCCCCGGAAGTCGGCGATGACCGCCGTTGCATGAGTTCGGATTGTATGACTCCAATCCTTAACAAGAACTGATGCTCTACCGGCTGGAAGCCGGTAGGTTCGCAAGTCGGCTGAAAGTCCGACTCCCCGACGAGCAGAGGCCGTCAACTCCTCACGCCTTCCTGGTGGGAGGGCTCCCGCTCGCCCGACGACTGCTGACCATGCCGCCGAGTCGACTTCGCTGATCGTTCCACTCGGCGGCTCCCCCGACGTACTGGAAGGGGTCGCCTGAAGGCGAGGGATTTTAGATCCCAGGATTGGACATTAAGGCCATCGTGCGACTCCCAGGGTCGAGCCTGGACCGAAAATCCCGTCTCACCGTTCACCGCAGGCTCGTCTTTGCTGAGGAAGTTCGAATCACCCGTTCTCCGCCGTGCCACTCGAAGGGAGGAGCCCCGCTCTCCGGATCCGCTCTCCAAAGCCCGGCACTCCCCGACGACCTATGGTTTGGTTCTGGATACTTGTATTCCCATGTTGCCCGAAATCAACGGTTCTGGTACTTCGCTGCAAATCAAACGAAAGATTCATTGCTTTTGAGCGGAATCTAACTTATCGTCCATCGCGTAATCACCCGTGCTTGCACTTCGGCGATGGATGCTCGGGTCCGAAGAAATGGCCGTCGAGGGCCGTGGTACGTGTCGCGGACTGATCCCACAAACAACGAGTGCGTGCGGACCATAGATATAGAGGCGTTTCATGTCCATCGAGAGCTATCATTGCCCCTCCCCGGGCCGGGCCCTTAAAGATTACGCGAACAGCCACGCGTCGCCCCAAGTGTCCCGGTACGTGGTGAGCAAGGCGACGCTTGATGGCTTGGCCGCCCTCGCGATGCTCGCCATCTCTTGGCCCCTGATCCTGACGCTGATGGCCCTCGTACGGTTGACATCACGCGGACCGGCCCTCTACAGGCAAGTGCGGCTCGGTCTCGACGGCCGCCCGTATTTGATCTTGAAACTGAGGACGATGTTCCACGACTGCGAGCGGGCCACCGGCCCCCAGTGGGCCAAGGCCTGCGACCCGAGGGCCACGCCCTTGGGCCGAATCCTGCGAGCGACCCACCTGGACGAGTTGCCCCAGCTCTGGAACGTGGTCCGGGGCGAGATGAGCCTGGTGGGCCCCCGGCCCGAGCGGCCGGAGTTCGTCCGCCAGCTGGAGCGCGTGATCCCCAGTTACCGGGAGCGACTCCGAGTCCGGCCCGGCATCACCGGCCTGGCCCAGGTCCAGCTCCCCCCCGACGAAGACGTGGACAGCGTCGCCCGCAAGGTGGCCTATGACGTGTTTTATGTCGAGCGGATCCACCCGTGGCTCGACCTTCGGATCTTGGTCGGGACCGCGTTAAAGATCGCAGGAAGTTCCTACGGTTCCATCCGCGTCCTCGTCGCATTGCCGCGGCCGGAAGTCGTCCTCGGGAAGGTCCCCGAGGGAGGGCGGGACGCCGAGATGACGCTCCGAGAATTCGTCACGACCGCGGGATGACCCGCGCGGCCCCTTCCACCTCTCCCGCATCCCCCCCGAGACCCGAAGCCGGACTGGACCACCGACCGGCTCGAAGCCGGTGGGTGCCACCGTCGGCTCCCGCCCGAAATCTCGAGGCCGGCGATGGCCTCGACTCCTCCTCCCGCGCCGGTCCGCGGCCGAGCGAACTCCCCGGGCTCCGGCATCCCGAGGTCGGACTCGCGCGGGGTCGGACTCGATGGGAGGTCGTATGTCCGGTCTATCGGTACTCCCGAACCGCCTTCCCTCCTCGCCTCCGAGTGTCAAGCTGACCACCGACCAGCGGGGGCGGCCGACAAGGTGCGTGCCGGTCGCCGGTGAAGGGCCGGTGGGAAGGGATGGGGATGTGTGGGCGTCCCGAAGGGGTGCAAGCCATGCTCGACCCCCCAGCGACCCCCCTGAAGGAGGAACGGGAGTCATTCGGGGCCTACCGATTGAGGGCGCGGACGATTGGTTAAATGGGGTGTTAAGGAGGGTTGGTTAATAACAAATCCGGAGTTCCCCGCTTCCATTTTGGGCTCGCGGGGGTGATCGCGTTTCGATTATATTGGACATGCTTTCACATTGCGCCGGGTTCCGTAATCCGGGGCCGATGGTGGAGTTTCCTCTCGCAATGGTGCGAGCGATCTTGCATCGGCCCCGTATGACCGCGGGGTGGTCACGGAGTGGATCGCCCACGAAGTGTTTACCGCCCTGGAGGCGACTTTTCTTGCGTCGCTCCGCTCGAATCCGGCCGCCCTCGCTGGGGATAGGATGGGTGGACGTTTCGAGTCCGGTTCGTCCTGATCAGGAGGACCTGGTCGGCGATCCGGAGCATCGCCGGTGAAGTCGGGGGACGGCAACCGGATGAGAGATGTTCGCGGCGAGGGACCGCGTCCGGGCGATCCGCGATCGATCGTGGACGGGCACCGACCATGAAATGGATCATCACGGGGGGGGCGGGGTTCATCGGCTGCCATGCCGCGGCGCGGTTCCACGAGGCCGGACACCACGTCGTCGTGGTCGACAACCTGAGCCGACCTGGCGCCGACACGAACCTCGCCTGGTTGCAGTCGCGGGGCGTGACGGATTTCGTCCGGGCCGACGTCCGCGATGCCGAGGCGATGCGCGTGCTGCTCGTCCGGCATGAGGATGCCGATGCGGTCCTCCACCTGGCCGCGCAAGTGGCCGTGACCACCAGCGTCCGCGACCCCCGCGCCGACTTCGAGATCAACGCCTTGGGGACATTCAACGTCCTGGAGGCCGTGCGATCCGCCGCGGGGGGCCGCCCCGCCGTGCTCTACAGCTCCACCAACAAGGTCTATGGCAACCTCGATCACGTCCGGGTCAGGGAGGGGGACGAGCGCTACGCCTATGAGGACCGGCCCTACGGGGTCGACGAGACGGAACCCCTCGACTTCCACAGCCCGTATGGATGCTCGAAAGGGGCCGGCGACCAGTATGTCCGCGACTACGCCCGGATCTACGGCCTCAAGACGGTCACGTTCCGGCAATCCTGCATCTACGGGACGAGGCAATTCGGCATCGAGGACCAGGGCTGGATCGCCTGGTTCTGCGTCGCCGCGACGCTCGACAAGCCATTCACGATCTTCGGCGACGGCAAACAAATTCGCGACACGCTCTGGGTCGATGACCTGGTCGATGCCTACGAGCGGGCCCTGGCGCGGATCGATGCCGTCCGGGGAGAGGTCTTCAACATCGGGGGCGGGCACGCCAATACCTTGAGCCTCCGGGAGCTGGTCGCCACGCTCGATCGCGCCTTCGGCCGGCCGCTCAACCCGGGATTCGCCGCCTGGCGACCCGGCGACCAGCGGGTCTTCGTCGCCGACATCCGCAAGGCGGAGCGTGCCCTCGGCTGGAAGCCGACCGTGTCTACCCCCACCGGCGTGGATCGGCTCCTGGCCTGGGTCCGCGGCAACCCGGGCTTATTCCGGGCCTCGGGCGCCTGAGTCGCGCCGGCCCTACCCTCATCCCTCGTCCCACGGACATGAGGGATGAGCCTCACGGATTCGTCCCTTCATCGGCGCCTCATGAACCTATTCGCGAAAGCCTGCGGGGCGACCGGCCCACTTCAGTTGATCGTCGAGCGTTCGGCCGATCCGGCGATCGAACGCCGGATTCTCGACGCCCCATTCCTCACGGTCGGTCGCGATCCCCGGGCCGATCTCTGCCTGGCTCATCGGGGGATCAGCCGGCGTCATGCCTATCTTCAGCTCGTCTCCGGGCGCCTGTTTTGCTTGGACCTCGGGAGCCGGTTCGGGACGCATGTGGGGGGTGAGTCTCACCAGGCCGGATGGGTGGAACGCCAGCAAGTCATCCGAATCGGGCCCTATAAGCTTCGCCTCGACGCCGGAGACCGCGAGCCGTGGGCCTCATCCGGGGCCGATGCCGACGGAGTTGCCCTGCAATTCCCGGGACCCTCGAGCCTGCCGCGGCTCTTCCTGGAGCTCTGGGACCGTTCCGACGAGCCATCCGTGTGGCAGATCGAACGCGAACTGGCCCTGATCGGCACCTCCGCCGATTGCGAGGTGCGGGTCCTGGATCCCGGCGTATCGGCCCATCATTGCAGCCTGTTGCGGACCCCGACGGGGATCTGGGTCGTCGATCTGCTCGGGCTCGATGGCGTGATGGTCAACGGCACCGCGGTCCGGTATGCGCGCGTCTACGACGGCGATGAGCTCCACCTGGGCAACTCCTTGATTCGCCTCCGCTACGAGTTGCCCCGCCATTTGTCCGCGCCGTCGGCCCGCCTCTCCGGGAGTGGGCCGTTGGCCTTGCGATCACCCCCCGACGGCATCGCGCCGACGGCCGCATCCGAGCCATGGGCGGGCCCGGGGGGCGGGCTGAGTCGCTTACCACTGGCGAGAGACATCCCCCCGGCCCGCCTCCCGGAGCACTCGACCGGATCCATCGCGCCGTCGCCCGGTGCCCTGGTCCCCGACTGGATTCCCTCCGACGCCGAGCAGGGCGCACAGGGGATCGAATTCTTCAATTCGCTCCTGTTCCCGGCGGTCGACAGGTTCGGCCTCATGCAGCAGCAGGTGCTCGACCAGTTCCAACAGTCGATGATGATGCTCTTCCAATCGTTCAGCTCACTCCACCACGAGCAGACGGGCATCCTTCGTCAGGAGTTCGACCAGCTCCGCGACCTGACCCAGGAGCTGGTGGCACTCCGTGGCGAACTGGCGGGGCAGACGTCGGCACGAGGAGGATCGGTCGACCCCCCGTCCGCCGCGACGCGATCGGAGGCCGCGGCGAACGACCCCCCGATGGACAACCTCCCGGCCTCGGTCGCTGTCGAGAAATCCCCCGGAGGATCGGCAAGGCATCCCACGTCCCACCAGGGCAAGCCGCCCGGGGACGCCGGCGAGACCGCCATGCCGCCGGGGCCGAAACCGGAAATCCTCGCGAGTCCCAAGACGGATCGCCCGGCGGCCGCAAAGGACCGGCCCGCGGCCGCGCGAAATCATCCGGAAGAGGGCGTGAAGCACGAGGCCGATTCGGGTCCCGAGATTCACGCCCAGTTACGGCAACGAATCATGGCCATCCAGAATGAACAGCGGAGTTCCTGGCAGAGGATCTTGAACCTCATGCCGGGCCGTTCCCAGAAGAAATCGGTGCTCTAGTCGGACGATTGCGGAGTGATGACATCGACGTAGTTGGTGGGATAGCTGGTTGCAGGGGTATCAAGGAACCGGCGTGTGGACCCCCGGGGCCGAGGGACGAACCCTTGATCGGGAACGACGGCCTCCCGGTATTGCCGATTCAGCGAGTTGACGACATCCTCGGTGATGTCGGCACTGGGATCCGCATAGACGACCGATCTCGCCATGGCGGCCATCACCGCAGTAGGGTCGGAACCGTTCACGGGATCGGATGAGACCTTCACGACATAAGTCAACCCCTTGGCCCTGGCCACGGTCGCGGTCACTTCTTGAATTTCCTTGTAGAGGGAGGCGAGTTCCTTTGGCTCGCGCCGGGCGAAATCGCGTTCGGCCTGCTCGCGCTCGGCGTCGTACCCGGACATCAGCCGTTTGATCGTGGCCTCCAACTCCTGCTTTTCCGGGCTTCCACCGACCATCTTTTCCCGTCGCTCTTCGAGTCCCTTGAGGCGGATATTGAGCTCCGCCAGCCTCGCATGCGCGACGTTGACCTCGGCCTTGAACCTGTCGCTGACCTTCTTGACCTTCTCATACCGCTTGAAGACCGCGTCCATGTCGATCGAGCCGATGGCCACCCCGATGGGTCGCGGCGCCGGTGGGACGGCAGCCTCAGGCTCGTCGCGATCGACGCCCCCGGTCTCGACATCCGCCAAATCTTCCGCCCGCACGAGGACCTTGGTTTCCTCCGGACGCTCGGCCCGGGACCACGAGGGGAGGGCGAGCAGCGCCACCAGCCCTGCGGCCAAGACCTCTCGTGAGGTCATCCGGCGGGCGACTTGTCCGTGCATGATCATCCTCAATCTCCTCTCGAGGAAAGGGCCGGCACCGGAGACACCCAACGCGGGGCTCGGGGCGACAGGCCGGGACATCGCTTCGCAGACATCGATGAGGGTCCGGGCGTAGGCGCGCCGGCCGTCGGGCCGGCACCAGAGGACCCAGGCGTCGCAGGCCAACTCGGCTTCGACATCGAGCCGCCGGCGGACGAACCAGTACAGGGGGTTCCACCACCACAGCAGGCCGGCGAGCAGGGCGAGGCGAGCGGACCAGGGGTCGCCGCGCCGGAGGTGGGCCAGCTCGTGGGCCAGGATTTCCACCCACTGCGCCGCATCGAGCCGATCGACCAACGCGGTCGGTACCAGGAGGACCGGACGTCCCAAGCACCAGAGCAAAGGCGCGTCGATCCCGGGCATCATGCGCAGCGGCGGCGACCGCACCCCGAATTCCACGGACAGCCCGGCGAGCATCTCCTGGAGCCAGGGCGGGGGGGGTGCGACGGCCGCCAGGCGGCGACGGAAACGAACGATCCGGATGGCCTGGCCGAGGGCGACGCCGATCGTCCCGGAGAACCAGAGGCCAAAAAGTCCCGGGCGCAATCCGGAGAAGAAGGTCTTCGAAGGCACCACCGCCGGGCTCGCCACGGACGACGCCCGTCCCGTCCCGGGGGCGGGCCCGCCCCCGGGACCCGCGTCGAAGGCGGTCGGCCGTGGCGGCCCGGCCTCGAGGCCGATCCTCGCCATTCGGCCCTCGGCGTTCGATCCCCGCGCGAACGGAGACGGCGTCGTCCCGGCCGCCACGGGGCGAGTCATCGGCGCGGAGGATTCCGGCCGTCGCGGGGGGAGCGGGCCCCGAGGCCAATAGACCAGGGGTGGCGTGACCAACCGCACCATCGCCACCAGCCATAAGGCGTGTCGGGCCGCCGGGCCCACACGACCAGCGCGAGGGGCCAGGATCGCGATCGCGGCGATCGCGGCGACGGTGACCGTCGTCTCGGCGAACCACCACATCATGCGTCCCCAGCTCCTGTTCCCGGCAATTGTGAAGCATCTGGACCCGTCGGCCTTTCCTCGATCTGGTCGAGCAAGCTCCGGAAGCGACGGATCTCGTCGACCGAATAGCGGTGGCCCTGCACCAGGGCGAGCACCAGCGGGGCCGGGACGCCCCCGCAAAGCTCGTCAGCCAGCCCCTTGAGCCGCCGCCGGATGAGCTCATCGCGCGAAGCAGCCGCGCGGTAGACGTGCGCCATCTCCGTGGTGTCGCGGGAGGCACAACCCTTGGCCTCGAGCCGTTGGAGCAGAGTCTGCAGGGTCGTGTAGGCCCAGCGCCGGCCCAGGACCTGATTGAGCTGCCGGACGGTCCCGGGTCCGTGATCCCACAGGGCTCCGAGGACCACCGATTCCGCTTCGCTCAGTGGTGGCGGGTCGGGCCCGCGACGCGTCCGCTCGACATGGCGTGGCTTCATAAGCTTCTCTCCTACAAGTTGTCGTAGGAGAGGCTACTACAGAGTGTAGGACGACGTCAAGGGGCCTTTCCCGGACCCTCGGACCCGGGGCGTGATCTCGGTGCGTGACCGCCGGACCGGCCGCGGATCGAGGGGTGTTTCGGCTCATCCGGCATGCGGGCGCCGCGTCATGGACGAAGCGTTACGGATGAACGTCCGATAATGGCGACTATGCTCGACCTGCACACGCTGCGATCGTGGGGTGTGAGTGCGACCGTCAGGCCGGCGGACGAGTGACCTGGATCAGTCGTCCTGGGGGGTCACCCGCGCCGGCCAACGCCCCATCGATCCGAGCCCCCAGGGCGGGGAAGTCCGCGTCCTCGGTACACAAGACCAGCCCACTATGGGGAGAGCCGGCGTTGTGGAGGTTGCGGAAGTGCTTGCGGTTATGGGGTTCCGATAGCCACGGAGAAAAAAACAACGATCTTCACCGGGACTGTTGTTCAGCAGGCTGGCGTAGCGGCCGCAGGCGGGAGCGGCTCAAGCCGTCCTCGACCACGAAGCGGTACTTGCCGTACGGGTTGATGTGCTCGTAGCGGGCCGGGGAGAGCCGGGCGATGTCCTCCTCGTTCACCGTCTTGCCCTCGGCCCGAAGACGGTCGATCACCGCCGCCATGTAGACCGTGTTCCAGGTCACCACCGCGTTGGTCACCAGGTTCAGGCAGCCCGCCTGGTTCATCAGTTCCTCCTCCTGCTTCTTGCGGAGCACACCCTTGTTCGCGAACAGGAGGAACTCCCGCAGGCCGTGGAGGGCCTCCCCCTTGTTGAGCTGGGTGTTGATCCGACGCCGGAGCGGCTCGCTTTCCAGGTACCGCAGGATGAAGATCGTCTTTACCAGGCGGCCGTACTCCTGGAGGGCGCGGGTCAACTGGTTCTTGCGCGGGTAGGACTGGAGCTTGCCGATCAGCAGCGACGCGGTGACCCAACCGCGCTTCAGCGACCCGGCCACACGCAACAGGTCATCCCAGTTTCTCAGGATCCGGTCGCGGTTGATCCGTCCTTTGAGCAGAGGCCCCAGGTGGGGGTGTTGCTTCTGGCGCTCGATGCGGAAGAGCCGCTGGTCGCCGCCGATCTCGCGGAAGAGCCGGACCTTCTCGTTGGTCGACCGGGCCACCGAGATCCGGAAGTCTTCCAGGTCACGACTGGCCCGGTGGTAGGCCTCCGCGAGGCAGCGATCGAACAGGTCGAGGGCCTCATCGGTCAGGTCGATCAGGGTCTGGTAGAGAAAGGCCACGAGGATCGGGTAGCGGCGCTGCTCGGGCATCCGCTGAAGGGCTTGGTTCGTGGACCGGCGGGCGATCTGGGCGAGGAATTTCAGGCGGTTCGGCGTGAGCGACGACACGTCCCAGCGGTCGACTCCCCATCGCCGGCAGCAGGCCCGCTTCTCCAGTGTGGCGAGGATCATCGGCGGCGTGTATGTCGCTGCGGATTGCTGAAGCCAGGCCAGATTGGAGCGCCCCGTGGCAGCGTCGACGGTCAACAGGCCGTCGAGCCGGGCCTTGCAGTCCCTGGTCAGAATCGGCGCCAGCCGTCGGTAGGTCTCCTGCTGGGCCCGTTGTCGGGCCGAGGCGATGAGGCGCTCCAGGTGGGTGACGCCCGGCCGCTCGATCCGGAGGCCGAGCAGGTGCTCGCAGGCCAGGCGCAGCAGCAAGGTCGGGCGGTCGTGCTCCAGGGCGCGGTCCACGAGCCAACATTCGAGCCGGGATAAGTCTCCGGCCGTGGCCTTGCGGAAGCCGAGATAGCGCCGGATCTGCCGGAGGTGCTCCGTGCGTGTCTGGCCCCGCCGGCCATACCGCGCCAGCTCGCTCGGGGCGACGTCGAGTTGCCGCGCCACGTAGGCGGCGACTGCCTCGGGGATGGTGCTCAGGTCGTCGGGGCAGAAGCCCAGGAAGCGGAGCGTGCCGAGTTGCAGGGCGAACCCCAGGCGGTTGGCGGCCGAGGTCGTGCGAGGGATCTGGACGCGATCCGCGCGGGAGAGGGTGAAGTAGGTCTCGATGTCGCCGGGGACGATCTGGGCGGGGAAGCCGTCGAGCCGCTCGCGTTCCGCCTCGGTGAGGAACCCGATGGGCACGGCGATCTCCTCCGGCGGTCGTTCGCCCCGGGGTTCTCGCAAACGAAGGGTTCTGAGGAAGCCCGTTCGGCCCGGCCCGACGCCGTAAAACTAGGCGTGTGCGATTCTCGGAAACCAGCCTCGAAATGGATTTCTCGCAAGTGTACGGGTACGATGGATTTCGAGAAAGAGGTCGGGAGGTGTCGCATGCGAATCGGCTACGCCCGGGTCTCGACCGACGAGCAGTCGCTCGACCTGCAGCTCGACGCCCTGAAGAAGGCGGGGTGCAAGCGTGTCTTCACCGACAAGGCATCGGCCGTGAAGGGAGATCGGCCCGGCCTGGCTGATGCCGCATCCCACCTCCGCGCCGGCGACGTTCTCGTGATCTGGAAGCTGGACCGCCTGGGTCGCACGGTGAAGGGCCTGGTCGAGTTCGTGGCCGCCCTGCAGGAACAGGGGTCCCACTTCCGCAGCCTGACCGACGGCATCGACACGGCGACTCCGGCGGGTCGGTTCTTCTTCCACGTCATGGCGTCGCTCGCCCAGATGGAGCGGGAGCTGATGGCCGAACGCACCCGGGCCGGCCTCGACGCGGCGCGGCGGCGGGGCCGGGTCGGTGGCCGCAAGCGGCGGATGACACCAGGGAAGGTGGAATCGGCCCGCGAGCTCCTGAAGGGTGGGATGGCACCGCGAGATGTGGCCCAGAATCTCGACGTTTCGATCCCGACGCTCTACCGCTGGGTTCCCGCAACGAGCCTTTGATCGCCGGGACATCCCGGCACGATGAAGGCCCGGCGTGACTGCCGGGGCGACTTGCATGCTGGTCCGGGCTCCCACTTCCCTCATACCTTGTCTGGACCGGGGACGTCGCCGATTCGTGCTCGGAGACGAGGTAGACACGCACGCGACGCTGAAAGTCACGAATGAAAAGCTGGCTGATCAATCACTGGGAATCGCTCCGTGCCAACTTCTGGTTCGTGCCGACCGTCATGGTCGCCGGGGCCGTCGCACTCTCGCTCGTGACGATCAACCTGGACAAGGCCGCAGCCTACGACAACTGGATCGCCACGCTCGGCTGGACCTTCACCCGGGGCCCGGAGGGCTCGCGTGCGGTCCTCGCGACGGTCGCCGGCTCGATGATGACCATCACCAGCGTGACCTTCTCGATCACCATCGTCGCCCTCCAGCTCGCCTCCTCGCAGTTCGGCCCGAGGCTGCTCCGCAACTTCATGCGGGACCGGGGCAACCAGCTCTCGCTGGGCACCTTCATCGCCACGTTCGCCTACTGCCTTCTGATCCTGAGGACGGTCAACGGCACGGAGGGCCAGCAATTCGTGCCCCACATCTCGGTGACGGTCGGCCTGATCCTGGCGCTGACTAGCCTGGGCGTCCTGATCTACTTCATCCACCACGCGGCGGCCTCGATCCAGGCCGAGAACGTCATCGCCAACGTCGGCCGCGACTTGGACCAGGCCATCGCCCGGCTCTACCCGGAATGCATCGGCGTGGGGCCGCAGGAAACGATGAAGGAAGGGACCCCGCCTCCCGGCTTCGACCGCGAATCCCGTCCCGTCGCGGCGGGCCGGAGCGACTACCTCCAGAATATCGATGTCGACCGGTTGATGGACCTGGCCCGGCAGCACGACCTCGTCATCGGCGTCCCACACCGTCCCGGCAAGTTCCTCGTCGCGGGGGGCGACCTGGCGCGGGTCTGGCCCGGCGACCGCCTCGACGACGGGATCGCCGATGGGGTCCGCGGCGCCTTCTACCTGGGCCCGCTGCGAACCCTGACGCAGGATGTCGAGTTCGCCATCGATCAGCTCGTCGAGATCGCCGTGCGCGCCCTCTCGCCCGGGGTCAACGACCCGTTCACGGCGATGAACTGCGTCGACCGGCTCGGGGCGGCACTCGTCGTCCTGGCCGGGAGGGAGATCCCTTCGGCCTACCGGTACGACGAGGACGGCCGGCTCCGCGTCATCGCCGACGCCTCGACGATCGAGGGGATCGTCGACGCCGCCTTCGACCAGGTCCGCCAGGCGGCGCGGACCGACGCGGCGGTGACGATCCGCCTGCTGGAGACGATGGCCACGGTGGCGTCGCGGGCCCCGGACGAAGTCTGGCGCTGCGCGTTGCGGCGACAGGCCGAGATGGTCCATCGGGGCGGCCAGCAGGCCCTCCCGGAGGAGGGGGACCGCCGCGTGGCCGACGATCGGCTCCGCGACGTCTTGCGGGCCCTGGGCTCGGAGCCGCCTCCGGGCGATTCGTGAGGGCCTCAAACCACGAGGAGTTGTCCTTGGAACGTTTCATCAGGGTCGTGCCCCCCAACGGGGCCGTCGAGATCCTCGGGGTGAAGCTGGTCGGGCTCACGGCCGAGAACGGGATGAAGCTGCTCTTCTCCCTGGCGTTCGTCGTCTTGACGCTCCTGCTCGCGCGCGGGCTCCGGTGGCTGATCGGGTCCTTGCTTCGAGGTCGTCGGGACGTCCGGGTCGCCTTCTGGGCCCGTCAGGCGATCCATCTCCTCACGACCGTTCTTCTGCTGTTGGGCCTGGTCTCGGTCTGGTTCGACGACCCGACGCGGTTGACGACGGCCCTGGGATTGGTCACCGCCGGGCTCGCCTTCGCCCTGCAGAAGGTCGTCACGTCCCTCGCCGGCTACTTCGTGATCCTCCGGGGCCGGACCTTCAACGTCGGCGACCGGATCACCATGGGGGGCGTCCGGGGCGACGTGATCGCGCTGGGGTTCATCCAGACGACCATCATGGAGATGGGCCAGCCCCCGCCCGTCCAGAACGCCGACCCCGCGATGTGGGTGCACAGCCGGCAGTACACCGGGCGGATCGTCACGGTGAGCAACTCCAAAGTTTTCGACGAACCTGTGTACAACTATACGCGCGAATTTCCCTACATCTGGGAGGAGATGACCTTGCCGATCGCCTACGCCGCCGACCGCGCCCGCGCCGAACGCATCCTACTGGAGGTCGCCGGCCGGCACACCGTCCCGATCGGCGAGCTGGGTGAAGCCGCGTTGCTGGAGATGGAACGGCGTTACTTCATCCGGCGGGCCGAGATGACGCCGAAGGTCTATTTCCGGCTGACCGATAACTGGCTGGAGCTGACGGTCCGGTTCATCGCCCGCGACCACGGCATCCGCGAGTTGAAGGACGCGATAAGCCGCGAGGTCCTCGCCGCGCTGGACGACGCGGGGATCGGCATCGCCTCGGCGACGTTCGAGATCGTCGGCCTTCCCTCGCTCCGGCTCGAACGAACCCCCCGGGCGGACGGTCGGGGTTGACCGCGCCGACCGGGCCCCCCGACCGGTCGCGCACCGCCCGGCGTGCCGGGGATCCGACGAGACGCCTACCCGGAGATACGATGCGGACCTTCGACCTGATCGCGATCCTGATCGTCCTAGCGGCCCTGTTCAGTTACATCAACCTGAAGGTCTTGAGGCTCCCCTCCGCGATCGGCCTGATGGCCCTGACGCTGCTCTTCTCCGTGGCGGTGTTCGTGGCCGGCCACTTCCTGCCCGCCGTCGGGGCCAGGGTCGACCGGTTGCTGACTCAACTCGACCTCAACGAGGCCCTCCTGCACGGGATGCTCGGCTTCCTGCTCTTCGCCGGCGCGCTCCATGTCGACCTCGGCGACCTCGCCCGGCACCGCTGGCCGATCGCGGCCCTGGCCACCTTTGGAGTCTTGCTCTCGACCGCGGCCGTCGGCGCGCTCACATGGGGGATGCTGGCCCTGATCGGCGAGCCGATCCGGTTCCTCGACTGCCTCCTGTTCGGTGCCTTGATCTCTCCGACCGACCCGATCGCCGTCCTCGGCCTGCTCAAGCGGGTCGGCGTCCCGAAGGCACTGGAGGTCCAGATCGCGGGCGAGTCCCTGTTCAACGACGGTGTGGGGGTCGTCGTGTTCACGGGCCTCTTGGGGGTCGCCTCGGGGCTGCACCGACCCGACGTAGGACACGTCGCCCTCCTGTTCGTCCGGGAGACGGTCGGCGGGGCCCTGTTCGGCCTCGCAGTCGGGCTGCTGGTCTTCCTGATGCTGCGATCGGTCGACGAGTACAAGGTGGAGATCTTCCTGTCGCTGGCGTTGGTGGCCGGCGGCTACGCCTTGGCGGACGCATGGCACCTCTCCGGGCCCATCGCCATGGTGGTGGCCGGGCTCATGATCGGCAACCACGGGCGGAGCCTCGCCATGTCCGCGACCACGAACGAACGCCTCGACCAGTTCTGGGAGTTGATCGACGAGGCCCTCAACGCGGTGCTGTTCGTGCTGATCGGGCTGGAGGTGCTGGCCTTGACCTTCACCGCGAGGAACCTGATCGCGGGGCTGATCGTCATCCCGATCGTCCTGGCGGCCCGACTGCTCTCGGTCGGCCTGCCGGTCCGGGCCTTGCGTCGCTGGGTACGGTTCGAGCCGTCGACGGTGCGGATCCTGACGTGGGGCGGACTGCGGGGAGGGATCTCGGTGGCCCTGGCCCTGTCCGTGCCGAGCAGGCCGCCGAGCGTCGCGGTGCCCGGGCGGGATGTGATCGTGGCGATCACCTACGTCGTGGTGGTGTTCTCGATCGTCGTGCAAGGGTTGACCGTCGGGCCGCTGACCCGCCGATGGCTCTCCGAGCCGAGAAAGCCCCTCTCGTGATCCCGAGCTCGATGCTTCGTTCACCACTCCGCAGGCACGGCGAAGTTCGTTGTTTTTTGCTCCATTGCTATCGGAACCCCGTTATGCGTCAGCACCGCCCGGCCCAGGGCGTGAGCGAAGGTGAGCACGGCGTCGTCGGCGATCCCCTGGCCGGCTTGGCCCGCCTCGGCGGCCGTCAGGACGTCGTGTCCCAGCCGCCTTAATGCCTCGACCGCCGGCAGCGGGAAGTTCTCGTCCGCGTAGAGGCGGGCCAATGGCTACGCCTCCTCGTTCTCGCGGATCTGCCGGTCGATCTCGCCGGGATGTGCGGCGACGTAGGCCCAGGCGTTGACCAGGTCGGCGGCCCGCAGCCCCGGGTAGGAGGCGAGGATCCGGGCCTCGGTCATCCCCAAGCGTCGGTATTGCTCCAGGGTCGAGACGGGGATCCGAGTGTCTGCGATCCGCGGGTCGCCGCCGCAGACACCGGGTGTCGACTCGATCCCCGAGCCGAGCCGGGCCAAGAGTTGTTCGACCGTCGACGTCATTGCCGTAGACCTCCTGCCTGGAATCGTACCGCCGGGACGGCCGTGCGGCAATCGCCGCGACCGGCCGAGATATGGTCCGATAACGGCCATTATGATAAATTTGCAATGATTATACGTCGATCGTGCTGGTCGTGCCGGTTTCGCCGGAGCGGGTTGAGGCCGACCAGATGGTTCCGGTAGGAGTCGTAGAACCACTGCTTGTCGACCACTTCCTGGAGCGAACCCATGTGGGCCTGGGGTGACCGCAGGACGTCCCGGTGTTTCTCGCGGAATGCGCTCCCCTCGTCGCCGTTGGCGAAGTCGGCGTAGGCCCGCAGGACGATGACCTCGACGTCGTTCATCTCGTTCAGGAGATACAGCAGTTTCTTGATCTCCAGGTCTTCCATGCGCTCGTCAGAGAGGCCCTCTTTCAGGAGGGAGGCGATGTAGACAAGCTGCCGATCGTGCGGGGTGGCGGGCGGCTGCCGAGGTCTGGTTGTTGGTGTGGAGTGTGATATGGACCCTGCGGTGAATGCCTACTTATTGCTCTTCACCTTAGACGGCGCCCTGAATCGCGCCTTGCCACGTGGGGCCATCATGCTCTCGGGGACTCGACCGCCCCAAAGTTGGGCGACCCGCATGATCGCGTTTGCCTCGTCGGGGTCCGATACAAATCGGCTCAGGTCGAGCACGGCGTTGAACGCACCGATGATGCGGGCGTCGGCCGGCGCAAGGGCCTCCGACCCGACGTCGGCCAAGTCCTTGGTCTTGGTCCTAGCCTTGGGCCCGGACTCGACGACGGCTCGATGGTTCTGGACCCAATCGGCGATGTCCGACCAACGATAGAGCGGGGTCTTCTGGCTGGCGCCGGCGAAGGGCGGCGGGAAATTCCCAGGCCCCCGCCTCCCGACGGCATACAGCCGGACAGCCTCCTTGGTCTTGCCGATCCGCCTGGCGATCTCGGACGCGGTGACCAGCTCGTCGGGCTCCACGCGGACGACCCGCAGCCCCACGCCGGCGCGGGCCACGTCGGTTACGGCCGATGTAATCGCCTCGCGGAGCGAATGCGCCTCGCGATCGAAGTCCAGGAAGAGGACACCGCCGCGGCCCCACAAGGTCGCGTCGTCGCAACCGGCGGCATGAAGCGCGTCGGCGATCTCATCGGTGAGTGCGGTCTGGCCCGCCAGGACCAGCGTGAATCCGTAAGTTTTCCGAGTCTCGTTGGCGCGACTAGCCATCCGTCCCTCTCCCCCCTCCGGCCGGTCGGTGGGTGCAACCATCGACCACCCTTCGTATGCGGCCTGCGTGGTTGCTCGCGTCCTTGGGCGTCGAATTGACGGAGATGGAGCAACCGTCCCTCGCCGCGCGAGGGCACCGGAGAATCCCCCAAGCGTGAGCCCGCGCGGCCGACTTGATCAAGGTCCAACCCCGACCCTCGGCATAGGCGACCGCCTCCTCGATTTCCTTCTTCGAATGCCTCGGTCGCTCCATCCCGCCGGCCCCTCGTCACCGTTGGTGATGGCCAACACGCCCCATTGTACCCGACTGTTGGCGATGGTCAACGTCGCGATGGCGGGGCCGCCGCAAGGTCCGATAATAACTGTTATGTTCTTCAAGGTCCATTTATATCGTTGATATCGCCTGTGTCGCCCGGGGCCTCGACGCTCCGGTGCCATTCCTGTATTGCTGGGGGCTGACGGGAGCAGAGGATATGTTTGCGCAATGTTTGTCGTTTTCCTGCAACTTGTCGGTCGAGTCGTCCCGCGGAATTTTGTGGTAAACCTCGGCGGCCTCTTGGATGATGGCTTGGGAGAGGGGACAGATGTCCCAATTTTCGTGTTTTTCCACGTCATTGAGGACGTCTCCTTACTGTTGGGCGAGGGAGGTCGCACCATGAGCAGGAGCACGACGATGCGGTATTTCATGCTGGCGGCGGTGGGGTTGACGATCGGGATGGCGAATGAGCCTAAGGTGGCTCACGCGGTGCTGATCACCGGGGTGACGGCCTCGACCAACATGGGCTCCGGCTTCGGGACCAATCTTCAGAATACGGTCAACGGGGTCGGCCTGTCGTCGCTGAGCCTGACGGCCTCCCATGCCGCGTCCGTGCCGACGAACTCCTGGGTCTCGAGTGGCGGGATCCTGACGGGCTTGGTCACCTTCAACCTCAACGGCCTCTATTCGCTCGAAGGATTCTCATTCTGGAATCAGAATAACGGCGGCCCGGGTCCGCTTGGGTCGACGGGCATTCGGGATGTGCAGGTCTCGACCTCGCTCAACGGCGTGACATTCACGTCGCTCGCTGGTGGGCCGACGACGTTCAGCCGGGCGACCACCCTCGTAAGTCTTCCGGCGATTTTCGGCTTCGGTCCCGTCGACGCGGCGTTCGTCCGGTTCAACATCCTGAGCAACTACGGGGACACCTTCCAGACGGGCTTCGCCGAGGCCCAATTCAACGGTACCGCCGTCGTCCCCGAGCCCTCGACGTTCGGCATGGGGCTGTTGGGTGCGCTCGGCGTCGGCTACGCCTGGCGTCGGCGGCGGGCGACCGCCTGACACCGGCTCGGTTCGATCCTCGACGCCCCGGTACAAACGGAGTACGCCCATGAGGCGCTCGGCGTTCCCGCCGTCCGCGCTCGTCCTCGTCGGGCCCATCTCGTCGAGTGTCGTTCAAGCGCCCGAAGACGGCGAACGCCACCAGGCCACGTAACGATCGAGGCCCTCGCGAAACGGCGTCGACGGGGAATAACCGAGCTCGCTCGCGGCGCGCCCGATGTCGGCGTAGGTCTGCCGGACGTCGCCCGGCTGCTCGGGGAGCCGCTCGATGGTCGGGACCTTGTCCAGGGCCTCGCCGATCGTGCGGATCAGGGCCCGGAGCTCGATCGGATCGGAGTTGCCGAGGTTGTACAAGTGGTGACCCGTGCACCGATCCACGGCGCGGACGATGCCGTCGACGATGTCTCCCACGTAGGTGTAGTCGCGACGCGTGGTCCCGTCGCCGAACATCGGGACGGGGAGCCCGGCGTCGATCAGGGCGACGAACTTGGCGATGGCCAGGTCGGGCCGGTTCCTGGGCCCATAAGCGGTGAAGAAGCGGAGCCCGGTCACGGGGAGCCCGTGCAGGTGGTGGAAGGCGTGGGCCAGCAGCTCGCAGGCCCTCTTCGTGGCGGCGTAGGGGCTGACCGGCAGGTCGACCGGGTCGGTCTCGCGGAACGGCGCCGTCGGCCGATCGCCGTAGACGCTGGAGCTGGATGCGTAGACGAACCGGGGGGGGTCCTCCAGCCGGCGGCAGGCCTCGAGCAGGTGGACCGTACCGACGACATTGACCTCCGCGTAAAGGGCGGGGTCGGCGATGCTGGGACGGACCCCGGCGCGGGCGGCCAGGTGGACGACCGCATCGGGTTTGATCTCACGGACGACCCGACCGATGCCCTCGGCGTCGCGGATGTCCATCTCGATGAGGCGGAAATGGGCGTGTCGCGATGCCCCGGCCAGATTCGCCCGCTTCCTCGCCTCGTCATAGAACGGGTCGAAGTTGTCGAGCGTGATCACCTCGGCCCCGTCGGCGAGGAGGCGATCGACGAGGTGCGACCCGATGAAGCCGGCGCCGCCCGTCACCAGCGTTCGCATGGGGCCATCGCTCCTCTCGCTCATGCCATCCCGCGGGGTGAGGGATGAGAGGTGAGAGGTGAGGCCGGGGAAGGGAATCGGATCGAATCGGACCGGCTCGAGTCGGTCCCTCGCCCTCCTCCCCGGCCTCACCTCTCATCCCTCACCCCTCGCCCCCCTCCCCGGCCGAGCCGAGACGAGCCTCGACCACGGAGAGACAGAGACGTTCCAACACTTTATTCCAACGACTCAGGCCGGGGTTCTGCACCTTGACGGCGGCCATGATCTCCTCGCGCTCGAGCGGGGAGAGGTGGTCCCAGGCGGCGCGAAGGGTCACCTCGCGATCCCGGGCGAGCTCGGCCTCGTCGCGCGTCCGCTTCTGGTCCTCTCGCTTGGCCTCCTCGGCGGCCTGTCCCGCCAGGGCGGCCTCGACGGTCGCGTTCACTCTCTGGAAATCGACGGGGGCCTGGTAGTCGTCCCGGATGGCGGCGACGAGATACCCCGCGGGGTTCTTGCCGATGCGCTTGTCCTCGTTCTTGAGCAGCCAGTCGAAGACGTCAAGCTTGGTCCGAATCCGGCCGCCGGGGTGGGCCTCGACCAGCTCGGCCGCGATTTTCGAGGAGACCCCACGGGCCACCAACGCCTCGGCCAACGCCGGGATGTCTCGGGAGGCGACCGGCCCGAGGTCCGCCCCGCGTCCCCGGGTGAGGACGATCCGCCAGCACCCCCGCTTGATCCAGGAGTAACGTTCTTCCGGGCTCAACGGCTCCAGGAAACCCAACCGTTCGAGCTCCTCGAGGGCCGGCTTGAGGCGCCGTTTCAACTCGGTCGGGGCGTACGACCGGCTCATGCCGATGTGCTCGCAGGCGAGCGTGCGCAAGTCGAACTCGAGCCGCGATCGGCGATAGAATCGCTTGTCCAGGAAGCGGAACATGCGCTTGGTCGTCGGCAGGCGCAGCCCGAGGTAGAACTCCAAGTCCAGTTGCTTGAGATTGCCGCTCTGGAAGCTCTGAAAGATGACCTCATTCCAGCGGAAGCTCGACAACGGGAGGGGGGCCTTGTCCCTCTTGGTGATCCTGGCCTTGTCGCCCTTGGTGGGCCGACCCGAGGTCGTGCTCGATCGCGCCGCCCGTCCCCGCCGCTCGCGATCGTAGAGGGTGACGTTGTCCAGGACGTGGAAATTCTCATCGACCCAACTCTTCGCCCCATTGTCCCACCAGGCGTTCTCGTACATCAAGACCACACCCACCCAGCGGTGGAGCGACTCTTCGATCCGCCGATAGCTCTGCCCGCTCTGGGGCCAGTCGAGCAGTTCGATCAATTCATAGCGCGAGAACGGGACTTTCGCGGCGGTGAAATTACTCCGCCGTTTGGTCAACTGGATCAAGCCGACCAGGACCTCGTCATCCAGCGAGGTCGGGAGGCCGTGCTTGTGTGTGCCCATGATCGTCAGTCGGCGGACGATGGGGGGGCTATCCCGACGTTCGAGCTTGTCCTCGAAGACCAAGGTCGTTTGGCCGTCGGGGATCCGGTCCGTGAGCGAGGATATGGGGAATTCGGCGAGGTTCAGCTCGTCTTTCCAGACGCCGTCGACGGTCGAGGCGGATTCTTCATGGGATCCCAATCCTCCCGATTCTTCGAAGAGGCTCTCATAGTCCTCCATGGCCCGTCCCCCGATGACGAATGGTCCAACGAAGTATAGCCGAGCAATTTCGCCTTGGCATTTCATCCGCGTGAGTCAATGGGCGGAGAGGACCCCGCGTGCCCCCTCGGACTCGAACGCGATGACGCCACCAGCCCGCTCCGTCACCCCCACCGCCACCCGACCGCTCCACCCACTCCCCCCCGCCTCGCCGCTTCGACCTCCGCATCCCGCCCCGCGCCCCGCGCCCCGCCGCCTCCAGGCCCGCCTCGGGGACGCCGGAGCCCGGGGGTGCGCTCGGTCGCCGACCGCTGCCGGGGGAGGAGCCGAGACGATCGGCCGTCTCGAGAGCTCGGGAACTCGGGCGGGATCCGAGGCAGAGACCTACCGGCAGCGAATCGGTCATTGGTCCCCTCTGGAGAAAACGTCGAAAAGACAACAGCCGTGTGTTTGTCTTTTAGTCTTAACAGAAGTCTAATACAAATTCTCAGCGCCGCAAGTCTATACAGAATCAGAACTTAAAAAGGGTAACTATGTCCGGTTAATCGGTAGCGGTATGTCCAGTCTATCGTGAGTGCAGTGTCTAAGTATGTCCGGACAATCGTGGAAAGTATGTCCCGTTAATCGCTAGGTGGGGACCCAACTATGTCTCATTGATCCCTGTGTACCAATGAATACTATGGGTAGGAAATCGTTACTATACAAAAAAACAGTAAAATGGCTCGTGAAGGAGAGAGATGTGCTATCCTTGAAAGTCATACCTCGTTGGTAGATGTGGCATGACGCGAGGCTCAAAAGGGAGCTATGTCCAAGGTATCGTTAGTGAACAAGAGAATCCTGGTAACTTGGCCGCGATGTCGTGCCGGTATTGTCATCCCATGGGAGATTGTCCGAATGTGATCGCCTCACCGCCATCGCGGGGGTTTCGCCCCCGCCGCCGCTCCCGATCGTCCTTGACCCGAAGCGTCCGCGCCGGCCAGCAGAGGTGCGAGACGACATCGTCAGGTCGGTGACCGCCTCGTGGCGACGCCAGTCCCGAGGGGACCGGTACGTCTTGCGGATCTCCCGCGCGTTGCGGTTCCGGTCCGGGGGGTCCCCTCGCGCCACGAACGCCGTCCGGATCGCGCCGCCGACCATCGGCGGCCCCGACCCATCATCCTTTTCTCCCGAGGCAAGACTCGGGAGAGCCCTGATCGGGGCACGCTCGACAAGTATGTCCGGTCAATCACTAGGTGTTGTCGCGAAGGGGACCGAGCCGAGGGAAAGCGCGACGGGAACGGCCCGCTTGTCTCCTCTCGAAGGACGATCCGGACCGGCACTCCCGACCCGTCAACGAGTCCGAGTCATCTCGGAGGGGACCGTCGTCGCGCCAGTGGGCGATCTCCGAGCCGGACGCTTCTCGACCCCTCCCGCATGATCGTCCACCGCGGCGGTGTCTCGGTCGAGCCGCGCCGCCATTCCCGCCGGGGCCTATCCCTCGCCGGTGGCGGCGTCGAGCTGCGCCATGGCATCGGCCAGGGCCGAGCGAATCGACTCGACATCGGCCGTCTTCGGCTCGACGGTGACGCGCCCGCCCGGGGTCCGGAACACCTTCGGCTTCGGCGGCTTGTTCACCCCCCTGCCCTTCTTCGATGCGCTCGTCAGCCCCTTCAATTCATCCCGCCCGAGTCGGCCGCCCGCCGCCGCGCGGGCCAGCGTCGCCTGCTCGCCCGGGTCCTCGACCTTCGAGATCTCGTAGGCCGTGTTCGGGGCGATCTTCCCGGCTTCCACGTCGTCCTGGATGGGGGTCGGGAGTTCCAGCAGCGCCAGCGCCCTGGTGATCGAGGCGTGGCCGATCTGGAGGCGTTCCGCGAGTTGCCGCCGGGTGAGCCCCCGGGCGGTCAAGAGCGACCGAAAGGCGCGGGCCTGCTCGAGGGGCTTCAGGTCCTCGCGCAACGCGTTCTCGACGAGCTGGTCCTCCAGGAGCTGCTGGGGTGAAGCGTCTTCCATCGTGACGATGCAGGTGATCGTCGGGAGGCCGGCCAGCTTGGCGGCGCGGTAACGGCGCTCGCCCACGATGACGATGTACCGATCGGTCGCGTCATCCCATCGGACCCGGATCGGCTGGAGTTGGCCCCTTTGCTTGAGGGATTCGGCCAGGCGGGCGAGCGCATCGGGGTCGAACTCCGTGCGCGGCTGCCTCGGGTCCGGGACGATGCGCTCGAGGCGGAGCTGGCACGCCTCATCCAACCGCTTGCGGCCGTCCTTCTGACGCTCAAGGGCGGACCGGGCCGGGGCCGCGTTCGCCTGGTTCACCGTGAAATCGGCGCCCGGCTTCTCTGCATTACGGTCGTTCATCGAGCCGGCGACGTGCGCCCGCATGTCCTGCTTGAAGCTGGCCATCAGGCGACCCTCCGGGCATCATCGCTCGAGGCGGGGATCCGCCCATCGAGCCGGGCCAGGAACTCGGCGGCCAGGGCCGCCGTCACCTTGGCCGCGGCCGACTTCGGCTTGTACTCGACGATCGGCTTGCGGTAAGTCACGGCCTCTTTGTAATCCTTGATCTGGGGGACGACCGTGGCGAACACGTCCGACCCGTGGAGCTCGCGAAGATACCCTTCGTAGGTGACGTGGACCGACAGCGACTTGTTGTACATCGAGACCAGGTAGCCCAGCAGGGTCAGGCCGGCATTGGCCTCGGCGCGCACGCGGGCGATCGTGCGGCGGATCGCCTTCAGGCCCTGCGCCCCGTAGTCTTCCGGCTGGACCGGCACCACCACGGCGTCGGCCGCGACCAGCGCCGACCAGGCCCAGAGCTGGACATGGGGCGGGCAGTCGATGAGCACGAGATCGAAGTCGGCCCCGGCCACTTGCAGGGCGTCGCGGAGGACCATCTGCCGCAGGCCGGTCGACCACGGCTCGGGGTCGTTGAACCGCTCGGCCGCCTCGTGCCCGGCCAACAGCGAGAGGTTGGCGAACGGCGTCGGCCTCACGAGGTCGAGGGGAGACGAGACGCCCGACTCCTCGAAGATGGCCGCGATCGTACCGGCCGGGTCGAGGTCCTCGGCCACTTCCGGGCCGAGCAGCCCCTGCGTCAACGACGCCTGCGGATCGGCATCCACAACGAGGATTCGCAGGCCCCCACGGGCGAGCGTCCCCCCGAGGTGGTGTACCGTGGATGTCTTCCCCACGCCCCCCTTGCGATTCAAGAATGCGACGGTTCGCGGCATGATCGGCCTCTCCCTGTACGACTCTTGGTTCGCCGTGAAAACCGCCTTCGAGGGCTGGTTGGTTCACTGTGAACCATGGACGTTTCGGTTATCGGTTGACACCCTGTTTCACCGTGAACCAAGCGGGCCATCCTCCCGATCTCCGCACGACATCTCCCGTGAACTAAGCGGGCCATCTTCCCCTTGGTTCACGGTGAACCAAGCGCGTGATCTGCCCTTGGTTCACGGTGAACCAAGGGGGCGATCATGCCGACTCCACACCCTGTTTCTGAAAGGACGTCTCACCCGAAAGGGCCGGGAGTCGGCGGCGAGGCGCGGGCGTGCCCACCGCCGGAAATCACCCCGGCGACGTCTCGCCGGGCGGGGTTGGCGCCCGGGGTAGGGGGGTCTTCGAGATGCTCACCTCGTGGGGCGACGGGTGTGAGCGGCCGGGTGGGGCGTAACTTAAGCCGACAGGTCAAGCGTCCCCCGAGAAGCCGTCGCCTTCAGCCGACGGGGTGATCACGGCAAGCAACATCGAGTCGCTCGGACTTGCCCCTCCCGCGAGTTTTCTGATAAGACGTCTTGTGAGCGGCCTCGTCGATGAAGGACAGAGGATCCTGATAACTTACCCCTGGTCGGACACCCGGCTGCAGGCTCCAGCTCGAATCGCGCGGGGACGAACCGGTCGAACTCATTGGACGTCTGGCTTTTTGCCGACCGAGGGATCACGAACGTGAAAATCGCCGTCATCGGAACAGGTTACGTGGGGTTGGTGACCGGGACGTGCTTTGCCGATAGCGGCAACGACGTCATTTGTGTCGACAAGGACGCGGACAAGATCGCGCGACTCGAAGGAGGCGAAGTCCCGATCTATGAGCCGGGCCTGAGTGAACTCGTCCAGAGGAATCACGCCAACGGCCGCCTTCGCTTCACCACGAATCTGCCCGCCGGCGTGGGCGAGTCCGAGCTCGTGTTCATCGCCGTAGGTACGCCTCAAGGTGAGGACGGCGGGGCCGACCTGAGAGGGATCTGGGCCGTCGGCCTCGAGATCGCCAAGCATCTCGACGAGCCCAAGTTGATCGTCGTCAAGAGCACCGTGCCGGTCGGGACCAACGCCGAGCTCGAGCGCCGGATGGCCGAAGTGACGGACGTCCCGTTCGATGTCGCGAGCAATCCCGAATTCCTCAAGGAAGGGACGGCGATCGATGACTTTAATAAGCCCGATCGGGTCGTCGTCGGCGTCCGCCGCGTCGAGGTGGGCGAGCGGCTCCGCGAACTTTATGGGCCCTTCCTGCGCACCGATCACCCCTTCTTGGTCATGACGCCCGAGAGCGCCGAGATGACCAAATATGTGGCCAATTGCCTGCTGGCGACCAAGATCAGCTTCATCAACGAGATGGCCAATCTCTGCGAGACCTACGACGCCGACATCAACGAGGTGCGGCGGGGGATCGGGCACGACTCGCGGATCGGTTTCAGCTTCCTCTTCCCCGGGGTCGGCTACGGCGGCTCGTGCTTCCCCAAAGATATCCGCGCGGTGATCCACATGGCACACCGGCGCGGCGTCCCCGCGCGGATGATGGAATCGGTCGACGCCGTCAACGAGGCCCAGAAGGGGGTCATGGTCCGCAAGATCCTGGACCATTTCCGGGGCGAGGCGCGGGGCAAGACCGTGGCCGTCTGGGGCCTGGCCTTCAAGCCGAAGACCGACGACATCCGCGAGGCACCGGCCCTCGTCCTCATCGACGCCCTGCGGGACGCGGGGGTGGCCCTCCGCGTCCACGACCCGGAGGCCTTGCCCAACGTCCGGGCCCTCTACGGGGACAAGCTCGTTTATTGCGACCGTCCCTACGGCGCCCTGGAGGGCGCCGACGCCCTGGCCATCGTGACCGAGTGGAACGAGTTCCGGAATCCCGACTTCTCGGTGATGCGGCGGCTCTTGAATCACCCCGTCATCTTCGACGGCCGCAACCTCTACGACCCGACGCGGATGGCCGCGCTGGGGATCAGCTACCAGGGCATCGGGCGTGCCCCCGCCCCCCCCCCGGCGGCCATGGCCAATGGACCGTGGGACCACTCGCGAGGCGAGCACCCGGACCTCGATCTCCTGTATCCTCATGCGTGATGGCCGATCGCCGACCATCGAGCCGACGCCGCCGGGGGGGCTTCCGCCGCGTAAGGATGCTTCGAGTGCCGGACGATTCGACCGGGCACACCCTGCTTATCGAACGGGTCAATGAGCGACCGCTTGCGGGGACTTGCACCTTTCCAGTAAGCTCGCCCTCACTCGACCGCGAACGCTTGGCGGCCCGACCGCAGGTCAGGCCGACCTCGCGCTCGTGCCCCGCGGCCCGACTCGCGCGGGGTTGAAGCGGACCGCCGCGGAGGCCCTCGGCCGGTACCGGGATGACGGGCGATCCGCCGAACCCCCGTCAAGCGGCGGGGAGAAAGTGCGGGGTCGGCCACGGCCCGGGTGCCCGGTCAGCACGCTCACTTCGGCCAACGAGCTCTTGCATGAAGAGATTGTTCCACCTGATCCGGGAGACCCTAGGGCGGGTGACACCGACGACGATTGTCGATTGGTACAGGATCACCCGTTACGGCAAGACCTGGTACGACCCGAAAGGGCAGCCCATTCGCAAAGTCTTCTCCGAGATCTACCGTCGTCGCCTGTGGGGGGAGGGGGAAGATGGGAGCCCGTTCTACTCCGGACCCGGCTCCGAGGCCGGTGTTTCGGAACCTTATGTCCAGGTCGTGGGGGAGTTTATCGAGGCGAGCGGGATCACGTCCATCGTGGACGTGGGGTGCGGGGATTTCCGGGTCGGCTCCCGCCTGGTTCGGCCAGGCCTCTCCTACCACGGGGTGGATGTCGTTAGCGACCTGATCCGGTACAATTCCGAACGATTCTCGTCGGACCACATCACGTTCCGCTGCGGGGATATCACCGTCGATGAACTGCCGGTCGGTGACCTGTGCTTGATCCGCCAAGTCCTGCAGCATCTCTCCAACGATCAGGTCGCGCAAGTGCTGGCTCGTTGCGAGAAGTACCCGTATTTGATCGTCACCGAGCACTTGCCTGACCAGACCAAACCTTGGACGGCGAACCTCGATATCCATCATGGTGACCAGACGCGGGTCGACCGCCATTCCGGCCTCTTGCTGGACGGGCCGCCGTTCAATCGTGCCGTCGAGAGGATCCTCTGCGAAGTCCAACTGCCCGATCAGACCATCCTACGCTCCGTGCTACTGGTCAACCGTGAAGCGAGGCGACGCCTGACCCGGCCCATCGGCGCGGGTTCGCAGTAGGGATTGTGCCCGATCGACCCTGGCAGTCGGAGATGTACGGTCACCGCGGCCGGGATCACCAGGCTTACGCCGTCGCGGTGTGCGGGGGACCGACCCACGACCGAGCGGTCGCCGTCGGCGACCGGCCGCGGTGGCCGCCGTGGTGCATGTTCGAGGTCGCGGAGCCCGGTTCGCCGCCGGGCCGGTGGGCCGACTCCAACCTGGAGCGGGGCCCCGGGTGGTCCTCGGGCCGGAGGGAGTGACCGGATTGGCGGATGCCTACTCGGGCATGACGGAGCCCGGTAGGACCGGCCGCTCGGGAGGCGAGGGCGACGATTGACCGGCACGGCCGGCCCTACCCCTTTTCGAGCTGCCGAGTCGCTGGAGTGCCCTCGATCACGCCCGCCTGACCTCTGCGGTTCCCAGGTCGCGCTCCACAGCCTATATTATTCCTCGGGTCCTCGTCGGTGACTTCGCGCGCGAGCGACGACACCGGGATCGAACCACTCCGCGTCCGACTCTCCCTTATTCGCTCCGACGCCGGCCCCGCCGGTGGCACGACCCGAGGCTCGCCGTGGACTTCGCCGCCTTCGTGCTCCTCAACGCGGTGCTCTACATCCGGCCGATGGATTTCGTCCCCGGGATCGTAGGCCTGCCGCTCTACAACGTGTCGTTCTGCCTTTGCTTCTTCCTCAGCCTCCCCGCGCTGCTCTCGGGTTCGCCCCGCTCGATCGTCGCGCATCCGGTCAGCGTCTGCGTGATGGGCGTGGTCATCACCGCGCTCCTCTCGAACCTGCTTCAGGGCCAGGTGGACGAGGTCGGCGATACGGCGGACAAGTTTTTTAAGATTTTCTTGTATTATATTTTGCTGATTTCCGTCGTGCGGACCCCGGCGAGGATGAAGCGGTTTCTCGCATCCTTGGTCATCAATGGTTGCATCGTGGCGGGCATGGGGGTGGCCGACTACATGGGGATTATTCACGTCCCGGGCCTCGCCATCATGATGGAGAACCATACCGTCGACGGCGAAACCACCCAATTTCGTAGGCTGGCCGCCACCGGACTGTTCGGCGACCCGAACGACCTGAGCCTGATGATCGTCGGTTGCGTCATCTACTCCGCGTATCTGCTCGGCGACCGGTCGGTCGCCTTGCCGCTCCGCGTGATGTGGCTGTTCCCCCTACCCTTGCTGTTCCAGACATTGGTCCTGACCTCCTCGCGCGGCGGGGCGATGTCCCTGATGCTCGGCGTGGGCGTCTACGCCTTTCTGAGGTTCGGATGGCGGATTTTGCCACTGGCAGTGCTCGCGCTGCCGCTCCTCCTCCGCGGGGGTGGGCGTCAGGTGGACTTCGACGTCTCGGGGGGATCCGGACAGACCCGGATCGCTCTCTGGGACAAATGGATAGAAATGTTCTTGGCAAACCCGCTGCTCGGCGTGGGGTGTAGCCAAGGAGCCAAGTACACCAGACAGGTGGCCCACAATTCCTACCTCCATGTCTTCGCGGAGCGCGGTTTTATCGGCGGCATGTCCTTCCTCTCGGCGGTCCTCCTGGCCGTATGGTCCGTGGTACGGATGACGCCGTCGCGGGACCGGCTCCCCAACGTCGAACTCGCGCGCCAGAGGACGTTCCTGTTAGCGAGCATGGGCAGCTTCGCCATCGGAATCATGTCACTCTCTCGGAGCGACGTCATCCCGACCTATACGATCCTCGGCCTGGCCGTCGCATACGAGCGGATGGCGGTGGGCGACTCGGCCCGAGGCCCCTTGCGCCTCGGGCCGCAGATAATCTGCCTCCTCCTGGCCGCGACCGTCGTCTTCCTGGCCGCGACGTTCTTCTTTATCAAGAGAAATGCGAGGTACTATTGATGTCGATCCCGACGCGGCCGGGGCGGCGGGCGTGGCCGACCTGCTCCCGAAGTCCGTGGGGGGGGGACCCATGCGGCCGGGCGTCCGGCACCGGCCCCGGGTCGTCAGACGTAGGACCGTGGCCTGCGTGCCGGTCCTCGCCGCGGGATCCCTGCGGCCGGGATCTCGCAACGGACCCATCGGGGTCCGTCGGTCCTGGGCAACGGGCTGTCCCGCGGCGGACTTCGCATTGGTATGCTTAATCTCGCGGGTCATGGGCATCGGAAATGTTGCCATCGTCCGCGCCCGGGCTCCGGCCCTCGGCGAAGTGTCGATCCCGAAAGCCGCCCCCTCGTGGACTCGCCGGCCGTCGGCATCGCCTCTTACGGTGTCATGTCCGACGAGGCTTCCGGGCCCTTCGGGGCTGGCTGACATCCTGAAGCCCGCGGTGGCGCCCGCGCACCCCGCTGCCGCCCCGGATTGAGTCCCCTGAAGTTAGAATCTTAAAATGAAAATAGGCTTCTTCTCGAGCAGCTATCCCGGGGTCACGGGCGAGGGCGGGATCGGCACTTATACCCGGAACCTGGCGCACGCGCTGGCGGCGCTGGGGCACGCGGTGCACGTCTTGACGCCGGGCGATGCCCGGTCGACGGTGGAGGACGGGCCGGTCTCGGTCCACCTGTGTCGCGACGACTACTTCCCGGTGGCCGATCGACTCGTCCCCGGCGCGGGGGCCAGCTACCGGGTCGGCACCGCGATGGCCCGGCTGGTCGAACGGCACGGCTTGGACATCGTGGAGTTCCCGAACTGGGGGGGGGTGGGGCTCTGGTACGCCGCGCGGAGGCCGGCCCCCCTCGTGGTCCGACTCCACACCTCCGCGGCGGAGACGAACCTCATCGACGGCGTCGCGAGCCGCCGCGTCGCGGCGTGGGACGTCCGCCGCGAGCGCTGGCTGTCGCGGTCCGCGGACGCCCTCGTGACGCACTCCGACGCCCACCGCCGGCAGATGGCCGCGGAGCTCGGCATCGACGCCGCGCGCATCGCCCTCATCCCGCACGGAATCCCCCTGGGCCATGTCTTCGAGCGGCCACGAAACGAGACCGGCGAGCTGACCGTCGTCTCCCTCGGCCGGATGGAGAAGCGCAAGGGGACCCTGGACCTGTTCAAGGCGGCGCCGGCGGTCCTGCGCGCGGTCCCCGAGGCGCGGTTCGTCCTGATCGGCGCCGACCGACCTCATTGCCCCGGCGGCCGGACCCATGCCCGCTACCTCGAGGACGAGTTCCCGCCGGAGGTCCGGTCGCGGATCCGGCTCGCCGGCCGCCTGCCGGACGACGAGGTCGACCGCCTCTTGCGGTCGGCGGACCTCTTCGTGGCCCCCTCGCTCTACGAGTCGTTCGGGCTGATCTTCGTCGAGGCGATGCGCTGGGGGACCCCCGTCGTGGGCACGCGGGTCGGGGGGATCCCGGAGATCGTCGAGGACGGCGTGAGCGGACTGCTGGTGTCTCCCGGAGACCCGGACGGGCTGGCCGCGGCCCTCATCGCGCTGCTCCGCGACGAAGGGCGCCGATGCCGGATCGGCGCGGCGGGGAGGCGCCGGGTCGAGGCCGAATTCTCCGCGGGGCGGATGGCGGAGCGGGCCGTCGCGTTCTACAGCCAGGCGATCGGAGGCCGGTGATGGACGAGGGGCTGGTCTCGGTGGTGATCCCGACTTACAACTACGCCCACTTCGTGACGGGGGCCGTCGAGAGCGCGCTGGCGCAGACCTATACCGATCGCGAGGTCATCGTCGTCGACGACGGCAGCACGGACGACACGCGGGACCGGCTGGCACCCTTCGAAGGGCGGATTCGTTATATCCACCAGGAAAACCGGGGCCTCTCGGCCGCCAGGAACGCGGGGATCCGGGCCGCGCGCGGCCCCCTGATCGCGTTCCTCGACTCTGACGACCTATGGCACCCGGAGAAGCTGGCGGTCCAGGCCCGCTACATCGAAAGGCATCCGGGGGTCGCGCTCCTGGCCAGCGACCACCTGGACATGCACACGAGCGAGATCGACCGGGTGGACTGGCCACGCGTCGACGAAACGCGAGCGATCGAGGCCCACGCCGTCTCCTTCGACGAGCTGGTCGTCGGGTCGCGATTCGGGGCCTGCGGGGTCGTCGCGCGGCGGTGGTGCTTCGACGAGGTGGGCCTGTTCGATGAGACGCTGAGGTCGGCCGAAGATGTGGACATGTGGATCCGGATCGCGAGCCGGTTCCCCGTCGCCAAGATGGAATTCCCCTTGTGGGTCTACCGCCACCACGGCGCCAGCATGCATCGCGCGACGGCCCGGATGGAGTTGAACACGCTGAGGATGATCGCCAAGGTCTTCGACGGCCCCGACCCGATGAGCCGGTCGCCCTGGCTGAGGCGAAAGGCGCTCGCCCACGTCGCCATCCACCTGGCCTATGGTTATCGGGACGCCCACGCTTACGGGGCGGCCTTGTCGAAGATCGCCCGTTCGTTCCTGCTCTGGCCGTTCCCCTACCCCTACAAGGATATGGCCTACTGCCACCCCCTGGTCCGGCTGAAGGTCCTGGCGTTCGTCGCGGCCCAGGCCGCCCGCTGGCATCTCGGGCCGGATCGCTCGCGCCGAGATGGGGCGGGCGGCGCCGGGCCTCGGCCCGTCACCGCGGAAGCCGAAGCATGATCTCGATACCCGCAGGGCTGTCTCACTCCCGAAGCCGAAGCCCCTCACCCGCCCTTCGGGCACCCTCCCCCGGGGGGAGAGGGGGGGGGGTGAGGGTCCTCTCGGAGGGCGAGACGGGCGAGGACGCCGATGTCTAGCCTCATCCATTTCCTGGCGACTTCCGATCACCCGGTCGCCCGCGTCGTCCGCCGGGCCCGCCGGGCGGTCCTGACCTTCACCCTGCCGGCGCCGCGGGCGGTCGTCCGGCCGCTCCTCGCGACGTTCCTGGGGCTGCGTCACGTCTATTATTTCGCCAAGCGCGTCTTCGTGTGCGAGCCCCTCTTCAAGGCGTACTGCACGCAATACGGCCGAGGGGTCCGGACGGGGACGTACATCCACTGGGTCCAGGGTACGGGGAGGATCATCCTGGGCGATGGCGTGCTCGTCGATGGCAAGTGCAGCTTCACGTTCGCCGCCCGGTATTCCCCCGATCCTACGCTGGAGGTGGGGGACAACACCGTCCTGAGTCACGATTGCTCGTTCGCGGTCGGGCGGCGGATCACGATCGGGAGGCACTGCCTCATCGCCAACGGTGTCTGGATGGCCGACACCAGTGGCCATCCGACCGACCCCGCCGATCGGCTGGCCGGCCTGCCGCCCCCGGCCGAGAAGGTCAGGCCGATTACCGTCGGCGACAACGTCTGGATCGGGTCGCGCTGCGTGATCTTGCCCGGCACGACGATCGGCGAGGGGAGCGTCATCTCCGCGTCGTCGGTGGTCCGGGGCGAGATCCCGCCCTACACCCTCGTCGCCGGGAATCCGGCCCGGCCGGTCTCCTCCCTGAAGGAAATCCGATCGCCTTCGGCGGCCACCGGCCTCGTCGAGGCGGCCCCCCCATGACCGAAACGGACATGACCACGAAACCGATCGGGCGGTTTAGGATCCTGACGACGTACCCCTCGAGCGTGATGGAGACCGCGCCCCTGGCGGATTTCCCGCAATTGCAGTTCCTCCACAGGGGTAGGCCGGCGCGTCCGCTCGGCATGATCGCCTATGCCGCGCGGAACCTCTGGCGGGGCGATTTCGACGGGATCCTCGCCGAGGGCGGCTACGAGGCGTTCGCGATCGCGCTGTTCAAGCTGCTCTTCTTCCGGTGGGACAAGCGCGTCTTCGTCAACATGGTCTATTTCCACCGGCCACCCGAGGACCCCCTGCGTCGTCTCGTCTTCGCCATCCGGATGGGGATTCTCAAGGCGGGGGTCGATCGCTTCTTCGTCCTCTCGAGCGACGAGGTCGAGAGCTATCACGAAGTCCTGGGCATCGACCGGCGCAAGCTGCGATTCACCCCCTACAAATACAACTCCCGGGATTACCTCGAAGGGATGGAGACGGTCGTGGGCGACTACATCTATTCGGGCGGCGACAGCATCCGGGACTACGCGACGCTCTTCGAGGCCGTGAGGCCCCTCCCGCTGGTGGTCCGCATCCTGACCCACCAGAAGTTCCCCGACGGCTCGGTGCCGGAGAACGTGGAAATCGTGGCGAACTCGGATACGGCCGAGGAATTTTACGAGCCCCTCGCCCGGTCGTTGTTCGCGGTGATCCCGATCCTGGACGGGCATCTCCGCAGCTCCGGACAGGGGACGTACCTCGGGGCCATGGTCCTGGGGAAGGCCGTCATCGTCTCGGACACGCCCGGGGCCAGGGACCTGATCCAGGACGGGACCACCGGGCTGCTCTACCGACCGGGGGACGTGCTCGCCCTGCGATCCGCCATCCTGACCCTGCTGTGCGACGGGGACACGCGCCGACGCATCGGGGAGCGGGGCCGCCGCGCGGTCCTGGGCCATTACACCCACACCACCTATTGGCGCCATCTCTTTCAGATCATGGCCGACGCCCTCGCGGCTCGGGATCGGTCGCCGCGGAGTGCGGGGGCCAATCATGCCTAGAGCGACGATCTGTCATGTCCTGTCCGGCCTCACGATGGGCGGCGCCGAGGTCCTGGCGGCGCGGTTGGCCCGCCGGCTCTCGGGGTCGTACAGGACGATCTTCTGCCGCCTGGATGACATCGGGCCGCTCGGCGAGCAGTTGCGCGACGGCGGGTTCTCCGTGTATCCTCTCGGGAGGCGTTCCGGCCTGAACTTACGCAGCTCGAACCGCCCGGCGTCGTTGCTGCGCGGCGATCGGGGCGTTTCGCGGGTCCACTGCCATTTATACCGGCGTCCCGGTATCTTCACATAACACCGGACCATCACCAGACATGGTCCACCGCCTCGGCAGTCAAGGGGACCCGGCCATGGACATGAGCGCAACTTATGCAGATAAGGCAATACACGAAGATTGGGAGTCGGTCTACAGGACGAACCCGCTGCAAGACCAGTTCAATGATCTCATCATGGATCGGGTCATGAAACTCCTCGATCCGCCCCCCGACGCCCTCTTCCTCGACGCCGGCTGCGGCAGCGCCAACCACACCGCGCGGATCGCCCGGAGGGGCTTCCGGTGCGTCGGGGCGGACATCTCGGGTTATGTCCTGAAGAAGGCGGAGGAGAAGATCGCGGCGGCGGGGCTCCAGGCGAAGGCATCGTTCTCCCTCCAGAATCTCGAAGCCATGTCCTTCGAGGACGCGACCTTCGACTTCGTCTACTGCCGGGGCGTCTTGATGCACATCCCCGACTGGGAGCGGGCACTCGGGGAGCTTTGCCGCGTCCTGAAGCCGGGGGGCAAGATCGTCCTGTTCGAGGGCAATCGGGAGGGCGTCGAGACCCTCTTGGTCCGGCTCGTCCGGAGGTTCCGCGAGGGGGCCTCCCGGATGGTCGAGGCCCCGGGGGGGCTGGAGTTCTGGAGCGAGAAGGACGGCAATCCCTTCGTCGTCCGGGTCGCCGACATCCGGTATCTCGCCCATTCCTTGGAATCCCGCGACTGCGGAGATGTCCGCAGGATCGCCGCCGAATTCTGGGACATCAACCGGTTCCCCGGGGGGGCCGTGCGCGATGGGGTCATCCGGTTCAACCGCCTCTGGTTCTCCCTGGGGCTCCCGCCGTCGCCGAGCGTCGGCAATGCGGTGGTGGCCGAGAAGACATGACCTGGACCGACCCGGCGGGCCGACGCGCGATCCCGGGCCATCCCGCGCACCCCGAGCCTCGGCGCCCTATCTTTCAGGACATGGCCGCCGCCGTCGCGGCTCGCGATCGGTCGCCGAGGGGTGCTGGGGCCGATCATGCCTAGAGCGACGGTCTGTCACGTCCTGTTCAGCCTCACGGTGGGAGGCGCCGAGGTCCTGGCGGCGCGGTTGGCCCGCCGGCTCTCGGGATCGTACCGGACGATCTTCTGCTGCCTGGATGACATCGGGCCGCTCGGCGAGCAGTTGCGCGCCGACGGGTTCCCCGTGCATCATCTCCGGAGGCGTTCCGGCCTGAACTTACGCAGCTCGAACCGCCTGGCTTCGTTGCTGCGAGGTGAGAGGGTCGACGTCATCCATGCTCACCAGTTCGGGCCGTTCTTCTACGGGGCCACGGCCCGACTGCTGGCAAGGCGACCCGGGCTGGTCATGACGGAGCACGGCCGCTCCTTCCCGGACCCGCCCAGGCGCACGCATTTCCCCTTCAATCGGACGGTCCTCCGCCGGGGCGACCGGATCATCGCGGTGGGCGAGGACGTCCGGCGGGCCTTGATCGACAACGAGGGCTTTGCGGCGGGCCGGGTCGAGGTCGTCTACAACGGGGTCGACACGGGCTCCTTCGCGGAGTCGTCCCGGCACCGCGAGTCCGTGCGTCGCGAGATCGGTGTCGGCGCCGAGGACCTCGTCCTCATGCAGGTCGCCCGCCTGGACCCGATCAAGGACCACGCCACGGCCGTCCGGGCCGTGGGGCGGGCGGCCGAGCGTCGGGGGGACGTCCGGCTGGTGATCGTGGGGGACGGGGCGGAGGCGGGCCCGATCGACGAGCTGATCCGCGGCCTGGGCCTGGGGGAGCACGTGCTCCGGCTCGGCACCCGTACCGACGTGGCCCGGCTGCTCGGGGCGGCCGATGCCGTGCTGTTGACGAGCCGGAGCGAGGGGATCCCCCTGACCCTGATCGAGGGCATGGCCGCCGGACTCCCCGTGGTGGCCACCCGCGTCGGCGGCGTCCCCGAGGTCGTCGCGGAGGGCGAGACCGGCCTCCTCGCGCCCGCCGGCGACGGCGACGCACTGGCCGCTCAAATCCTCCGCCTCGCCGAGGATCGGGACCTGCGCGCGCGGCTGGGACGGGCGGGGCGGGAGCGGGCCCGCACGCTCTTCGATGAAGGGCGGATGATCGCGGCCTACGACCGGATCTATGGCGAGTTCGCCGGCCGGGCGGCCGGCACGCCGCGGCCCCGACCGTCGGCCGCGCGGGGGGCATAGGCGAATGTGTGGCATCACCGGTTTCTTCGACCCCGACCGCGGGGCGGGCGACGACGAGTCGACCGCGACCGTGCTCCGGATGGCCGACACGCTCCATCACAGGGGCCCCGACGACCGGGGGGCCTGGGTGGACGCGGAGGCCGGCCTCGCCCTCGGCTTCCGACGGTTGGCGATCGTCGACCTCTCGGCCGAGGGGCACCAGCCGATGGCCTCGGCGACGGGACGTTATCTCCTGGCCTTCAACGGCGAGGTCTACAATCACGCCGACCTCCGCCGCGAGCTGGCGGCGTCCGGGGCCGCCCCGTTCCGCGGGGGGTCCGACACCGAGGTCATGCTGGCCGCGTTCGAGATCTGGGGGCCGGACCGGGCCCTCGAGCGGTTCGTGGGCATGTTCGCGTTCGCCCTCTGGGACCGCCGCGACCGGATCCTGCGGCTGGCCCGCGACCGGATCGGCGAGAAGCCGCTCTATTACGGATGGGCGGGCGGCGGACTCGTCTTCGGATCCGAGCTCAAGGCGCTGCGTGCCTACCCCGGTTTCGCGGGCGAGGTCGACCGCGAGGCGCTGGCCCTCTACATGAGATTGGGGTACGTCCCGGCCCCCCATTCGATCTACCGGGGCATCCGCAAGCTCCCGCCCGGCACGAGCCTGACGATCGCCGCCGGAGGGGCGGTCACCGCCGGCGATCTCCCCGATCCGGTGCCCTACTGGTCGGCCCGCGGCGCCGCCGAGGCCGGGGCCGCATCGCCCTTCGAGGGCACGGAGGCGGAGGGGGCCGACCGCCTCGAGGCGCTGCTGCGGGAGGCGGTGGGCCTCCAGATGGTGGCCGACGTCCCCCTGGGGGCCTTCCTCTCGGGCGGGGTCGATTCCTCGACGATCGTGGCCCTGATGCAGGCCCAGAGCCCTCGGCCGGTCGCGACGTTCACCATCGGCTTCGAGGAGGCCGGCTACGACGAGGCGCGGTACGCCAAGGAGGTGGCACGCCACCTGGGGACCGAGCACACCGAGCTCTACGTCAGACCCGCCGAGGCGCGGGAGGTGATCCCTTCGTTGCCCACCCTCTACGACGAGCCCTTCGCCGACTCATCGGCCATCCCGACCCACCTCGTCGCGCGGATGGCCCGGCGCCAGGTCACGGTGAGCCTCTCGGGCGACGGGGGGGACGAACTCTTCGGCGGCTACTCCTGGTACCCCCGGACCGCCCAGGTCTGGGACAAGGTCCGTCGGCTCCCGCGGGCGCTCCGCCGGACGACCGCCGGGGCGCTCGCCGCGGTCGAATCCCGGAGGCCGAGTCGCCCCGGCGGGGCGGGGCGGCTGGCCCGCTTCGTCTCGCCCGACCGCGTGAGCAAGCTAGCGGCCCTCCTCAGGCATTCGGACGCGGCGGAGGACGTCCACTGGGCCCTGCTCTCGCGGTGGGACGGCCTCCCGCCGGTCGTCCTCGGGACAGGCGAGGGGCCGTCCGCCCCGCCGGGCTGGGAGGCGCATCCGGGCCTGGACGACGTCCCCCGCCGGCTCATGCTGACCGACTTGCTGACGTATCTGCCGGGCGACATCCTCGCCAAGGTCGACCGGGCGAGCATGGGAGTCAGCCTCGAGGCGCGGGCGCCGTTCCTGGACCATCGCGTGGTCGAGTTCGCCCTCCGGGTCCCGACCGCGATGAAGATCCGCGACGGCCGCGGCAAGTGGCTGCTCCGCCAGGTCCTGTACCGGCACGTCCCCCGCGCGCTGATCGAGCGGCCGAAGATGGGCTTCACCGTGCCGGTCGGCGCCTGGCTCCGCGGCCCGCTCCGGGAATGGGCGGAGGGACTGCTCGAGGAAAGCCGGCTGAGACGAGAGGGTTTCCTCGACCCGGGGCCGATCCGGAGGCGGTGGGACGAGCATCTCTCGGGCCGTCGCGACCGGGCGGACGACCTCTGGTCCGCCCTGATGTTCCAGGCCTGGCTCGGGTCCTGATCCGGGCCGACCCACCGGCTGGTTCACGGTGAACCACGACGATGATCGATACCTTGGTTCACGGTGAACCAAGGTGAGAACGACGGGGATCGACCGCCTGGTTCACCGTGAACCAGGGGCGGATTGGGACACTTGGTTCACGGTGAACCAAGGTGAGAATGACGGGGATCGACCGCCTGGTTCACGGTGAACCAAGGTGTGGAGGCCGGGATGAATGTCGTGATTGTTGGCGGCAGTTTGCCCTATCCTCCGACGGCGGGCAATCGCATCCGCACGCTCAACCTGACCCTGCGCCTGGCGGCCCGCCATCGGATCACCTACATCTATCACCGAGGCGGTGACCTGGAGGAGTTGCGGTCGGCCGCGGCCTACCTCGGGGAGCACGGCGTCGAGACCCTCGGCGTCGACCACGCGGTGCCCCCGAAGTCGGGGCCGGCCTTCTACGCCCGCCTGGCCGCGAACCTGGCCTCGCCGCTCCCCTACTCGGTCGCGACGCATATCGGGCCCGAGATGCGCCGGGCGGTCCGATCCTTCGCCGAGACGCATGCCGTCGACCTGTGGCAGGCCGAGGGGGCGCCCTACTTCGAGGCCCTCCGCGGGCTCGCCGGCGTCCGCAAAGTCCTGATGGCCCATAACGTCGAGTCGCGGATCTGGGAGCGCTACCACGAGACGGAGGGCCGACGGCTCAAGAAGTGGTACATCGCCCGCCAGTGGCGGAAGTTCGAGCGATTCGAGCGCGAGGCCTTCGCCGAGGCGACGCGGGTCGTCGTCGTCAGCGACGAGGATGCGGCGCTGGTCCGCGGGCGGTTCGGCGCGGAGCGGGTGGACGTGGTGGACAACGGCGTCGATCGGGCCTACTTCGGGTCGGTCGAGCCGGCGCGCGAGGACGATCGCATCCTCTTCCTCGGCGGCTTCGATTGGCGGCCGAACCTCGACGCGGTCGACCAGCTGCTGGACCGGATCTTCCCGGCGGTGCGGGCCGTCGTACCGTCGGCCCAGCTCGACCTGGTGGGCCGCAACCCGCCCGAGTCGCTGGCGCGGCGGGCCCGCGACATGCCCAACGTGACGCTGCACCCCGACGTCCCCGACGTCCGGCCGTTCCTCGCCCGGAGCGGGGTCATGGCCGTGCCGCTCCGGATCGGCGGCGGCTCGCGGCTCAAGATTCTCGAGGCGCTCGCCACCGGCCTGCCGGTCGTCTCGACCCGCGTCGGCGCCGAGGGGCTCCGCCTGACCGCCGGGAGTCATCTGGCGGTCGTCGAGCGGGTCGAGGAGATGGCCGCGGCCTTGGTGGGCTGCCTGCGCGATCCGGGAGCGGCCCGAGCGATGGCCGCATGCGGTCGCCGGCTTGTCCTGGAACGCTACGATTGGGACGTGCTGGCGGATAAACTCGAGCGCATCTGGGAGGGCTGCCTCCACGGAGTCGTGCCGCCCGCGGGGCCGGAGGCATAGGCCGACGGCCTGGACGAGTCCCGGCCCGCGCCCGCGCCCTTCGACGCCCGGCGGAAGCGGTTTCATCCGGGGAATCCGATATCGGGATTCTGGGGTCGATTGCCGGACCCGTCGCAAATATCCTATGGTGCGTAGGTAGCGTCATCCGAGATCGTCACCCGGTCGCCGGCCCGGAAAGGAGCATGGCGTGGAACGCCGCAAGACTACGGCATGGGTCGTCGCGCTGTTCGTCCTGGCCCTGATCGCCCGTCTCGGCGCCGGGTGGCTGATGAAGGTCAATGAGCCCGAGGCGGGGAGTGATGAGGAATGGTATTACGCCATCATCACCTCGCTCGCCCGGGGCGAGGGGTTCTCCGCCATCGGCCAGCAATCGCCGGACGGCGTGCCCCGGCCGACGGCGCGGTACATGCCCGTTCCGCTCTTCCTCATGTCCCTCGGCGTGCGCCTCTTCGGCGGCGGCCCGCTCACCTGCCGCCTGGTGGCGATGACGTTCGGCAGCCTCTCGGCCCCGCTCTTGTTCCTCTTCGCGCGCCACGTCACCCGCTTCGTCCCGGCGTTGCTCGCGGCGGTGGCCTGCGCGCTCTATCCCACCTGGGTGTTCCACTCGGTGGGCATCCTCACCGAGCCCTTTTTCGTCCCCGCGGTGCTGCTGGCGTTGCTCCTGACGGTCCGCGAGCTGGACGCGCCCGCGCCCCGGAACCCGATGGCCGCGGGGTTGTCTTGGGGCCTCGCGATCCTGACCCGTGTCCACGCCCTCCCGATGTTGGCCCTGATCACGCCCTATGTGATCTACCGCAAGAAGTACCGGCTCGCGCTGGGCCTCGTGGCCGGCATGGCGGCGTTCTTGACCCCCTGGTTCGTGCGCAACCTGACGGTGCTCGGCCACCCGATCGTGCTCTCGACCGAGGGGGGAGAGACCTTCCTGGGGTCCAACAATCCCTACGTGGTCGCCGACGGGCGCCATTACGGGATGTGGGTGGCCCCGACGGGCATCCCCGAGTACCGCGACCGACTGAGGCCCATCGAGGACGAGTACCGGCGCGACCGGGCGCAGTATGCGATCGGCATGCGCTACCTCGCCGAGCGACCGGAGGTGATCCCCCACCTGGTCCTCTCCAAGTGGGCGCGCTGGCTGACGCCCGTGACCCAGACCGGCGGGATGATCCGTGTCACGGTCCTCGCCACCTACGGCCTCATCCTGGTCCTGCTCGCCGTCGGCGCCGCCCGGGGCCTCTACCGCGGCTCGGCCGGCTTGCACCTCGTGCTGCTCTGCACGGCGGCCCAGGTGATCGTGACCGCCGTCTACTGGGGCAATCTGTTGCGGGGCCGGCTGCCCCTGGAGGTGCTCTGGATGACGTGGGCCGTCATGGCCGTGTTCCCCGCGAGGGTGGTCGCACCCGGCGAGGCGGATTCCCCCATGCTGACCCAGCCTGAACGTGCCCTATAAACCGTCTTGCGGGGTGACCCCATGCCGAGCGCAGCGAACCACCTTCTCCCGCCGGCCGCGCCGAGGCTCGTGGTCTCGCTGGCCACGTTCAACGAGGCCGGCAACCTCCGCCCGCTCGTCGAGTCGATCCGCCAGCACGCGCCCGAGGCCGAGATCCTCGTCATCGACGACAACTCCCCCGACGGCACGGGCCGGCTCGCCGACGAGCTCAAGGCGGGACTCGCCGGGGTCCACGTGATCCACCGGACGGCCAAGCTCGGCCTGGGCACCGCGGTCCTCGAGGCGATGGACTTCGCCATCACGAACGGCTTCGACTACCTGCTGAACATGGACGCCGACTTCAGCCACCCGCCCCGGTTCATCCCGGCGATCGTGGCCGGCATGCGCGACCACGACGTGATGATCGGCTCGCGGTACATCCCCGGCGGCGGCGTCGAGGGGGCGTTCAACCTCAAGCGCAAGTTCATGAGCACCGGCATCAACGTGTACGCCCGGCTCCTCCTGGGCCTGAAGACCCGCGACAACAGCGGCTCGTTCCGCTGCTACCGGGTGGCGAAGCTCGCCGAGATCGACTTCTCGAAAGTCCGCTCGCGCGGGTATTCGTTCATGGAAGAAATCCTCTACTGGTGCCGGCACGTCGGCTGCCGGTTCGGGGAGACGCCCATCCTGTTCGAGAACCGGCGCTCGGGAGTGACGAAGATCAACAAGTACGAGGCCTACATGGCCTTGAAGATCATCCTGCAACTGGGCGTCGACCGGGTGCTCGGCAGGCCGCGGGTGCGCGGGGTGCTCCGTCGGGGGCCGGGGCCCGATCCGGTCGCCCGGTGATCTCGAGACTCCCTCGTGCCCCTCGCCCCGTGCTCGCGGATCGGGGATGCATCGAGACGCCTCCCGGCGTGTCCGGAGGCCCGTCTCGAACTGCCGCCCCGCGCGGGGGGTGCCTTCGGGCCATGCGTCCAGCGTACCGATCCGTCCCCTCTCGTCCAGCGGAGCACGGGCTTCCTCCGGTGCTTGAAAGCAACGGTATCCGCCCCGGTCCTCTATGAACCCCGTCAAGTTACGCGTCCTCGTCATCACCACGATGTTCCCGAATCCGGCCTTGCCCAACTTCGGGATCTTCGTCGCGCGTCGGCTCCGCGCCGCCTCACTCATGGCCGATCTGGAGGTCATGTCGCCGGTACCGTGGTTCCCATTCGGGACCCGCCTCGAGCGATATCGACATCGAGGGCTCATCCCCGAGCAAGCCGAGATCCTCGGCCTGACCGTCCATTACCCGCGCTATCTTTCCATCCCGAGGTACTGGAAACCCCTCGACGGTGTCTTCCTGGTCGCGTCGATCTGGTGGGCCTCCCGCGGGTCCAGATTCGACCTCATCGATGCCCAGCTCGCCTTCCCCGAAGGATGGGCGGCACGGCTCCTCGCCATGATCCGGAAGGTCCCCTACTGCATCACGGTCCGAGGCCACGACGTGAACCACCTCCCCGAATTCCCGGCGCGCGGGAGGCAGGTGAGATATGCCTTGAGAGGGGCGGCGCGCGTCATGGCGGTCGCCGAAGCGCTGCGGCGGTGCGTCATCTCGTTAGGTTGTCCCGAGGAGAAGACCGAGACCGTCCCGAATGGGGTCGACATGGAAGTCTTCCGCCCCATACCCAGGGAAGACGCGTGTGCGCATCTGAAACTGGACCCCGGCAGGCGCCACCTCGTCTCGGTGGGACATCTGGTCGAGAGGAAGGGGCATCACATCCTCATCGAAGCCCTCGCACTGCTGAAGGGACGACACCGGCCGGTCCCCACGCTCGCGATCGTCGGGGCCCCGAGTGAGGAAGGGGATTATTCCCCGGTCTTGCGCGGGCTCATCTCCGAGCACGGCCTCGAAGCGGAGGTGATCCTGGCGGGGGAGCAGCCCCCGGAGATGCTCCCCTACTGGTATAGCGCTGCGGACGCGCTGTGCCTCGCGTCCAGCAAGGAAGGATGGGCAAACGTGCTCCTGGAATCGCTCGCGTGCGGGACCCCCGTCATCGGCACCCGCGTGTGGGGGACGCCGGAAGTGATCTGTGATGAGTCGCTCGGCATCCTCGTGGAGCGCGACGCGGAAAGCTTCGCCGTCGCCTTCGAGCGACTCGGGGAGACGTCCTTTCGGGAAGACGATCTCGTCCGACACGCCTCGAAATATTCGTGGGAACAGGCGGGCAAGAGGCTCGCCGCGAACTACAAGTTGGCGCACGACACGTTTTTCGGATCGGGGGTTCATGGATAAGCCGTTGCTCGAAACCATCTTCTGGTCATGCGTCGCGTGCATCGCCTACCCCTACGTCGTCTATCCCCTGGTCCTGGCGGCCGTCGCCCGCCTGGGGGGGCGGCCCATCCGCGCCGCGAGTGGCGTACGACCCTCGGTCTCGATCATCCTGGTGGCTCGCAACGAGGCGGCCGCGATCGGCCGTCGTGTCCGCGAGTTCGCCGGCCTGATCGCCGCATCGGGCGTGCGCGGCGAGGTCATCGTCGTGTCGGACGGCTCCACCGACGGCACGGCCCGGGCCGCGCGGGCCGCCGGCGGGGGGATGGCGCATGTCATCGAGCTGCCGACCAACGTCGGCAAGGCCGCCGCGTTGAGCGCCGGCTGTGCCGAGGCCTCGCACGACGTGCTGGTCCTGGCCGACGCCAGGCAGACCTGGGCCCCGGAGGCCCTGGGACGCTTGCTCGAGAACTACGCCGATCCCTCCGTCGGAGGCGCCGGGGGCGACCTGGTCGTGGAGGAGGCCCCCGGGGTCATGGCCGGTGTGGGACTCTACTGGCGGTTCGAGAAATGGTTGCGCCGGACCGAGAGCCGCCTGCACTCGAGCGTCGGCCTGACGGGGGCCATCTGCTCCGTCCGCCGCGAGCTGTTCCGTCCGATCCCCCCCGGGACCATCCTCGACGACGTCTACTGGCCGCTTCGCGTGGTCTTGCAAGGCCACCGAGTCGTCCATGACGACCGCGCCCGGGCCTATGACCGCCTGCCGGACCGGGCCCGCGATGAGTTCCGCCGGAAGGTCCGGACGCTCAGCGGGAACTTCCAGCTCATCGTCCGGCTCCCTTCCCTCCTCCTCCCCTGGCGCAACCCGATCTGGTGGCAATTCGTCTCGCACAAGCTGGCCCGGCTCCTCGTCCCGTGGGCGTTGCTGGGGGCCCTGGGGCTCGCGGCCTCGCTGGGGGGGCCGTTGTACCGATCCCTCTTCCTGGTCCAGGTCTCCTGCTATCTCATCGGCCTGGCCGGCGTGATCGGCCTCGGGAGACGGTCGCGGGCCGTCTCGGCCGCGTCGTCCTTCCTGGTCTTGAACGCCGCGGCCTGGATGGCGTTCTGGGTCTGGATCTCGGGCCGATCGGCCCGATCCTGGGGCAAAGTGGCGTACAAAGTCCCGGTCGCGTGCCCCCGGGAAGAGGGGTAATGGGGATCGGACCGTCCTGAAATTCAGGTCGTCACGGAGAAGTCATCGAAGCTTGCGGTGGAGCCGGCATAGCTGCCGCCGTTGAGGCCCGGGGCGCCCGCGCGGGGAGCCCAGCCGTCCTGGCGGAACATCCAGCCCTCCGGCTCCGCCTCGCCGTCGGCCCAGGCCTTGCCGTAGAGAACCCCCCCCTCCTGCCGGAGCGTGAACCAGTACCAGGTGCCGACCCGCCAGGCGAAGGCGTAGCTGTTGCCCCAAGCGACGTGGTCGTGCAGGAACTGCACGGTGTTCGTGTCCTGGTGGAAGACGAGGTTGTAGCCGCGGCCGGCGGCGTCGACGCCGAGGCCCACGCCGGCGCGGGCGGAGTCGCCGCCGGCCCAACTGTCGACGCGGACCCGCGCCGTGACCTCCACGTCGGTCGGGAAGGCGATGCCGGTGACGGCGGCCGACTTGGGGTCGGCCGCCTCCAGCCCGGACTGGCGGAGCACGCCGTCGGCCTGGTCCCAGGTGCCGCCGACGGTCGACCAGGACGGGCCCAAGGCGGCGGCGGCGAAGTGGTCGACGAACAGCGTCCCGTCGGCCGGGGTGGTGGTGGCGGTGGCGCTGTAGGGGGAGAGGCCGGCGCCGTTGGCGGCGCGGACGCGGTAGTGGTAGGTCGTGGCGGCGGCCAGGCCGGTGTCCTGCCAGGCGGTCACGCCGGCCCCGGCGGTGCCGACCTGGGACCATCCCGCGAGGCCGTCGGCGGAGCGTTCCAGCAGGTACGCGTCGGCCCCGGGGGAGCCGGCCCAAGTTAACGCGATCCGGCCCGACGTCGTGCCCTGCGCCACGAGGCCCCCCGGCGCCGGCGGGACCGCTTGCAAGGCGGCCGGGTACTCGTCGGCACCGATGTCATAGGCTCCCGTGCGCGGCTCGCGATCGAAGTCGTCCACGACACCGACCAAGGTCCGCCCCGCATCGATGCTTTGGCTGTCCGCCATGAGTCGGCCACTGGCATCAATCCCCGGGTCTCCGAGCGAGCTGTTGGCATCGGCACCTAGGGTCGCCTGCCATGTGGCGAAGGTGTCATAGAATACTTGGCCCGATCGCTCGGACCAGAACGCGGCCCCGCTACCCGCGTTGTAGTAGCGGTTGTGGCTCATGGTCAGCGTACCGGCGAAACCATCCCGCGTGATGAAGCCCAGCGGTCGCGGCCCGCTGACCGTGCGGGTGACGATATTGTTGACGATGATGGGGTCGACGTTGGTCGAGAATCGTTCGAACGAGGCTATGTAGATCGAGGCCTGGCCGATCCTGGCGGTATCGATCAGGGTGTTATTGCTCACCACGGGGCGCAGCGCACCGTGGAGGGCAATGCCCGCGTAATCCGTCCCGATGACGATATTATTGCGGATGATGGGCTCGACGCTCTCGAAATAACCGGGGTTCTGAATCGGATCGAACCAGACGTCGTCCGTCCACTGACCGCCGTCGATGCCGGTGCCGCTCGAATTCTCGATCCGATTGCGCTCGATGAGGGCGCCGAAGGCGCCCCCCTTCACCGTGATGGCATCGCTCCCGGTGTCGTGGATGTAGGAGTCCCGGACCGTGAGGTAGTCGCCGTTGACGTCGTCGATGCCGCCCGAGGCGGTGTGGGCGATCTCGGTCCGATTGATGGTGACATAGTCGGCGCCGGGGACGACCTTGATCCCGTAATAGCCGGTCCCGATGATCTTGCAGCCGTCGACCAGGCCGCTGCCCCGCTCGAACTTCACCCCGAAGAAGCCGCCGCGGAGGTCGAGGTCGAGGGCCTTCCCCCCCGTGGCGTCGAACCAGAGGTTGTTGACGTCGAGCGGGGCCGTGAGCGTGGCCCGCTCGCCGGGGAAGGACCGGATCGTGAGGTCGGGCTTGGTCACGTAGATGCCGCCGTCGTAAGACCCGGTGCGGAGGTTGATGACGTCGCCGGGGGCGGCCGACGCGACGGCATGCGGGACGGTCCTCCACGGCGCGGCGACCGTCCCGGCCGCCGAGTCGTCGCCGGCGGGGGAGACGTAGAACCCGCTCAGGGCGATCCGCGACTCGAGGCGATCGAAGCCGAACCGGCGGCGATGCGAAGGGGGGCGGCGTTTCCCGTTGCTCAACATGGAGAACCCTCGATCAAGGACCATCGATCAAAGCAACTAAAACAATAATTCTGATATTATTGCATGCTAAATCAATGGAATGAGATATTGAACTTCGCTTCATGGTCGGACGTGGCGTGGTTGCGACGCCCGCGCGAGGCCGGTAGAAGATAAAGATCGTAGATCCTCGTCGTCAAGACTCTACAACGTTTATCCGCGATAAATCCGAAAAAAAGAATAATGATCTCATGGCATCACGAAGTAGCTGGATGATATGATGCTCACTCCAACGCTCCCGGGGACGCCAATTTTAGCGATGATCGGGCCCTCGCGAGGCCGTCCCCCCGACCGGGACGTTCGAGGGGGCCCGGGTGCCGACGGGCCACCGGGGGGCTTTCCTGGCATCGTCGCGGGCGGGACGGGGCCGCGCGCTCGTTCGATCGATCTCCGGGAATGAGGGGCCGTCCTCACGAAGTCATGGATCCATCCCTCGGATTTCCCGGGGTCCCGAGCGGGGCATGGACACTTCGAGATCGGGCCCGTGAAGGCGCCACGATCCGGCGGGCTTCGCCCCCGACATCGGGTCGGCCGCCGAGCGGGGGAGGATCCGGGCCGTGAGTAGCAATGGAACAGGAAACGGGAATAAGGTCGTTATACGACGAGTTTTTTTGGGGCTATCGGGCCGGATTGAGCGTGTTTTACGCTGAACTGATGCTCTACCGGCTGGAAGCCGGTAGGTTCGCAAGTCGGCTGAAAGTCCGACTCCCCGACGAGCAGAGGCCGTCAACTCCTCACGCCTTCCTGGTGGGAGGGCTCCCGCTC
>JAABUS010001550.1_pt1 | contig 49351 bp, 57 predicted proteins | sample 5560161 | NCBI WGS metagenome assembly JAABUS01 (sample SAMN10711885, study PRJNA513376) | rock metagenome | isolation source: Antarctica rocks | place: Antarctica: Victoria Land, Trio Nunatak nord | collected 2016-01-04 | reverse complement strand
GAAGGGGTTGTTGAAGGGGTTCAGGAGGACGTTGGGGGAGGTGTTTGGAGAGGGGGAGGGGGAGGATGTTAAGTTGGAGATGGAGCAGTTGGAGGGGTTTTTGAAGGGCGAGTATGGCTGGGATTTGAGTGATTCGTTTGTTAGGAGGGGGATGTTGGAGTTGGAGGATGGGGAGCAGGTTGAGATGGAGATGGAGGAGATGGAAGGCGAGGAGGAGACGGGCGACTACGCGCCTGTAGTGGTGGAGCTGTGAAGCTGTATCCTAGGCATGTTTGACGGCATAGCGATGGCACCGGAGATAATTGTCGAGCTGCAGGTCCGTTGTACGAAACTCGCGTATCATATCAGGACATGTAAGCAAAGACGCTTTGTGGATCATGTATTGCTCTGCTCCAGTTGCTCTTCTTGATGCTCACATCTTGACAGCATGCCACACCCAAGCAACACCATAGCCCAACTCAACGATAACTCTTCTGGTACCTCGCCCGCGCTCCAGGCCCACCAAACTTCTTCGGCTCACATCTCCGGTTGTCCGCCACCAGCAGTGTCCTGTCGTATTGCACGAGTGCCTGCTTTAATTGGTTCTTCGCATGCTCGTCCACGTACTTCTGGTAGTATGCCACGATTGACTTGGCGATGGCTTGTCGGATAGCGTAGATCTGAGATGTGTGGCCACCGCCGGAGACGCGCACTCTGATATCAACACCAGCGAATTTGTCAACTCCGACGATCAGGAGGGGCTCGTAGACCTGTATATACCGAGTCAGGATCATGTGTAAGATATGGTATGAAGGGTTCTGCAAGTCGTACTTTGAAGCGGAGGATTTGAGGTTCAACAAGGGAGAGAGGTTTGCCGTTGACTTTCACGAGGCCTTTGCCCGCCTAGATGAAGGGTTATTAGTACCTTCACCACGTGGTGGCTTGAATGCTCCTAGGATACCTACTTTGCAGTGCGCAACGGCAGTTGCTGTAAGCTGTTAGCACCCACGGCTTCGCAGAGATGTTCCTTCTGGGCTTACCAGTCTTCTTCTTGCCGAAGCACTGCACCATCTGTGTGCCCGACATTATTGTAGTGATAAAGACGTTGACGTTGTTGAAGAACCGTGCTTGCCGTTCTGATATGTGTGCGGATCGGAAATGCCGCTAACTTCTCGCTTAGTAGACCACCCAGATTTCGCGACATCTCATTGGCCAGCCATGTGAAGAGTTCCCATCCTTCAACAGGGTCACATGGGAACAACATCACTCCTCGCAGGTCGAATTTGCGGTATGCTCTATGCGCTCGGCTCAAATGGTCACGGCCAACTTGGTATAGGTAATTACGATGATGTATCGGAAGCTCAGCAGTGCATTCTTCAATATGATGAAGATGATCCTCCTGGGACTATCAAAAGGATCGCCGCTGGGGGCAATCATACTTTAGTGCTGTTCGAAAGCGGAAGAGTGTTCTCTGCTGGATCCAACGTTCATGGGCAAGCGGGCATTGAATCAAGAGCAAGCACAGCAGCAGAATTGACGAATACATGTGCGACCTTTACTGAAGTCAGACTCCCTACAGGATTTCCCAAAATCAAATTGTGCTCCGTCACGTGGGCAGCTTCCATCATTGTGACTTCTGACGATGAAGTGTACAGCTTTGGAAACGGACCAAAAGGAGAACTTGGCACGGGAATAGATAACTCAAGGAATCTTGAGAAGCTTCCCAGAATCCCATCCATCAACGAGGTCGTTGTGGACATAGCTAGCGGTATCAGGCACACGGTCGTAGTCTTATCGGATGGTAACGTCTACGGATGGGGCCATGGTCGGCATGCCCAATTAGGTGAACCGATAGGCATCGTCCGTACCCCACGACAAATCAAGGGACTTGGATCTATGAAGCGCGTTACTTGTGGCTCAGAATTTTCCTATGTTGTAGGTGAGCCAAGACAAGGCAGGCACTGCGTTTTGGGTTCCGACAAGTGGGGAGTCAAGGCACAGCTACCAACCTACATGCAGGGTTGGAAAGACATCGGTTCCAATTGGGGAGGCGTTCATGCTCTGACTGACACCGGTAAGCTCGTCGCATGGGGCCGCAATGATCGAGGACAACTTGATCCCAGTGGCGGGGCAATGAGCGAGACTTTCGAGCAGATCGCTGTGGGAAGTGAGCATGCTTTGGCGCTGACCAGTTCAGGACGAGTGCTAGCCTGGGGATGGGGCGAGCACGGTAATTGCGGGCCGAGGGTGGACGAGAACGGTAACGTAAAGGGCGAGGGCCAAGACATAAGTCCGTCTTTGATCGATGCTTCTGCGTCAATCGTGGGCATTGCTGCTGGCTGCGCCACAAGCTTCATGTGGACGGCTTTCGAACATCTCAGCTAGTGGCTTATCGACGCTGCGATAGGACCAACTACAGTGGAATCTGAGCGCGCTTGTGCTTGGCTAAACCTTCGGAGGCTGAATCAGGTCACCCTTTTTGCCTTAAGAGGTTCAAGCTTCGAGGTCAGGTTACAGCGCGTAGAGTCAGGCGAGAAATGATGCTGAAGCGTTTGAGACCCACGGAAGAGCGTAGACCGAACAGCACGTTAAGTCGAAGCCGAAGCGCCATGAGCGGCGTGTAAGAGCGTGCCAAGTCAGCGCTCCGAGCCACTAGTCGAATATTGATGGGATCTGGAAATGTATCAACGAAATCCTTCTCTAGAAGACAAAACGACCTACGTCTGATATCTTCTGCGTCGGTGCTACGCGTTGCTCGGTATCGTCTGGCCAGGCTGGATATGGTTCAAGTTTGGAACCTTGACCCTCATCTCGGCGAAGACTTTGAAAGCTCGCGGAGAAAGTTTCCTAAATACAGACATTAGGAATGGTCATCGAGAAGTGGGCTAGAGTAGCTTGCAGTATCGGCATTCGCGTTCCAGCCCAGTGTATCTTCTTCCTCCTGGTAGTCTCTCTCACCCCATTTTCGCTCGTCCTCATCGTCATCAACGGGCAGAAACAAGCTCTGCGTGTCCACGCTCGGCTTGGGGGGCGGTGGCGATGGCCTTTGCGACCTCTGGCTGGGAAGCTCGCGAACGAAGCTCCGTGATGCTGGTTCCGCCGGTGGCGGCATGGGGTTAGGTGCTTGCCGTTCGTGATCGCCGGCCTGCTCGGACGACTGACGTGACGTCTGTCGTGAGAGCGGTCGGGAGGTCGGACGAGAGGTCGGACCAGAAGATTGTCTCTCGGATACTGCCACTGAGCCGTTTCGCATGTTTGTTGGAGCCGGGGTGACAGATCCGCCTCGGTATTCGCCAATGGTCATGAGTGTGAAATCACATTGCATACCATGTCCGTGATACGTAAGCTGCAACGGCCGGGTTGGATACGAGTAATGCGCGCTAATACTTGTTTTGAGCGTTTCGGCATGTGTGACAACAGCCTTGAAGTCTTTGACACTGATACCGATTCGAAGCTTCTCTTCGACAGCGAACTCCTCAAAGTCTAGTTCGTCGATGGCAATGGATGTCTGCAGGGGATGCTTCAGTATCTCTGTAAGTAATCAGTCCTTCTGACCCTTCTACAAACAGGTCCATCACGCCGCAGACCTCTTTCATTCATAATCTTTTCTGTGTAGCTCGTGAATGATACACGCCCATTTTCCGAGCAGATGTCGAGGTGCTCAGTACCGACTCCAAAGTACTCGATCCAAGACCTTAGCACATGAGCTCCTATCCTCCATCTGTTCCTCGCGGCGTCTCTGTTAAACACGGCATGCACAACCTCAACCGACTCATACGTGAGTTTATAGGTTTTGATTACACCTTGAGACATTAAGTTAGGAGCATGCGAGCGGTAGACAAAGGACCGCGCATACCGTGCCGGCAAACCATCTTTACCACAAGTCGACAATCTGCCTTCTCGCTGTGATCCTGTACGTAGACCTCGCAACGCTCCACAGCCGTATCTCCATCTCGCTTGTCAAGCAGGCGGCCCCTGAAAACTGACAGCAGCGCCTGGTGACGTCGAGTCAATATGTGTTCTCCGCTGTAGTTTTATTCATACTTTATTATAAAGTTGGCAGGTAAATCGTGCTTCCGCGTCCTTCTTACTCTGCTCAGCCTGAGCTTGACTAACATTATAGTCATAGCTCTCAAAGAAGAGGATTTTGTCCAGGCGGAAAGACGCGTACGCCGATTGGGAGGAGTTCAACGTGGTCAATGTAAGCTACCAATCAATGAGTGCTAAAATCATACAAATCCTACAAGAGTGCTTACTCTATCACGACGGGCTTCAAGCGACACGAGCTCTCCAAATTTTGCCAGGCATAGAACAGCATCGTGGATCCGGGCAACGGCTTCATTCGAAAGAATGAAGGACAATGCATGCGTCATAGCGCTAGAGACTCAGGATGTCCCATTCCAGATATGTGATATCGTCTCCCACCGGCCGAATGCCTTGACGAGGACGATTATCGTCATGATAACCATTATATGGGGTCCGTCGGATGGTAAGGTAATTTATGAGGTCGCGAGATCACGTGACAAAATCGGTAGCCGCGCGCTTTTCGGCCCGCCATTTCTTGACCTATCCTGGCTCCAGCATTGCCATGACGATGGGCTGGCCATCGCTTTTGGATCGTCAACTATCTTCAAATACTATCTTATGCCTCTATTTGGGTCATCTCGCTACTCGCTAGATAGCAAATGGACGGTCGACATTGTGGCGAGACCATGCCGTTTGTTAGCCTGTTAAGCCGAGTCGTTGGTCTCTGGATGCTCGAAACCATTCTAAACGGATCACCATGCCAGAATATATGTCGACTCTGTAGTAACGCTTACTGGAGCGTCCCATGATTCTCTACTCTAATGTAGCGACGGAGGTCCAGTATTCAAGCAACAGCGGTCCCGTTACCACTGTTAGTGGGCGCATCCAACCCTGAACCCACATGGTCTAGCGTCAGAGTGAAGAACAAATACTCATGATATCTGACCGCAGTCGTGGCGCTCTCCCAGCGATCTATCCTCGCAAATTGATATAGCACCTCCATGATACCTTGGGCCATTTCTGGTGCAAGATATACGTAACCATGAGGACCACTGTTGATGGAGGTGATCTGGAGCCTGGCACTCGCGTCAGGCGTCACTAAGGTCCCAGTCCCAGCCGGAGGCACCGGATCGTTCCTGTCTTGGCGGAATACGAGCGTCAGCAATTTCGTGAAGAGGTATATGATATTACGTCGTGATATATTTGTGCCGGTGAACTCCACATTTGCACGTATACTGCCGTTGACTAGGTAGGGCCTGCTTGGCGTAGCACTTGTTGTCATATTATTCTCTGGCATCCCCTTGACTAAAGTCTCGGCATTGCTCTCATAGCCGACGACCATGTTGATGACCGGTGCTTCAGGCCGAAAACCTGTGTCGTAAACTTTCATCTGAAGGGCAAAACCCCAGTGCACTGCATCCAAGAGATGGCTGATGACGTCCAGGAGTACATAGCCCAGAGTTTGCCAGTTCATATAGTGGGGAGAGGTATAGATCGGACGAATCACGGTATAAAGTGAAAACGAGGGATCGTCCAGTTCTTCGATTTCAAGAATGGGCGCATTGTAGACGCGAAGCCAGACAGTGATGAGAATCCAGAGGATGTGGTACACTAAATGACCATTGCTGACGGGCTTGTCGGGTATCGACGCAAGTTGCAAGCGATAGGGAAATGAAGGCGGGTAGCGCGACGGGTCGAAGGGCAATGAAAGATCTGTCGCATTGGGAAGTGCTGGAAGAGCAGTGCTGCTAAAGTGTCAATTGTCGTAAGAAGGCATGAAGTTTCGTCTTCAAGAGAGGCTCACGCGAAGAAAGCCGTAAGGTTGCTGTTGGCCATGACAGGTATCGACATAGCATTGAAGATGCGACGCAAGCATTAAGCGACAAGGACAATATCAATACATATAGTCGTATACGACTTTAACCTCAACGTTGATAAGTGGAAACTAAGATCCAGTTTCCCCAGATTCGAAGTAAAAGAATATTATGTTCTTACAGATGTCTCAAGCGACCAAGTACTTCGCGCGCCGGCGGGTGAAGCCGTTGGAGACGGTATCACGAGCGCATGTCCGGAACATGTGTGATGATCATATCACACTCGCTTTCAAGTAAAAGCGCACCACCTGAAGTACGGAGCTTGCTACCTCGAGATTGCACACCCCTTATCGCCCACCTTCAACAACAGTTCTTTCTGTAGAACATCGAACAGCTTCCTTCATATAACCTGGGCAAGTTCTCCCAGATTTGGCTTTCTTTTCTTGCCAACTTCTTATATCGTTATAAGCTAATCGTCGAAACGTTCATGTCCTCCTACAGTGACCGGAAAACCCTCGGTTCGACTTTCTTCTATCAGGTGTTGGATCATGTAGTCTACGATTCTGGAGCCTCGCTCTGAGCATTGTCCACGACCGACTCGTTTCGGGACTGAGGGCTCAACGTTGTCAGTCTTGGATTGATGCAGATACTTCAGGAGCTATAGATGGTTGACCCGCAGGTGTTTTGTAAGGGATCAAGATCGTGCCAGAGGAGCGGCTTACCTGACTGCAGCGAAAGAACCTCTTAAGCCAGGCTTTTGAAGGTATGATAAAGCTCACTACGACAGGCGTGGAATCCGATCGGCTGGTCACGGACACAGTCTAACATTTCCATAACACAGACTGTCTGCGGGCCTAAACCCGATAACCTGTCTTAAGTACATGGGGCAATCGTGAGTAGTGCGGGGCATTGAAAAGTCCTCGGGTGGAAGTCGAGGAGCATATACTCCTTATAAACTCGGACATCATGTTGGATGAGGCACATTACGATGAAGCAAGGATAGCAATAATTCTGAATCCTGGCCGTCCGTACTGATTTTCGTGATACGGCCGAGAGCTTCGATGACCGAAAATCCGCGGAACGATATCACCCTCTCACCTTCCTGTCTTGGTTACGTCGACGGCTTTGCATAATGCTTCTACTTTGAAAAAGGCAGCGGAGCAATTGAGTGATTGCGTAGGTGTACACGTATGGAGTACTCCTGCGTTATAGCTGCTCAAGGCTGTGCCTTTCAGCTAATTTTAAGGCCCACCACAACCCATGTCAATTCTGCTGCGGACACTAGCAGCTTCCCGAACGTACTTTACAGATGCCTCGGTTCAGAGGCCCAAACGGAGTCGAGACCGCGAGGCGCATGCAGATACCCACTATACCAGTTGGGTCAAACAATGTTGTACCATCCTTGTGAGCAACACGTCTCCCTCAAAGCGGTCAGTGATGGTGCGTGCGGCCTGGGGCTTACCCCCGTACCTACGCCTGCGGCGCCATGAGCGTCGTCATCTGATGGCGTGGCATTCTGAAACCATATCTAGGGGGCCTAGGGGGGATCTGTCAATGTGTACTCGTACGACTCCAACGCAGTTGATATACTTTAGGTGTCAAGCGATGTGTCTCTCTTATCTTCACTGTTTTTCCCAATTTTACGTTCTAAGGATTTCTATGCGTTCCCTCATGCCTTCATCTGCCCCATGAATTCACTGTACAAGGCTATCTTGTGATCACTAGTAGTTTTTCGTGATTTTCCCCCCAGTTCTTTCCTACTTACAACCTCATTTGAGCATTTCATTCCTGAGCCATGAGGTTCGCGATTCTCTACGCGGGGGCTTGTCTCGGTATGCCCTTTTGTTGCTAGCATTGACCACAACCACTAACCAGAACAGCCGCGACGGCCTACACTCAAGTCGTGTCCTACTGTCCTATGGATAACGTCTGCTTCAAAGTTAACGTGCCGGACGCCAGCGCGTCAAGTGGCAATGGCGATCTGTATTTCCAGATCCAAGGACCATCGTCGTTGCAATGGATAGGCTTGGGCCAAGGAGGCTCAATGCAGGGCGCAAACGTCTTTATGGTCTACTCCGCCGCCAGCGGGTCGAATGTCACGCTTTCCCATCGATTGAGTCATGGCAATTTCCAACCGACTGCTGATAGTTCGACCCAAGTTTCCTTGCTGAGTGGCTCTGGTATCGCTAATAATAAGATGACTGCCAACGTAAGATGTATGTCTCTGAGAATTTCATCGACCGCTGATATTCAATGGGAGCTGACCACGTATCGTCGTTGCAGGTTCGAATTGCGCTTCTTGGAGTGGGGGTAAGATGGACTTCTCTTCCAGCAATACCGATTGGATCTGGGCCGTGAAAGACGGATCTTCTATCTCGAGTGATTCCGTGTCTGCCAATCTCCAGCAGCACTCACAGCAAAGCGCCTTCAGCTTTGATCTTACCAAAGCCCGTGGCGGAAATTCCTTGAATCCCTTTGTCGACACAGTAGCCACAGCTACGGCAGCTGGGGGTAGCAACCCGACGTCTGGCGCGTCGGCCGCCGGTCAAGAGCAGAGTGGGTCCAGTAGCTCTGGTGAGCCTACTGCATCCGATTTCGCGAAAAGAAACAGAGCTACCATCGCCCATGGAACCATTATGGGCCTTACGTTTGCTCTACTCTTCCCGTCTGGAGCGCTCCTCATCCGCATGTTCTCTTTCAATGGCCTGGTCTGGGTTCACGCTGGCTTCCAAATTTTCGCATATGCCCTCGCCATCGTTGGTCTCGGACTGGGTGTCTTCATTTCGCTGTGGCCATCGCAAGATCAGGGGCTTGTATGTTTAAAATACCGCCTCAGACTTAAGGCTTGGAGTGCTAAAACTTTCTAGATTGATAGCGATCACGCTGTAATCGGTCTAGTAGTCGTTGGACTGCTACTTTTCCAGCCCATGCTTGGTTTGTTCCACCATCAAATATACAAAGCCCGCGACAGTCGCACCCTCTGGGCCACAGCGCACGTCTGGTTTGGCCGTGTCGTCATTACCCTAGGTATCATCAACGGTGGTCTGGGATTACAGCTTAGTAGCAATACGGTCAAGGGCGAAATCGCATATGGCGTCATTGCTGGTGTGATGTGGTGGCTTTGGATGGTCGTTGTGATCTGGAGCTACTACAAGAGAAGTGCGCACAACGACCCGAGGGGAGAGAAGGGTCAAAAGGCAATCGGACTGCAGGATAGTCCTAGATCTGACTGAAGTCAATATTGGCAAAAGTCGAGGAACGGGAAGTCGAGGGTCAACGAGTATAGAGGCTGATAGGGAATTGAAGAGCAGATGGTTATCTGCATTTTGGACAATCTGGGTGTTGAGAATAGCTTTGGAGTGGACGAAAGAAAGAAGCTGGGACTTCATTCCGTCGGGTGCTGATACAACGACTCGACGACGGTACACAAGTACTCGGATAGAAATTGAGAGCTAGGAATCCACTTCCAATAGGCAATGTTGTGGGGTAATGATGAGCTACAACTGTTCCCTCCAGATTGATTGCGAGATAAGGTAGGGTTCGCATCGCCATCATGGTGCACAGAAACCATTGCCACGTAGCCTCAAGTAGAGATGGAACGAATACACAGCCTAGGATGCTGAGACGTCGCCGATGCAAGTATTTGTGCGTCATACCTAGATTTCCGCTCCCCAATGCCTCGTACCACGGTACATGTACGGGGGTACCAACCCGCGATAAGAAATCTGCATGATAAGGCTTCATTGCCCCTGCCACTCTAGCCTTGGACCCTGAAACAAGCTACTAAGAACGCGACGGTGCTCTGGCGCGCGAGGTAGATCAATGCACTCAACATCCCACAACGTGACAACTCCCATGTTCTCAATCTTCATTGTCTGCAACAGCTTCTTGCTAGCGAAGCCGGTAGTTTCCGCACAATGGCTGCCACGGTGACTATAGATAAAGCCTACTTCGAAACATTGTTACGGCGGTAAGTGAGCAGTACTATTTGGAGGCATACTGCTTGAGGATGAGCTTGCTGGCTGACGGCTTTCTTAGTGCTGAACTTGTCTGTCCCTGCAATCTCAATGGGTTGAACAAAGCTTATGCAGCCCTTAGCATACCTCCGGGAGAGACCCTACTACGCCTGTCGATCTGCCTGTGGTCACCATTCCCAAGGTCGATCATGACAACCTGGTACTTTGAGCTTCACCGCGCATCTACTAAGGTATTGATCAACTGACTGGGCTCTAGCTACAGATGGCACGAGAGTACAGTACGTTTCTCCTGCATTATAAAATCCGGTCTCGGGGCTCTTCTTTGCTTGTGTGCTTTTCATTGATCTCCGCAAAGCTGCTCTTCGCGAGGCCTTGTATTGCGGAGGGATTAGCCCAGAAACATTGGACGTAAGTAGGCCTGTTCTGATTTTTTTGGGATAGGGTCTTACCAACGTTCAACAACAGATCCTTATCCACGGCGCAGAACCCTTGCAGCCCGCAAATCCCACATTAGCCAGCAACGGCGCCGAAACGACAGGAGACATAGACTACTCCGCTCGGCCTTTAAGAACACCCTTGGCGCGCCTATCCGGTAATGCAGGAGACAACAGCTCCAGCCAAGGCACTGGGTGGTCAACGAGAGAGTTTGGTGGAACATATCGCAAAGATAAAACGGGTCTTTACAGTCGACAGTATAGCTTTGGTCGAGAGGATAGTCCGTATCCTTCGAGTTTTGACAGAGACGACCGTTCCTTTCCACAGCCAAAAGCCGAGAAACCGTATTACAATCGTGCTGAACAGCGGACGATTGTTGCCCAGAATCTCTCCGACCGGACAACACACAAGGACATAGTCAATATCCTACGAGGCGGCGCCGTCCTGGATATATTCTTACGCTCGAACGAGCGAAGTGCAAGCATTTCTTTCGTCGAAGGCAGTGCCGCACAAGCATTCATGAGCTATGTTAAGCGTAATGATATCTACATACTTGGAAAGCGGGTGAGTTCCTCCAAAATATATACACAGGCGTACGCTTATATGGTGCGAAGATCGATTTCGCCTGGAATGATCGCCAGTTCTTACTCCCCGGTCATGTAGCCAACAAGATCTCTATAGGGGCTACGCGGAATCTGATAATACGAGGGGTACATGCAAACATCACCGAAGAACGGCTGCGAGAAGATCTCGACCATATCCACAACCTGGTCATCATCAAAATCTCCTACAACAACGGCGATGCACATCTCTCGCTGAACTCAGTGCATAATGCCCTCTTCGCTCGTACTTGCATGATGTCTCGTGCCATGTATAAAGGAATGAAGATTGAGTGGTACTCAGATGAGTGTGCTCTGCCTTTGCCAAGACAGCAATGGACACCGAGAAAGGAGAATACCGCTAAACCTGTGAAGAGTTCAAACACCGCGGTCAACCGCTTTCAGATGCTGAACATGGATGGCACTGAAGACAATAGTAATGGCGGCAATGATGAGGACGAAGACAGCGGTACCATGCTGACAGAAGGCCTCTCATCTCTCAAGCTGAACCACAGGTCACCCTGGAACCCCACAGTCGCGGTTTAGAAAGGCACTTGCTCTGACGAACAGGCTTCTACTCCTGGGTTGACGGTTGTGACGACGGAAGACGCTGTTCTTCTCTGACGACAGCAAAGCTGGGTGCTTTATATGCTACGACTTATGTGCTCCACGGCTTTCACCAAGTACCGGCATCCGCTCGAATAGCAGGAGTTTGGCGCGGTAAATCGGTACTCATTTCCAATTCTTGTTGAGGTGCCCTGTGCGGTTCTTACATTGCTACTCGAGCGCTTCCACACCAGAGATACCCCAACATCCCGCGATTCCTGTATTTATTTCACTTTCATTATACGGTAATAGTCTCGTATACCCAAACGAGCACCAAAAACATTTCGGATACCCAGCGGGCCGACGCAATCACGTATTGCCCTTGGACTGCGCAATTCGCGATGTACTTCGATTGACTAACAGACGCCACCAAATCTGGCGTATTGCCCCCGCACGATCACTTCTTCTGATTGAGAAATCCTCTGTACATTCATCGTTGCCTCCTAATCGTAAGGTCGCCTACATGTCTATCGCGATAACCAAGAACGTGGCGATGTGATTTTTGGTTGCGTAGCTTTTCCGGTCGACGATAGGTTAAAACGATCGTTTTGCGCGATCGATTTGAACCTCCACCCGAAGCCTCCAAAGATATGTTTCAAATTTGCGATGCTTTAGGAAGGCAGATGAGATATACAATCAATCTGGTAGCATCCTGGTGATACCGTGTGTACCTCTCAGCGCCTTCCATCGTCGAAGAACGTTACATGATCTCGCGTAACCACGGGGCCTACCTCGCTTCTCGCAGTAATGCAGACATTCATGATCGGGGAAGGTACATCAATTGTTGGTGGCGCCTATTGGTTCAACCATGTACCTTCCCTGATCGCGTTGGTGGGCAGAGCAATGCGTGATTGCGTCGGCCCGCTGGATATATCCGAGGAGAATTTTAGATGCCGCTTGGGGTATGGGAGACTGTTACCGTTCATTATTCTAAGGTGGCGGCTTCTCGGTGCAGAGCTTGGTGACCTATGGTGGGTACCTATTCAGAAATGAAAAGAGTCAAACCGCTCGCCAATCCCTACTGTGAGACGCTGGAATACCGGAATCTCTTGTAGATTGCATATTTGCCTATAAAGAGGGTTCCCCTATTGAATCGGGAAAGCTCATCGTATGCGCGCTTCTCCATGTTGTTTTATCCTACGGCAATCGTCTCCTATACCCAAGCGGCAACTAAAATAATCTTGAATACATGTACCCAACACGTCGACGCAATTACGCATTGACGGCATTGCCAGTGAACACGCAATCAGCAATTGTGTTGCTACTCTAGCACGATAACTTCTTTCGATAAAACTTGTCACATGTACGTCTATCGCTAACTATCGCCTGCCTTGGTTGGAAGATGGTCTACACGTCAATGCGTGATTGCGTCGGCCAGTTGGGTATCTAAAATGATTTAAGCTACCGCTTGGGTATGGGAAACAATTTCCGTTTATCCTATCACACTTTCAAATTGAAAATTATGAGCTGGTTCAGGACCTCATGGCTGGACAATCGCTCCCCGTCGCCCACCGCGTATCGTCCTATAGCTTCTCTTCCCGTCCTTGGTGCCTGTAGCTATAATGCCAGGTTTCCGAGTCCATATCTGCCCTGACTTTGTAATTCGCTTCCGCTTCTTCCACGTGTTGCATGTTCACATCGACGATACTCATCCCTTCCTCCGCACTATCCTTGGTCTCGTCGCCGAGAGCTCCAACAAATGGGAGTGCCACCCTGGACAGGCCTGCATAATGCCCTGTCGAAAGCTCTAGATCTGGTGGTGGGCCCGATTTCCCCTCTTCAGGCTCAGGCGTCCCCGAACCCTTCTTGCTCGAAGCAGGGGCCCCCCCAGCATTGACAAAGATGATACAGCATGTATTTTCAAACGCTCGAGCTGTCAACGTCGACTCAAGGAACAGAGCCTCTGCACGTGGGTTGGCGGACAGCCCGTAAGGAGAGCAATCAGCGAGCGTCCAGAACGTTGGGATTATAATCGTCTTCGCGCCCGCTGCGATGAGCTCGCGGAATGCTTCGGGGAAGGCGAGGTCCCAGCAGATCAGCAAGCCAACAGGGCCGATGGGGGTTTCGATGACGGTGTGAGGGGCTGTGGTCGACGAGGCGAGGTGAGGGCGTTCGGGATGCCTATATTCCATCAGTAACGGAATCCAGACGGCAGTGCTCGTCGCATCGAGACAGGAGAAGCAACGAAGCAAGCTGTACCAAAGATTCTTCTTCTCATACCGCCCCAACACCTTGCCCTCATGGCTAATGAAGTAGCTAACATTCACAAGCTTCTCCTCGCCCGTGTCGTCATCCCTCAGTGCCTCCACTATCGTCCCTGGCACTATGCATATCCGGCATTCTTCCGCCAAGGCTAGGTATTTGTCGAGGTAGGTCTTCCACTGCAGGCATGCGTCCCAGAAGCCAGGGGTGTCGGGCACCCAGTTGGTGAGGTGGTATTCGGGCAGCACGGCGAGCTGGGCGCCTTTCTGCGCGGCGGAGCGAATGAATTGGGATGCTTTGTGGAAGTTGAAGTCGGGGCTCAGGGGCTGCGTGTTCATGGAGGGTAATTAGTATGGAGGGACCGCGGTTCTTGGAGGGGGGATAGCAGGGTCGGGAACCTTGGGATGGAGCTGTACGAGAGCGACCTTGTAGTTTGAAGCCATGGTGACTGTCTAGCTTTCTTCCCTTGGGAACACGAAGAGCCGTCGGCATGAGACAACATCATCTTGCCTCTGATGATGGTGTGCTGGAAGTACTATCGTATCCTCCCCGCCTCCTCCGCAACGACCGACCGTGGGCTCCGGACCCCTCATATCAAGTGGGGCGAAGCCTACTTTATCTTATCGGCGACAACGCTACTCGAGTAGGGCTTAGCTGGCAATAAGCGAATATCCTCAATTTCTAGGTACTTCAGTCTTTGAACATTGCAACGAGACCAGCAACAGCAGCACCCTCGGAATCTGTCCCACTCACCTCTCGCCGTCATGGCGCTTCAAAGCCGGCAGGCCTTCCAAACGGCCGACGCCCAAAAAGTCATGCAAGATGAATCCGACGCCGAGGAGGAAGCGCTCGTCAACGACTACCAGGAGCAAGTGCACTTCGACGATGGCATGGACTCTCTGGACCGGACCAACTCATATGGCGCAAGTGGAGGGCAATTCCAGGATATGCAGGGTCAGCTTGCTGCGGCCGCGACACCATTGGAGTACCAAGCGACGATAGACACGAAGATCACGAGCTACGATAATTACTGCAATCTGTTTCATTATATTCTCAATTCAGAGGGGCCCGTGGATTTGGAAGTACCTTCGGTGAATCTTTCCTCCTCATCTATCGTGCATCCTCTGGCTATCTTGTTTCTCTCCTTATTTCTCCAAAACCCCAAATATCCTCAGCTGACATTCAGCGATTGAACAGTATTACTGGGCCTGGGACGTCATCGACGAATTCATCTACCAGTTCGAATCCTTCTGCCGCTACCGCAACCGGGTCGCGCGCGAACGCTCTCCATCCGACGAAGAATTCCAGCTTCTGCGCGACAACTCCAACACCTGGGGCTGCTACTCCGTGCTCAACGTCCTCTACTCCCTCATCCAACGCTCCGAAATCACCGCCCAGCTCGACGCCATGAAGCGCAACGAAGAGCCCGGGGCCGTGGCGGGCGAATACGGCCACCGGCCCCTCTACCGCATGCTGGGCTACTTCTCCATCATCGGGCTACTAAGAGTACACTGCCTGCTGGGGGATTTCAGCCTCGCGCTCAAAACGCTCGACGACATCGAGCTGAACAAGAAAGCCATGTTCGCGCGTGTCATGGCCGCGCACTTCACGACATACTACTACGTCGGCTTCAGCTACATGATGATGCGCCGCTACGCCGACGCCATCCGCATGTTCAGCCACATCCTGGTGTACGTCTCGCGCACGAAGAACTTCCAGAAAAAGGAAGCCGCCAGCTACGATTCCATCTCCAAGAAAAACGACCAGATGTACGCCCTCGTCGCCATCTGCGTCGCCTTCTGCCCCACCAAGCTCGACGACACCATCCACACCGCCCTCCGCGAAAAATACGGCGACCAGTTCACGCGGCTCCAGAAGGGCGGCCCCGAGAGCCTCCCGCTCTTCGAGGAACTCTTCCGCTCCGCCTGCCCGAAATTCATCTCCCCCACGCCGCCGGACTTCGATACCCCCTCGCTGAACCCCGACCCGGTGGACCACCACCTCAGCATCTTCATGGACGAGGTCCGCACCAACATGTTCTCCCCGCTCATCAAATCCTACCTGAAGCTCTACACGACCATGGACCTGAAGAAGCTGGCGGGCTTCCTGGAGACAGACCCGGAGACGCTGAGGGGCTGGCTGCTGGTCAACAAGCAGCGGAGCCGGCAGACGCGGTGGAACGAGGGCGGGCTGCTGGACGGGGAGGTGGTGAATGCGAACGAGCTGGATTATGCGCTCGTGGGGGATCTGATCCATGTGAGCGAGGCGAAGGTGGGGCGGAGGCTGGTGGATTGGTATTTGAGGAACTTGACGCGGAGCTATTAGCTGCGTGAGATGGTGGTGTGCTTGCGCATAAGGGAGGAGGGAGATGCTGAAGGGGGAGGTGAGGGTGGCCTTGCCCCGTGGATGGTAGGGTCTATATGACGGAGCATCTAGCGTGCATACCCACGACTGCGCTTCCATTCTCCCTTCCTACCCCGCAAGACACTGCAACCAAAAAAAGGAGAATAGGAACCCAAAGCATCTTCAAACTTCACACAACTCGTCTATCATCAAGCCTCTATCACATTACGCCCCTCGCACTCCACCAGAAAGCACCAAAACCTCCCCCTCCTCCCCTCTCATCCTCCTCCTTCTCCTCCCTCCTCCTTCTCCCTCCTCTCTCCCTCCTCCCTTCTCTCCTCCCCCCCGCTTCAATTCCTCAACCCATCAACCCACCTCCTCCCCACCTTCCCCACCAGCGCCGGCCACTCCGTCTCCAGCAATATGACCACACTCCCGACATCCTCCCCATTACGCAGTAGCCGCTGGGTGAAGGCCGTCATTGCTGGGGTCCAATTTGGGGGCTGCGCGGAGGAGGGGGGCATCTTTGGTTAGTCCGGGGTTGTTGTGGGTGGGAGGTGGAGGGAGGGTGCGGTGAAGGGTGTGTGGGTGTGTGGGAAGGGGAGAGGGGAAAGGGGCAAGAGGGTGGGGTGGTGTCTGGGGGGTTGGGGACGGGGCCCGTTGGGTTTAGGACGCGTGGGTGGGCGGGGGGTGTTTGGTGGAGTTGGGGGGACGGGGTCAGGGGTGGTGATGGAGGGGGGAATGGTTGCGGTTGGGGGGTGGTGATACGTCGTTGGTAGAAAAGGGCCGTTTGTGGGTGTGGCTGGAAGAGGCTCTGCGGAGTGAAATGCCTGTTGGACGGTAAAGGTTGTGATGCCGGTGAGCTGCTGGCTTGGAGCTGGGCGTACATTGTCACTCTTATATATGTCGTACGAGGCGCCCCTGCGAATGAGGGCGCAGGTTTGCGACTGCTTTGCCAGAGGCACGATGGTTGGGCGTGTGGCGATGTGTTGTTCTTGGAAACAGGGTCGGAAGAAAAGGGGAAAGAGGCATGGGTGATGGTGCCCAATGCAGAGGACCGCTGGTTGGTGGATTTGATGCCAAAGAGAAAAACGAGGTTGGGAGGCAAACATCCGGAAAGGACGTTCTCGATACGAGCAGAAGGCGGAACATCAACGCGATAACAGAGAATCGCGAGAGAGGCTTCCGAAGGAAGCAATCAAACAGAAGTGAGGAGAACAAGAGAAAAGTGTTCGCTGGTTTGGTACTCTTTGCTTACACATCTCATCATTACCTGCTATTTGCCATATCCAGATCTACCAATTGTCCAAGCCATTGTTTGGATGCAATCCCTAGACCAACTCCAGATCCACCACCTCGCAAAGATGCATGACAGTTCCGGACGTATATGCAAAGGACGGAATACTAAGAGCTCCATGGAGTCATTGCGGCCTTATCGAAGCAAGCCGATGCCGCCAACGAACCAGGTAAACGAGAGTATCGTGATAGCGCACATGCCAAACATGAACTTCAAAGTTTGCCGTTCCATATCTGACATGGCACCGCTGCAGATTGCACACTTCCAATCTGGCGGCTGATCAGTCGGTTTCTTCATTGGACATCTTCTGGAGCACACGTACCTGTCAGGTTCTGGTATACCTGTGGAGTATACATTGGGAATGAGAGTAGCTGGTACGCTCCGAGATTTCCTGCGGCTGCTATGTCTGTAGAATCCTTGGCGGCATCATGGATTACCAGATGGTATTGCTCCGTCAATAGTGGGTTGGCTCCAGTCTGCTCTGGCAAGGTGTCCCAAACGGCTTTTGCGCTGGATTGGAAAGTCATGTTGCTCGTTATGGTATAAGTGGCACTGTTGGCGTTGCAAGTAACGTAGACGTCGATCGCTTTGGGCTCATTCGAAAGAGAGGTGTAGTTCCAGCCGAAAGTTATATTCTGCCCAACCTTGTAGTAAGTCTTTGCTGCAGTCATCGCTGGCGTGAGCATATTGACCCCTCCAGCGGGCAGACGTTCGTCCACAGCGGAGGACTTTGGCGCCTTCGTGGTCTCGGACGCGGTGGCCTTTGTCTTTGTGGCGCCTGAGCTTGCCTTCGTCTGTGCCGCACCCCCTGACGTAGCTGCTGCAGACCCGCCTGCCGACGCGGATGTTATTGTTGAGCTTTTTCCTGTTTGCGAGGCAGGCGCTTGGGTTTTCGAGGCTTGTGCTGATGGAGGAGTGGTAGTGCTAGCTGTACCATCCGATGTGGCGGCTAAGAGTGCAACGAGATACATCAGCGATTGAGCTTTTCGAGATCGAACAGATCCACCTTACAAGACGCTGTATCTGCTCTCCTCAGTAGCACACCCCCCCAATTGTCAATGTTAGGCGGCCACGGCCATGCTGCTGTGAAGGTGGCTATCTGAAGCAAGGACAGGAAAACGCCAACAAGCCCCACCCGCCGTAGCATCTTTAGAAACAGCGGTAGCCCTCAGACGCTTGGCAGCCTGAAAGCCTTTTCTGACTGTTTCCCTCGTTGTTGGCTTTGCTCAGCGAAAGTCGTCGTGCAAATCCGATGACAGTTACTGTCAGTGTTCTTCGGCGCTCACGATTGAAAGGATTAGTAAACGAGTGACTGGTAGGACAATGAGGGGATGAGAGAGGAGGGTGAATATAAGAAGAGGCGCTTGAGCCAGAGGAGACAGCATAAGATTATAGGTGGGTAAAGAGAGTGCAGCAGCACCAGGTGAAAAGTGATGATCTGATTGTTTGGGCCACGGCCAGCAGGGGCTCGTGTCCCGGCCGCCGCGATTCTCCGCAGCAGCAACGACTAAGCCAGACCAAGACACCGAGGGAACTTTGAGTCTATTTTTGGCATCGCCACGACTATATCGTTTCCATTCTCCTCCATGTTCGATCACCACCTTCACGCTCAGACTATTCCACGCCTGCTGGATTGGACTATGAGTATCAGCTTTTCAGTTCACCTCATCGGGTCGTCAAGGCTATCTCCATACCGAACAGCGCAGATGTTGCATTGTGTCAAACTACAGGGGGTATCTCAAGTCCATCATGCCACCACCAGCGCCAATATGCCTGGCATTCATAGCCTGAAATATGCAATCAGTCGGGATCATCTCTAGTCGCGAGATCATTCTTCACGTAGGTACTCGGTATTCGTCCTTCAACACCCAGCTGCCTCGCCCTCGAGACCCCTTCTCCAGGGCCGCAATCTCTTTTAGCATCTCCTTGAACTCCATCGTCTTTTGCGGCGAATTGCAGAACCTGTTGAAGTGATCAATCAACATCTGTGTGTGCACCGATCCTCCGTGAGTCGCGAGGTAATCGCGAATCATCTTCATGAAGTCCGTGCCACGAGGACCGGGGGCGCTTTTTGCCGAGCTGGCTCCAGGCGTACTTGATCTGGAGCCGTTCGGAGCCACGTTGGTAACTTGCCGATTCTGCAGGCCTGCCAGAATGCTGGAAGATGAAGGCCCTCCTCTGCCTCGAGCAAGACCCCGCTGCACTGTCTGCTGATCGGGTCTTCCCGCTGAGCCGTATTGACCCGTCCATGTCGGGGTCCCCACGGGCACTGTCCTTGCGAGCTCGCCTGCTTTTCTCAGCTCCTTGGCCGCTTGAGCTGCCACCTTTTTGGCCTCTGCTTCGATCAATCTGGGGTCAGCGGTGATCTGACGCTGTCCGTTGATGATCTGGTCATGCTCAAGAGCAGAATGCACGCCCGCGCGTGCAAAGATTCCCTCCATGACACGGGCTTCGGAGTTCTTGCCGTCCCCAGCCGAAGGGCCGCCCTCAGCGTTGTCTTCCCCACGGTATCGCTCCATCGACGAGACACCAGCCATCTTAGGGACTGATGAACTGTCGGCATCGGCACCCTCCGATGGCCGGGAGCCTGCTGCCCCTGGATAACTTTGGGCAAGCTTCGATGGCGCCTTTTTCTGGCTGAATTTGACCTCGGTCCCTTGGAACAGCCCGTTGGTTTCAGTGATGAGCTCATCGGCGCCACAGAGCGTAAAGAGATCGTGGAGGTCTTTCATTTGAAATGTCTGGCGTTGTTTTGGGTCTCTCAATATCTTGTTGGTCAAAAACGTTTTGAACAGCTGGCGATGGTAGATCTTCTCTTCGATGGTCCCTGCTGTCATCAAGCGATATATCATGACTTCACGTTTCTGGCCCAAGCGCCATGCTCTTTCCCGTGCCTGGATGTCCGTAGAAGGGTTCCAGTCTGGATCATAGATGATGACACGGTTCGCACCTGTGAGATTGATTCCCAGCCCTCCAACCTTGGTCGTGAGGAGGAACACATGGATCTCCGAATTCTTGTTGAAGTCATCGACCAAGCCTTGCCGGGTTTGAATCGGCGTGTTACCGTCCATTCTTACAAACCTGATGCCTGACATCCTGTTGACAAAGGATTCGAGTATGTCCAACATGATCCGGTGCTGGGCGAATAACAGTGTTTTATGCCCTTGCTCCTTTGCAAGCTGCAATAGTTCTTTGACAACCTGCATTTTCCCGGATTTTCCAGCATTGCCATAATCGTAGCCAGGTTTGTTCGATAATGTTTTGTGTTCTTGCAGGTCTGGATGGTTACAAATCTTGCGCAGGATGTCAATCCCGTACAGGACCTGACGCTTGCCGTCCATGATTGCTCTCAGCGCATCCGAGTCGAGGAATTTCTCATAGACCTCTCGTTGCAATTTAGTGAGCTTGCAAAACAGCACCTTTTCGCTTTTGCTAGGTAAGTCGGACGCAACGTCAACCTTGAAGCGTTGCAGGAGGTAGGGAGATATTGTATCCTTCAATGTTTCAGCACACTTTATCGCTGTCTGTACCTGCAGATTCGAGGCGTTGGCATACCCGCCCTGTTTTATCGGTATTTCAAATTGCTGTCGGAAGTTGACCAAAGTGCCCAAACGCATAGGGAAGACGAAATCGAAAAGGGACCACAGCTCCACGAGGTTGTTTTGCATGGGCGTTCCGGAAAGAATAACCCGATGTGCTGTGCGAAGTTCCTTAGAGTAAATGGTGATGGCTGTATTAGGGTTTCGGATTTTGTGACCTTCATCCAACACAGCGTACCCCCATTCAACCGGTATCAATAGCTCTGCATAGCTTTGTAAGCCCGAGTAAGTCGTGACGAGGACATGGCCCTCGGCAACGACCCGATCAACTATCCTTTTCGCTCCCTTGTGGGCCTTGGACACAGGCTTTCGTTGGCCGGAGCCAGGCAGCATGGACAAAAGCTCGTCTTCCCTTTCGGCCTCTCTACCAAGATCGATCATGCCGCTACCAGAGGTGTGCAGTATTGAAACTCTGAAGGCCGGCCACCATATATGAAACTCATTGACCCATTGTTTCATAACCGTAGCGGGTGCAACAACAATCACAGGCCGAGTGAGCTTCTTGCTGTAATGTAAACCCGCGAGGAAGGCAATGATCTGTATTGTCTTACCTAAGCCCATTTCGTCGCCAACGATACCACCGACCTGCTGCGCATGCAGCTCCCAGAGCCATTGCACGCCTGTTCTCTGATAGTTGAACAAGGAAGGATAGATATCTCCCGGTATACGATAACCGCCATCGAGTTCAGTATCCGGGGTCACTGGATGTGGCAAATGCCATTCGTCTTCCGCAGGACTGTCTACCTGAGTGTCGTCTTCTGGCACAGGATCGATTCTCGTGCTCTGGGTCCGTGCTTCGCTAGCCTTCACTGCTGCTCTCGATCTGGCTTTTTTCCGGGCCGTACTTCGCCGGTTGATCCAGTCGTCCAGTCTACGCTGGTAAAGGGCCTCATTACCGTCATCTAATCGCGTCATGTCTTCCTTGTTTGTAGCATGAGCATGCATATGTGCTTTTCTCTTCCGGCGTCGGTTAGATATCTGGGGTTCTGTGTCGGGTAGCGAATCATCGTCTTCTACCCCATCTTCACTATCATGCTCCGAATCGCCCAGAGCTGCGATTGCTTTATCATCCATATCGGGTACGTACGCATCGTCCTCCTCGCCCTGTGAAGAAGAGCCATCTTCATTTTTGATCCTCACATTCATGGAGGGTCGTCTTGGTAGGTCTTGGGACGTAGCTTGCTGGGATCTTGATTGTAGGCGGCGACGCTTTCTTGGTCTGGTTGCCGTATCGGAGGTTGTTGAGGCTGTTTCGCTGCGGTCATCATCTGCAAATCCGGGTTGCAACAAGTTACGATGGGACAACTCCTCCTGACCAGCCGCTGCTTTGTCTGCGCTTTCGATCATCTCTTCCTCTTCCTTGCCTTCTTCTGCGTCGAGTAAGACTCCTTGAAGCGTTGATTCCGAGCGTACAAGAGACCGCCCAGGCATTTTCGAGAATGGAGTGATCTTGCCTGTCCGGATGAGGAAGTCTCGCTGGCTCTCATTCGGCAGTCTGCGGTTCCCTAACTCCTCGAGCAGGGATTCTCCATCCTCTGGGCCGTCGGCATGCCGATGTTCCATACGCTCGTGAATCTGGTCGAGGTCACTATCTAACTCGGCAACCTTCGCCTCGGCTTGGGATATTTCGCCTTGCGTGCGAGCCATTGTGGCGGAACCGGTCGGACGATTGAGCTTCTCGCGGAGCTTCAACAATTGATTCTGGACTTTGCTTCATCAAATAAGCATGCTGTCGCTGACCAATACACTCGCGAAATGAAGCGTACCTCTTCTCTGCACGAGTCCTCTCCAATCGCTTCTGATCCCGCCCATCCGCTTGTTCAATCAGTAGCTGATCCGCCTAGAATGCACGAGACGGCTTGATCAGCAGCATGTAGCAAAATGCACTTGAGGATAGATATACCTGGCGCCCTACATCTCGCTCCAAATCGTCCTGATCCCTTACATCAGTCGCCAACGCTCGTAATCGGCTAGCTTCATCTGCGCCATCGACGAGCGCTCCAGCTCCAGAGACTTGTCCGTCTGCTTCGCGCGCATCACCATCTCTATCCGGCCCCTCATATTTCACCTGATGTGCGTTTTGGGTTGAAGTAATCTTGGGCAAAGCAAGCTCGCTGTGGATTGACGGAGGCTCCACCGAAGCCTCCTCATCTTGGTCTGCCATCGATGTTGCGGTAGCGCATTCGGTCGGGAGTCCACCTCACCAACTGTAGAACATCAAGCGCCGGAAGTCATGAATGGTTCATGGCAAGCATCCATACTGCTGGATTGCTGTAGTACTTTAATGACAAGACAGTGACTGAGAGCCCAAGGACAAAAGAATGTAGGTCTGCCGTGTCGAGCACTCGAGTGAGTCGAGGGTGACTAGTGACGAATTAGGCAAAGAATGACAATGGTTTGTTCGAGTGTTGTAAGTAGACTGAAAGTGGTTACATCAGCGAAGTTTAACCGCCCCAGGAAACGCAGGGTTCCACGCTGAGACTACATCCGGACCTTAGCCGGGAACACATTGCAGGGGTACCAACTGCCCCCTAGAACTTGCGCTATTGGGCGAGCAATTGGAGACCCGCGCATACATCCTACCACTACCTTACTTCTATTCTCTGACTGTACGCTGCCGTGACCGCATCAACACTCATGCTCAACCAGCTGCTGTTGTCACCTCTTTGAGCAGCCCTTGTGTACCTCGCGACGCAGATGGCAGCCCCTCATAACTTTGTTATGTCTGCCCAGCATGTTGAGCGTCGTCGATAGCAAAGCGTGGGCGTCCACCTGAGGGGTTCGGCCAATGGGTCTCGCTGCGCTGGCATTGTGAAAGCAGCAACCTCAACTTCCCTCACCTACCGACCTATCAAGAGAGACTCTTCATATAGCTATTTGCAGCTACGCTGACCTGCCTGATTGGCTATTCCAGAAACCAGGCGCCCTACTTTACGATCCCGCTCTATTCATTGTTATCCTGGCCATCGCTAAAACAAAGATCACACTACCTACCGGGAACCTCAATCATTCCACATAGCTACCTGTGTTTGGCAGGAACAGTCGTGGCTTTTTCTCGATCGAGGCACCTTAGAGTTGCGGCAAGGCGGCGCCGAGTCGTACTATCTGGGCGCCAAACCTGACCGAGCTGTTCAACAGTTCATCGCAGTTGAACCATTACCTACGCTGGGCCGCCCCGTCTCTGCAGCGCTCCTCTTCGACAGACAACAGTCATGGACCAGCAATGGCAGGCTTACTCGGATAACCGGGGTCGGTATTCCCATGTCACCCCGCAGCAGCAATCGAGGGAGATGAACAACGGCTCGAGCCAACAACAACCTCCGCCCTCAGGATACGGCTATGAAGCATATCAGACTCCATCTATCCCCTCCCATCCGCAGTCAATGGCGACATCTCCAACTGGTACGCCTCGCACGCGGACACACTCAGGCGATGGAGATGTGGTTATGGAAGACGCGGACCCATACAACAGGCTAAAGTACCCCTCAAGACCGAGCCACCAACATCGTACTTCAGCACCCTACCTACCACATGACGAGTCATCCGCAGCACGCAGATATTCTCCCATGAAGGCACTGTCGCCTTCGAACCATTACCCACAAACCCCACAGCAACAGAGCCAGACCAATTTCGGCGCCTACGCTTCGCAAAACACCTCTGCGCGGCAGTCACCTACCAGATCGAACGCCTATTCGACTCCATCTCAGAGTTACTACCCTTCTCCTGGTAAAGCCCATTTTCCATGTGAAGTATCTAAACCGCACCAACTGAACATCGCTCTGTAGCATCTTCCAGACAACAACCCCTTCACCTGCCTCCAATCCAGGTAGGCGAGTTAAGCCCCGACCAATACTACCCTTCATCTGCTACAGCTCAATTAAATGCCGTTTTTGGCCGAGATGCTAAATCGCCACGGCATCCCCGTCAGCCGTACGGTATGGGCGTAGATGCTCCCCGGGGTCCGGTTCCGCGCTTTAAGAGAGTGGTCACCACCAAGGAACTCGAGGCCAGGATCAACCCTCAGCCTGCCTTTCGGCGCGCGGACCCCGAGGGTGGTTTCATCAGTGTGAGGATGATCCTAATTGGACGCTTTTTTTTCTTGCAATTGACTGAATGATCTTAGCCCCTTCAAGCCTTGACGACTCATTTGCCGTCAACGTATCGTATATGTAACCCTGCCTTCAAGTACGAGTCCTCACGAAACCCACGACGAGTCCTTACGAAACCAAGCAAAGGCCTCAAGAACGACGGGTTCGACAATGAGGACAGCGATTACATTTTGTATGTGAATGACATACTCGGGAATGAAGACAATGGACATAAGTATGTCAATTTGGACCCAGTGATAGTCGCTTGTTGATCATGCGTCCTAGGAATCGTTACCTGATCCTCGATGTTCTTGGCCAAGGTACCTTTGGCCAGGTGGTAAAGTGTCAAAACCTCAAAACTCAGGAAGTTGTGGCGGTAAAGGTTGTGAAAAACCGGACTGCCTACTTCAATCAGAGCATGATGGAAGTATCCGTACTAGACTTGGTACGATCATGTTTTCTGAGTCTACATATAATAAGCACTGATATACCATGTAGCTCAACGGTAAGCTCGACAAAAACGATGATCATCATCTCCTGCGGCTCAAGGACACATTCATCCATCGGCAGCATTTGTGTTTGGTCTTCGAGTTGCTCAGCGTGAACCTATACGAGCTGATCAAGCAAAATCAATTCCGCGGCTTGAGCACGACGCTTGTAAGGGTGTTCGCGCAACAACTTTTGAATGGCTTGAGTCTACTTAACAAAGCCAGACTCATACATTGTGACCTGAAACCAGAGAATATATTACTCAAGAAGTCCGTCGTACGATGCTCCACCAGGTTAACCCCAAAACTGACTTTCCTTCAGTCTCGAAAGCCCTATAATCAAGATCATCGACTTTGGCTCTGCTTGTGATGAAAGACAAACCGTCTACACTTACATTCAGTCGAGATTCTATCGTTCACCTGAGGTCTTACTTGGTTTACCGTATGTCAAGTCTATTAAACACCGAACTCGCTGACAGCATGTAGTTATTCATCCGCCATCGACATGTGGTCCCTTGGCTGCATCGTGGTAGAGCTTTTCCTCGGCCTGCCGCTTTTCCCGGGTTCGTCGGAGTACAACCAGGTTTCAAGAATCACTGAGATGCTGGGTCTACCGCCCACCTGGATGCTCGAGATGGGAAAACAGTCCGGAGAATTCTTCGAGAAGGCGCATGACGAATACGGCAGGCGAACTTATCGATTGAAGTCCATGGAGCAGTACTCCCGCGAGCACAGTTCTAAGGAGCAGCCAAGCAAGAAGTATTTCCAAGCTACGACCCTGCCTGATATAATAAGGAGTTATGCCATGCCAAGGAAGAACATGAAGCAGGCTGAGATAGATAGAGGTGAAGCAGTGGTACAAACGACTGCGCATACGGTTTACTGACTACGTATAGAAATGAACAACCGGCTCGCTTTCATTGATTTCGTTCGGGGCCTTCTAAACATCAATCCGCTTGAACGTTGGTCACCGCAGCAGGCAAAATTGCATCCTTTCATCACACAAAGCAAGTATACTGGACCCTTTGTACCACCGATGAATCTTAAGTCGTCGGGCGCAAGCAAGTCGCCTGCACCTGGAGTACAGCAACAGCAGCAAGCAGAAACGGTCAGCAAACAACGAGCTCAGCAAGCCCAAGTGCAGGCGCAAAGTGCCGCACAGTCGGCTTATGCAAGCATGCAAATGAACCAGTACACACAAAGCCCGCTGGCCCAAGGACCGCCAGTGTACAACAACATGTATACACCTCATCAACAGGGGCCTCCGCCGCCTTATCCTGCCCAGTCAGGCGGCTACGGACATCAAATGAGCATGATGCATCAAGCTCCAGGCCAGATGGCTGCAGCGCAATACACACCTCAGCAAAATCTCTATGCTCAAGCTACGACAAGGGCAGGACGGCAACGTGCATCCACAATGGACCAACAACAGGGTGGAATCCCCCAGGCTATTCAAAGAGTCGCCAGTCACCTTGACCCGAATGCCCCAATTAGATTGCAGCCAAGCCCTGCGTACTACCCTCCACCAGCAGACGGCCTTCCCGAATCGAGTGCTGCCAGCGCGCGGAGGAGGGGGAGTCGCGCGGCTAGTGGCAGGAATAGGAACTTCATCCAAAACCTTGAAGACAGGACAATGGAAGAGGGCTTTATCCACAATCCTCAATGGCACTGAGATCAACTCGCATGGATCTCGTTATCACCATAACCTACAACCGTGCACCTACACCGAAGGATCCCGTGAGCGTTTCGGCACTAGTCGTCGAACGCCAAACGATGATGTCCGTAAGCTCGGCATCGCGATCCTCCGCGACCTGTTTATCGCTCCTATTGGCTCATACTGGATAGTATGAGATGGAAAGAACAGAGATAATCTGCACTGCACACATGTCAATCCCGGTCAGAAACTGCACTCATCACGGCCAACCCACTAAGAGAATTGAGGACCACTTCTGTGCCGCGTCGCCGATGCCATGCGAGAAAAGACGAACCGGCAATGGCCCAGACCAGGCCAATCCTTCAGGCTTGTGGTGGTTGAAACTCCACGTCATGTTCGCCTGGGTCTATCCAGAGTGTAGGAGGCAATCGGAGGCATTGATTCTGGGAAAGCGACTGCGCTGTTACGACGTGTAATTGTGTATAGCTAGCATAGGGCGATATATCATGTCCATGCTTTTGGACACAGAGATTGAAAGTTCCCATGTCTTAGTCAAGTAGGAGACTAAATGCGCTATGAAATACTCTTCCTTTCGCTCCTCGAACAAAGCATTGCTTGGCGGCTCTTGGCGCAGCGAACCCTCGCTTAAAGTTTTAGTGTCCCCAATATTGGTGCCCACTTCAGGGCATCTCGATTATTTTGTGACTCATACCATTCGACTCACGACCGATCTATAAGGACGCCTAGTGCCCAAACTTGAACACTGCGTAATTCAATCACGACTCACCATGTCAAAGTTTTTCACTTCAGGCAACAGCTCTAGCGAGAGCAGCTCGGACGAGGAAGAGTACTCACTCAGTGAGGAAGAGGCGGAGCAAAAGACCCAAGCAGAGTCTGACGAAGAAGATGAGGATTCCGACGACGACGAGGATCCTTCATCATCTGATGACGACGGCGGTAAAGCCGGTGCTTCGAAATTCCTGAAGGACCAAGTCTCCAGCGATGAGAGCGAAGATGAAGACAAGGTTACGGTCGTCAAAAGCGCAAAGGATAAGCGTTTGGAGGAGCTGGAGACTGTCGAGCGACTTATCGAGAATGCGGTTAAGATCAATGACTGGAGTACGATATCGAATGGTGAGTGGACCAGCATCGTGGAGCCTGGAAGGGCAGCCGTTGACCTGGATTATGAACGCAGAATTTGACAAGCTCAACCGCCAAGTCCTAAAAGCCGTAGTCGAAAATAAGCCCCCGAAGAGCTACGTTAAGACGATCGCAGATTTAGAGGACTTTACAAATGAGACGCTTGCGAAGCAGAAGGTCTCTACAAAGAAAATGAATGCTACAAACGCCAAAGGTCTCAATGCCATGAAGCAGAAGGTGCGGAGAAACAACAAAGAGTACACGACTGAGATTGAGAAGTACCGAGAGGACAAGGAAGGATACGTTCTGTCTGAAGAAGAAGAGGAAGTGGCTCCCGTTGAGAAACCTAAGAAGATCAAATCAGTGTACGTAGACAGCACCGGCCCGGGTGATGAAGAAGGTTTTACAGCCATAGGGAGAGGAGGCAAGGTTCTGCAATACACACCCGAAAGCATCCTTAAACATCTACGATCTTTTGTCGAGTCACGAGGAAAGAAGAACACGGACCGTGCAGAACAGATACGGATCATGGAAAAGCTGCTCGAGGTGGCTACTACCCCATACCAGACGATCCGAGTCTTACTGAGTCTGATCTCTACGCGCTTCGATCTGACCTCGGGCTCCTCGTCGAACTACATGTCTCAAGAGCAGTGGAAAATGTAAGAGCGAGATGTCTGATCTGCCCATACTTGATACTGACTTGGGCCAGGGCCGATCAAGAGTATACCAGATTGCTCGGTGTCCTAGAGGATAATCGCAACATGATCGTGCTGGAAAATGCCGAAGAGTGGGAGGATGACGAGAAACCACCACAGCCGACAGCTGGCGAGAAGCTTCGTATACCTGGCAGTATCGTGTCAATCGCTGAACGGCTCGATGACGAACTCACCCGCTCATTACAACACGTCGATCCTCACACTGCCGAGTACATTGAGAGGTTGAGCGACGAGCAGGCTTTGTACACCAATATCATTCGTGGCCTACTTTACGTAGAAGACCTCAAGAAAGATACCACACTCGAAGTTCCTCAGGAAAACCTCAACCGCCTTATTATGAGGCGGCTAGAGCATATATACTTCAAAGTAAGATATCATTTTTCCAATTGCAGAAATCTCACTAATCTCATTCCATCAGCCTACACAAGTTGTCACCATTCTAGAGGAGACTGCGTGGAAGCCGATTCCTACGAAACTGGACTCCGAGATAACCCCTCGAAGCAAGTCGTTGGATACAGCTGCTTTAGTGCAAACACTAAGCACCTATCTTTTCAAGCACAGCCTCGACATCATCCGAGCAAGAGCTTATCTGTGTCAGGTCTACTATTTTGCTCTCCATGATCAGTACTTCAGAGCTCGGGATATGCTTCTTATGTCGCATCTGCAGGAGACCATCGCCAATTTCAACATAACAACCCAGATTCTCTTTAATCGCACGCTTGTGCAAGTCGGCCTGTGCGCATTCCGCGCAAATCTTGTCTACGAGTCGCAAAACACGCTCCAGGAAATTTGCGGCAGTGGCAGACAAAAAGAGCTGCTAGCTCAAGGCGTGATGATCCAACGGTACTCCCAAGTTACGCCAGAGCAGGAACGACTAGAGCGACAGCGACAACTACCATTCCATATGCACATCAATCTAGAACTTCTCGAATGTGTCTACCTGACTTGCTCTATGCTCTTAGAGATCCCACTCCTCGCTCAGACAACCTCACACCCGGACATCCGGAAGCGAATCATCAGCAAAACTTACCGGCGGCTCTTAGAATTTCATGAACGCCAGATATTTACTGGACCTCCGGAAAACATTCGCGACCATGTGATGCAAGCTTCCAAAGCCCTAGCCGCCGGAGAGTGGAGGAAGGCTGCGGATTTGATCAATTCAATCAAAATCTGGGAGCTCATGGCTGAGCCCGAGGAGATTAAGAAGTTGTTAACCGAGCAGATACAGGAAGAGGGGCTGAGAACGTATCTCTTTACCTATTCCTCGTACTATGATACACTCGCTGTCACTACCCTGGGGTCGATGTTTGAGCTGCCAGAGCGGAAAGTCGCCGCCATTGTCAGTAAGATGATATCGCACGAAGAGCTACCGGCTGCTTTGGACCAGGTCAACAGTGTCATCATCTTCCGAAGGGGTGTCGAGCTATCTAAATTGCAGGGTCTTGCACTGACCCTTAGCGACAAGGCTAGCGCGCTGATCGAGTCTAACGAGCGAACATTAGAACAGCGAACTCAGGGTACGACGAATGCTTTCGAGCGCCCAGGTGGCCAAGGGGGTAGAGGTGGACGTGGCGGCCGTGGCAGAGGAGGTGGCAGGGGAGGGCAGAGAGGTGATCATGCTGGAGGTCGAATGCGTGGTGGCCAGCAATTTACTGGTGGCGCTCTTTCTCAAGCAGTCGGTAAGGCTTGAGTTTCTCTTTGCCGACCGTTTTCATCTTGCTGCATTTACGAGCTTCAAGGCCGCCGAGGTCTTATGTATCAAAAGCTGGCGTTTGTCCATGCCGCAAACAGGCATGGACAGGCGGTGGATAAGGGTAGCGGAGAATGCCAAGCTTGTTTGCAAGTCTCAATCCTCTTGATCGTTCATTGCTACTGGAGACCAGTATTCCTTCTCCGGTGCTTGAGCGTCCACCCAGACCAGTGAGTCTGCGAGCAGGTCCTGGATGACAGTCTCAGCTCTTGCATACTCCCAGCCGAGGTTGTCTTCCAACATGGAGCATGTCACATAGCCAAGGATCTGAATCGCTTCCAAGACTGTGGACTGGTCTGTGTTCAGCTCCTTGGGTATCGATCGTATCATCTGCTTACTGCCGACGGTCACAACGGAGAAGCCCGAGCCCAACGGCTCGAGCGACTTCACCGCGCGTATAATGTCATCGCTAGCCTCGTAAGCTTTCCTCTGCTTCTCTTTTCTTGGTTATCGGCAGAAAGAGGCTCAACGTACTCACTAACATCTATTCCCCCTCCGATTCCTCTCCCCTTCCCCACCCTCTCCTTACACTCCTCCACGCCAATCAAGCCCCCATTCTCGCCTCTACTCCCTCTGCAAACCTCCACCACTCTCACCGCAAGCTCGAAGTAGAAATCATTGACATCCCCACCCAACATCTGCGCCCACCAGCTCCCCTTCCCTCCCTTCCCATTCTTGCCTTTCACGTTACTGCCGGCCAATGGATCGACGCCGATGGCATTGCACATCCGTGCAAACTCGGCGCGAAAGGTAGGGTTGGATTTGATGGTGTCGCCATGTTGAAGAGCGAAGTTGTGGAGCAGAGACTGGAAGACGGAGAGCTGGGTTTGCAGGGAGTCGACGTGCTTATTGCGGAGTGAGGCGCCATGGGTGGCGTATTGACTGGAGAGGGAGGAGCGGTTCTGGAAGGCGGAGAGCCCGACACCGCGGCGGGAAGACATCTGGATGAGGGTAGTCTGCTTAATTCATGATACGCTTTGTACGCTACTTACATGATACAATAGTGCAAGTACGGAGTAGTTCTCGAGCAAGTCTCGCCAGGTTCAATGCCAAGCCCATCGGTGTCGGGCCGAATACCGCGCCTAGTACAGGCTTTGATTGGCTGATTCTTAGCGAGAAGTCTAGCCTGCACACGAATTTTCGAGGATTGACCAACTTCAGAACCCTGGACGACCATCAATCCTTCGACCATATCTCGACAGCGACAACTCTGTCAAGATGCCACCAAATAAGCACCAAGCTTCGGTCAAGACGTATGCCATCTCCGCTATTCTCTCCTCAAATACGCCTGCACACGCGGTTCGGCCGTTGCCTGTCCATTTTCGAAGCTGATCCACACCAGCTGGAGCAAGGCTCTGCCAGCTCGATCAGTCCCACTGCCTGCGCTTTATGTTCATAGTCAGGCCTGACTATGAACATGAGCAGAAGCAGATAATGGGGTCTTGAGGTTGAAAGCTACGGCCTTCTCCTCTAAATCTATTGCCGCACTCGACCGCGGAACCAGCAGCTTGTCTTCGCACTCGCGGCTGCGTACCGAAGGCTCGAATATGTGCGAGTACTTCTCTCGAGCTCTGCTTGAGGTCTTGTTGGCTGGACCACCTGAATGATTCGTGAACAGCTTCTTTACCTAGGCAAAGAAGCCTAGTAGCCGACCCTCAGATCCACCGATCAAATACATTCGTCGAGTCTACTTGTCCCAGTTCCAGAATGCCGCTTAGCTGCAATTCTTCACTCGACGTAATTTGTATCCTTTGCGGACAGACAATGCTGACCTTGCCTGTTCTTCGGCAATGCAGGTCCGTGCCAACTGAGGACCAGATCCTTGTCCCGGAGACGCTGTTGAAGAAGCGTAAGAGCCAGGAGAAGCAGCGCGAGGAACGTGCCGCAGAGGTTGAGAAGAAGAAAAAGGTCAGTGTCTCGAAAGCTTGTACTGTGGTGCCTGAACAACTTTATGGGCATAGTGATGACATCTACCAATCACGCGACCAGACCTTCGGGTCGATGCTGTCGCTTTCATTTAACCATCTTTCGGGTCTGAACCGTCCACTAGAGTCACTACCAGCAACGGACCGCCTCTTCAGCAGCAGGCTAACTCCATACTCTAGGCCAACAAGGAGAAGCGTGGTCTCATCTTCAAGCGCGCCGAGAGCTACGTCAAAGAATACCGCGATGCCGAACGTGAGAAGATCCGCCTCGCCCGCCTGAGCAAGCAAGACGGCTCCTTCTACGTCCCCGCCGAGCCTCTGCTCGTCTTCGTCGTCCGCATCAAGGGGTAAGCCTTCCCCACCCCCACTCCACATCCGTCACCTCTCCCCGCTCACATATCCTCGCAGTATCAACAAAATCGCTCCCAAACCCCGTAAGATCCTCCAACTCCTGCGCCTCCTCCAGATCAACAACGGCATCTTCGTCCGCCTCACCAAAGCCACCTCGGAAATGCTCAAGATCGTCGAGCCCTACATCGCCTACGGCTACCCGAACCTCAAGACCGTCCGCTCCCTCATCTACAAGCGCGGCTACGGCAAGGTCAACAAGCAGCGCATCCCCCTCACCGACAACCAGATCATCGAGGACAACTTGGGGAAATACGGGATCGTGTGTATGGAGGATCTGATCCATGAGATCATCACTGTCGGCCCGAACTTCAAGCAGGCGAGCAACTTCCTGTGGCCGTTCAAGCTGAGCAACCCAACCGGCGGGTTTAGGACGAGGAAGTTCAAGCATTTCGTCGAGGGCGGCGACTTGGGCAACCGTGAGGAGGGTATCAACCAGCTCGTCGGGCAAATGAACTAGCTTTCGGTACCCTTGGGATGTCCGAGAAATTGGCACTGGCGAGAGTGGATGGTGCTGCTGGTGCTCAAGTGGCAGAAAGGTCATGCCTTGCTTTGTAGCTAAGCACTTTGTTAGCGACACGCAGAAACGAAGCATCTTCACCATCACAACCAGCCTTCTATGCTCAAGCCATTGCAGGGTGCGGTTCCAGCAGTAAGCTTGTGCCTTGAAAGCTCACCATCGCAGCCCTCCGATCAGAGTCCCGCGAACGCATGACCGGCTCTGAGTTCACGGAGCGAACGAATATGTGGTTCACGAAACGATTCAATTGCTTTCCCTATCCTGAACCCCATGCCAATTGCCAACCTCTCGACAGCGCCACTCCAACATCCGCTCCCTCGGCCTTCTCTCTCTCCTTCCCCACCTACCACCATCTCACCGCATAAACCCAAACAACCCCCCCATCTGCACCGTCACCCTCCCACACTTCCCCAAATACCCCTCCACCACCCCCCTACAAGTCCCCCACCTCTCCCGATTCCACTCCACCACCGCCCTCGCCTTCTCCCCCACCTCCTCACCCTCCACCTTCCCCCCTCCCTCCACCTTCCCCCGCTCCTCCCTCGCCCCCTTCAAAATCCTCTCCACATCCACATCCCACAGCCTGCGGAAATACAACAACTGGTTATACATCGCCTTCTCCGAATACTCGTACCTCATCCTCCCCAAGCAGCCTTCCGCTCTTCCGCGCGGGCCCAAGCAGCGGTGCCCGTACACAGACATCATGCGCGTGCGGTTGCCGCACGAGGGGTCGTCGCACACGAGGTAGCCGTCGTAGTACCTTGCCGTCTGTTTGCGGATCGCGTGTTCGAGCTGCGCGACGACGGTCAGGGTCGGGAAGACGCGGCCGCATGCGGGCTGCGGGCAGCGGATCCCTTGGGGGCTGACGACGGCGAGGGAGGAGGGGAGGCCGGCGAAGGGGAAGGCGTGTTGGCAGTGGCGGCATAGTAGCGTGAGGGGCGTGCAGTCTTTGAAGCGGATGGGGTCCGGGATCTGGCTCTCGAGGGGGTTGATGTCGGCGGTTTGGGTGGCGGAGGTGGAGGAGGCGATGCTGTATTTTTTGGTGTCGAGGCCGAGGCATTCGGCGAGGCGGACGGCGTCGGTGCCCGGGATGGGGGCGCAGAGGCGCTCGATGGGGGGGAAGATTTGCTTGTAGAGGTACCAGTCGATGTCAGGTTTTAGGGTCGTGGTGGGGGAGAGGACGTCGGGGGGGGCGAAGGCGCGTTTAGCGAAGGGGTCGGAGGCGGGGATGGAGGAGGAGGAGGGGGAGGTCATGATGTAGGAGATTACGTCGTTGATGCGGACGGTCTTGCCTTGGGCGAGAGAGCGCAGGGCCACTTGGACTTGGGGCATGGAGTCGGGGTTGGGGTAGTCTTTGGGGTTTTTGCCGAGTTTCTTGGGGTGGGTGGTTAGCGATGGGGATTTGAGAAAGGGGAGGCGAAGAGAGGGAGAAGGCTTACGGTGAAGATGATGTATTTCTGGGTTGCCACCTTCTCTTCGCGCATCATTCCGGAGAGCTCGCGCAGGTAGTCATGGATCTTCCCAACCACAACTTCGGGTTCTTCGCCGGAAAGAATCATATTTAGGAGGCGGGAGGAAGCTTCCTTGGAAAGAGCACAGTATTCTCGGCGTTTCATGTCAAGGCCTTTGACTTCGAGCTTGTCGACATATTTGCCGTCGACTTCGAGCATGTTGATAGCGGCATATTTCTTCTTGGCGTGAAGTAGCAGTCTGCGGAAGACATTGTCGATGTCGATCTCTAAGAGCTTGTATCTTTCGTTGACCGAGCGTTTGAAGTCGTTGCCAACTTTCAATGCTTCCTCCATATTGTCTGCGTTCGTATTGATCATAACAGAATCAGTGTCTCCGTAGATGACGCGAAGCTGTGTGCTTTCTGCAAGGTCTTTCGTACTCCTTAAAATTTCACGGCCTTTGAACGTTGTGAGCATAGCCAAAGGTCGAGCGTAGAACCTTGACTGTGTGTATCCCAGACATCCGTACATAGAATTTGCGGTCAATTTGAGGGCAAGTTGCTTGATATCCCAGGTGGCCAGCTCGTCGGCGGTAGCATTCTTGTCCTTCATGAGCTTCTTCACCTCCCTTCGTCGGCTGACAAGTGTAGCGATGAGCTTTGGTAGGATGCCTTGGTTTTGGTCCGTTGGTACCTCAGGAACCTTCTCCTCATCTCCAGACTAGACAGAAACTGTCAACTTTGCCATCTCAAGTGTCAAATACCGTGGAACTTACCTTCTCCAATCTGTCGACTGTGGTGAAACATATGTTGTATTCCTGTATGATACTGGGATAGAGACTGTTGAAGTCCATGACCAAGATGAACTTATCGTATAGCCCCTTTTCGGGCTCAAAAACTAAGCCTCCCTTGTATTTGTCTTTCTTCTTCATGTCGACACCCTCCTCGCCGTCACGATTTTCTTCTTCAACTTTGGGCTTGCCTTTACCGTAGATCTTATCAGGGCAAATGTACTTGTTACGGTAGAATTCGTGCAGCAAAATATATTCGTTCCGCTCAGCTCTCGTGCCACTCAGCGTTCGAGCCCACGAATTCCCTGCCAAATTGGTCAAAATCTTGGTCAGGGGTAGCATTTGAACCTTCAGAGCAATGGCAGTGATAAAGTACGTGTCAGCCTCGCAGTGACTGACGTAGCTTAATAAGCCTTCCCTAGTCGTTGCCCAAGTCTTGAGTGCAGCTTCATTGTCGATATCGTGCCGCACGTTGCCCTCTCTAAGGTATAGAGAGCACATCTCAGTCAGGCTCCAGGCCTGGCACTTAGTCATAAGCGACTGTTGGCACGTCAGCAAAGCCTCGAACGCCAAGTCCATCGCATATGTACCTTTCCCATATCATTAGCCACATCACAAAGCAGACGGCCAGACACTAATTGTCTCTCTGCAAAGAAACTAGAACCGCCTTTACCCATGGTTTTTGGCCACTCGCTTCGACGCATCCTTCCAATTCGATGCCAGCCGGGAGTTTTCCTTTCCCTCATCCGACTGAGGAGGACAGGGTAATCGACGTCCTGGAGCTGGTGGCCAACTAGTACATCTGGATCAGTCCTTTCGATAAGAGCGAGGAACTGTGACAATAGTAGTGGTTCGCTTTTGGCGAGTATGATGCTACTACGCTGCTTCTTGCTCGTCGCCTCGAAGCCTGTAGGGAAAGAAGTCCCGGCGGGTCGCATGATCGTGAACGACTTGCACGGCAACTTTTCTGTGGGTGTGGTATCGCTCAAGGAGATATTCTCATAGATCCGAGCGCTCGCCACGAGAATTTCTTGCTTATTCTCCTTTATGTTCAAAGTCGTCCGCAAGGCAAGACTCATGAATGTCATCGGCGGCGTATCAATCTTGTCTGATTCTGGGATGACTGTAATGGACTTGGGGTTCGTGACTTGCAGCTCTATTTTGCACCACGAGGCGTTGCTCAGCTGCCCAAACTCTTCGGCCTTGATAGTGAGCCAGCAGGGTCCCATGATGTGTTTCCATAGCACGAATTGCTCGAACAAAGCAGTCATGGATCCAAATACGTGGGAGAAGGTGTCTCCCGTCGTATTGTTGGGTAGAGCTGGCTCTAAGAGACGGCATTAGCTGCTGTGCTTGGAAGTCTTGTTATTATGGAGCACTTACTATCGTAAGGATACATCAACTTCAGATAATCGGCTTCCTTTGGAATTTCTGAAAGCTCAAACGCATATCTTCGAGAGCATGGCTTGATTTTATGCATGCCTACTCGCAACTTAGTCATGACTTCGTCGACTTCTTGGTACACGTCTCCCATCTCGATCTCGGTCGAAGTATCACGGCCATGGCCTACAAGATGTTAGCTAAACAGCTACATGATGGAGTTTCATTCACTAACGCTGACGACAAGTCCGAGGTAAGAAGTAAAGCTTTCTCAGAATATTATCGACTTTCAAGAAAGTGCTCACATATGCCCCTGTACGTTTGTCTTTCGCCTTGCCGAAGAGGCATAGACTCCCATTAACTTCGGTATAGTCGGTCCAGAACATACGTAGAGTGCCATCATCCTCAGTAACGTTCTGGACATCGATCTTACCGTAGCTGCTGGTCTCGCTGCCCTGGCTGCTGAGCACGTTCAGCTTCGATGTTACACTATTCCATGATGAGGGATCCACGACATCAGCCGGTGGTCTTGTGGGCGATGAACTCTCAGGTGATGGATAGGGAGGCTTCTTGACGATCTTTGGGGCAGGACGAGAACCGGACATGTTTACACAGGCGGTCTTCACGTTGTGGTCTCCTGCAACTTGTGCGATTTCCATCATGTCATCCTCCTCATCATCTTCTTGCTTCATGGACTGCTGCCCTTTGCGCTCTACGGCCTTGCTAATCGGAGAAGACGGTAAAGGATCGCTCATTGGGATGTCGTAGTCATCCATAACGTGCAGCAACGCATCATCCTCGTCGTAGGCCGTTTCCAGCGGTGGTGTGTTCAGGAGGTGTGTGGAAGCGCTAACGCCATCTGCCTCTGGCAATTGGATTTTCTTTTCCTGGGAAACAGGGGGTGATAATACTCTTGTCTTCCGCCGAGATGCTGTTTTCACCGTCTTGGTAGATACACGGCATGGGATATTGGTATCGACTTCGCCCAGCAGGTCTGCCATAAATGCAGCGTCTTCGACAGTGGCGACAGGCTGTGCCCGAAGTCAGTCTCGAATACAGCTGAATTGCCAAATTTAGGTACCTTTGGCTTCGGTGCCGACGCAATGGTCCCATTGCTAAAATATCTATTGATGCTGTGGTTGGTTTTTACGGTCTTCTCCCTGTCTTCTTCACGCTTCCTCTTTGCTTCAGTAAAAGTTAGTCCATTGCGTTGAAAGAATGTGAATAAATATGTACCAGCCTTGCCCCTCAATGGGACCTCTTCCTCGCTTCCGCTGGCACTGACGTCCCTCCTCTCCCCCATCCACTCTTCACGTCCATCGTCGGCGTATCCTTCTCCATTGTCGTCAACGACAAAGTCATCGCGATCCAACCGATCCCTGACGACTTTTTTATAGCCCTCCTCATCAACCTCCTCGTACAAGCTCTGGTCCTCTTCTACTTCGTACGTGGACAAGCGACCCTTATTCGAGGAGCGCAGAGCCCGAAGCTCAGCGAGGCGTGCAGCTCGTGACATTGTAGTATGCCTGTCAGTGTGGTGAAGATACTTAGTGCCTGTGATCGAGTCCTGCCCTGTCTAGAAGTACCAGGTTATGGATACAAGGCCCAACAAGAAGATGAAGAGAAAATGTGGGCGTTAGCAGTCCCGGTGCGCATCGCGTTCAGACTTCCGCGTCGTGACGCGATCCCTGCTAGCTTACCGGGAAGTAACCGCCTTGGTGCCGAGCGAGCCGAGGTATTCCCGGGCCAAGAAACCCTTTGGAAGCCCTCCGGCTTTGAGAGCTCAGGTGCTCTACATCGTGCGCACGAGCTTGATATGTGTTACTCCGAGTTTTCTAGCTCCAGGCTACACGAGTACAAATCGTGCAGCCAGTCAATGTAATTCTACCATGCAGCAGAGTAGCGACGATACTGGCCAGTATAGAGTTTCCACGGATTTCCGATCCCAAGTCACCTGCTGTAAACTGGAACAAGAGAGCATCCCAGTCTTCAATCGGATGTGCTCTTGCCAATAATAGAGTCGGTCAGGGGCACTATGATCGCCACGGAGAGCTCGACGCTATTCGTCAAGGATACGACCTCGGGTTTCGAGCCGGGGAAGGTTGTTGAAGCTAAGAGAGCAGGCTCGCCAATGTGATCAATCGACGTTGGACTGTACTTTGGACTGAGTGCTGGAGGTCATCCTATCGGCCGTCCAACATTCATGGGCTACCGGACGACAGGCATAGTATCCCCTCATTTCTCAACTTCTCGGTGGTACGTCCGTCTTATGCTGCCGTTCTATCGTAAGGTTCAGAGGTTAGTGCGCTAACATCAGCGACAATCTTGAAGTCGTCTTCAGTCTCGATCTCTGTTTCGAAGCTATGATCTTTGATCGGCGCCTAGCAAGATTCCAGTGCGGGGCGGCCCTATCAAAGTGTTGCATCCATCTCAAAGTCCATCTTCATATTGCGGGGTTGTGCATGGGTGCTAGATGTACTCCCTCCCTCCGCAAGAAGAGACATAATGTACCATATCGCCGTTTGTCCGTTTACGCCGCTCTCCGTCTTCTACATATTCTATTGTAGGATAGCGTCTCTCTCAGTGTAGTCTCTTCCACAAACATTTACTCCGTGATACAATCTGCGTTCCTTCAATTTTATTCTTAAACACGTAGCTGATTGATGTACCACTATGGCCGCTGCAGCCGTTGATTCAATTCCCTCGTATGACCGTGCTGAGCCTGGGTCCTGCCAGCTTCAAGCTGTTGTTTATCCTCAGGTATCGAATCCTGCCAAGTCCGAGGATGTCGACGCTGTTGCGGCTGAATGGGTCTCCTCTTTGACCAAAGCACTTAATGCTCAGGATCATAGCTCCATAGAGCGTCTGTTCCTTCCGGAAGCATGTTGGCGCGACCAATTAGCTCTTTCGTGGGATTATCATACTTTCACGGGGCCTCAGAAGATCATTGACTTCCTCAAATCAGCTCCCCATGGTAGCCGCATCAAATCAATTGACATCGACAAGAGCAATGCTACCCGCCAGCCCAGTATCTCGGCCGTGGATTACAACGGCAAGATCAACGGAGTAGCCTCCTTCTTGACCATCGAGACCGACGTAGGGCGGGGACGCGGTTTGGTCAGGCTGCTGAAGGATTCTCAAGATGGCGACAAGTGGAAGGCATTCACGCTCTTCACAGCAATGCACGAACTGAAAGGTTATGAAGAAACCACCAATGCTAACAGACCTAATGGCGTCGATCATGGCGGACAGCCCGGGCGGAAAAACTGGGCGGAACGAAGGGCAGCAATGGAAAACTTCGAGGGTGACAAAGAACCCACAGTGCTCATCATAGGTGATTCGCCAGTCTTCATTGGTCATGGTACATAGTATTGATTTGTGCGAAGGTGCCGGGCAAGGTGGCCTGACATCAGCCGCTCGACTCCATCAGCTTCAGGTCCCTACTCTGATAGTTGACCGCAACCCGCGTATCGGAGACAATTGGCGAAACAGGTGTCTCACCCTTCAGCTTGGGTTATAACACCATACATTTGCTAAGAGCGGACCAGATACCGTCAACTTGTACTTCACGACCCGGTCTGGTACGATCACCTGCCTTATATCCCATTTCCCGCTCATTGGCCTGTTTTCACTCCGAAAGATAAGCTGGCCGAATGGTTTGAGTCCTATGCTAAGCTACTGGAGCTGAACGTTTGGCCTTCAACCTCCATCACCAGTGCTTCTTGGGACGAGGAGAAGCGTCAATGGACTGTCGAGCTTGAGCGGAAGACTGCATCTGGTGAAGTCGAAAAACGCACCCTCCATCCGCGGCATGTCATCCAGGCGACAGGTCATAGCGGAGAGATGAAATTTCCTGAGATCAAAGGGATGGACTCCTTCGCTGGAGACACGATCTGCCACTCCAGTAAGTTCAAGGGTGCTAAAAAATTAGCGCCAGGAGAGAAAAGGCACGCCATTGTTGTCGGGTGCTGCAACTCAGGCCATGACATTTCGCAAGACTTCTATGAACGTGGTTATGACATTACTATCGTACAAAGGTCTTCAACATACATCATGTCTTCCAAAGAGGGGCTTGACGTTCTATTGAAGGGGCTTTATGAGGAGGGTGGACCGAGTACAGAAGATGCGGATTTGATGTTCATGTCCATACCGAATAAGATGCTCAAGCGCATGCACGTTGATGCCACGAAGGAGATAGCAAGACGGGACAAGGATTTGCTAGAAGGTTTGGAGAAGGCTGGGTTCAAGCTCGATCATGGGCCTGACGACTCAGGTAAGCTGGCGCACTTGACAATCCCGGAAGAATGTATCGCTGATTTTGCAGGTTTCTTCATGAAGTACTTCCAGCGCGGCGGGGGGTATTATATTGATGTAGGCGCTTCGCAGCTTATCATCGATGGCAAGATCAAGGTCAAGCAGGGTCAAGAGATCAAAGAAGTCAAGCCTCACGGCCTTCTATTTGCTGACGGGACAGAGCTACCTGCTGATGAGGTAGTCTTTGCGACGGGCTACGAAAACATGCGTGGCACAGCTGGGAAGATATTCGGCACTGAGCTGGCGGACAGGGTCAAAGTATAACAAACCTGGTCTAGCCATTGAGTGCCCTACTAAATGACTGTAGGATGTCTGGGGCTTCGATGAAGAGGGCGAACTCAGAACAATGTGGAGGTAAGAGTTGCTACAGGCTTTATGGGTGAAGGGACTGACTTATGCATTCCAGACGTACGGGCCATCCAGGTTTCTGGTTCTTTGGAGGCAACCTGGCTCTTTGCCGCTACTTCTCACGGATGCTGGCGCTGCAGATTAAGGCCATGGAAGTCGGCCTGATGAATTATGGAGACCCATAGATCATTCCGTCAAGACATGTGATCGCGAGGCCAGTCCGGCTAGCGAGGACGATGTCCTACTCTGTGTTGTTCTGCAACAGCTTGACGTCAGGCAGCGATGATGTGAAACGCTTCTTGCTGGTCTCATATGAAGGGAGACATGTATGGGTGCAATGACGAGACTATTGTACTTGAGTCTAAATCGGTAGCGCTGTTGTGGTTGTCTGCAGCGCATGTACATATTTTACGGTCTTGACTTGGGGTTCGCTATCTTTGACCGTGGTGCGGATGTAGAAGTAACTGTGATCCGCGATCAAAAGCCGAAGACGACCGCGAGTCAAAGTCAACGATCCAGTGAGATGGCGCACCGAACGGCAGCGCCAGCCGGGGAAACGTGGCGGCAAAGATAGTTCATGCACTCGACTGCACATTCGTCACACTCGCAGCGAACTAAGGCAACTACCGCCCTAAAATGCACTACCTACTGTATGTAGCCCTAAGATAGAAGCACTCCGTATGAGCGCACAGAAGTTCATCCAAAGCCGCTTGTCTTCCGAGACTGATCCGTCATCGCGCTATAACTTGGAAGAACGGGCAACTGGTATGAGTGACGAGGCAAGGTCTTGGGAGGAGGGAAAGTAGGGGGTTATCAGTAGGACGGATTGGTGCGCAACGAAGATGGAAAGCGACTCTCACACGTTTGGGACAAGCCTCCGTGTTTGCCTGCTGAGCCACGGGAAAGCCAGCCATCAATTGGTTTGCACCTTTCCATGATGGGTGCGCCGCGGAAGGGCGATGGAGTGGACCGATGAACCTCATCCTATCAAAGCACTGTCAGAGCTCGCAAGCCCTGGGAACAACGTAGAGCGGCGGTGGCAGGCAACTGTAAACTAACAGTGTGCGCTTTTGGTTCTTCGCGGGCGAGGCTGACAGAGAAGTAACTTATTATCAGGTACTTCTGCTCGCTGCGCAAACACACCTGACTCGCTCCGAGCGATGGACGATAACTGCATCCTGCGTTTGTTTGACAAGAGGTCGTTGAGTCAACCATCTTTTTTCGCGATGGATTGCCCCAGAGAAGATTGCTGACTAGGTAGTGGAGCAAACCACATTGTAGGGCGCAGCGATACGTAGCAGTAGTCGTCGCAATCAATATCAAATGTTGTTGGAAATGCGTCAATTTGCAGCCGTTGACCACTAGGCCGTAAGCGGTTAGCCGAGTTCGCGAGAAAACTTACTCTTTCTCTCGCTGAAGGAATCTCCTTCACCACCTCGTGTCCACACGAAACCCATCACTAAATCAATACTGCGTGACCCAAGGGATCATCGCGGATACTAACACCCAGAGTCTCTCTTCAAATCCCGACACTCACTTTGCTGGGTAGAGACACTCCTTGAAACCCCTTCGTGGCCCTTTCACCACGCCACGGACGGAATTCCCTTGTTAACGACGACACATAGCCGGTCGCTGTCACCCGATTAGAGTCACAGTCAGCCTTCTCCACTCCGCGATCTTCTAATCTATATCTTCGAATACGTCCTGGATCTGCGATCTGGACTTTAATAACTCGTGATCGCATCGAGCTTGCGTCGACCCACACACAACCGAAAATCTTACCACGAAAACAACCCGCTTTTCAGATGACATCCATCTCTCAGCAAGTCCAACCCCCGCAACCACAAAGCTACGCCAGCGTAAGCAAGAAGCCCTTTTCGCCAGCTCCCGCCATCGCCAATCCTCAAGGGGCCGCGGGCGGCGTCGCACAAGCTCAGCATGGCAAGCCGGATGCCGTCTCCCCGGTAAATGGGCGAAATCCCATCGTACCGGCAGTCCCGACGGTGGACTCACCAGCTATCAATGGAGCAACTGCAGGGATGAGTTCTGCTCCTGGACTTGGCGATCACAGCCGGAAATCCTCTGTTACAATAAGCGCTGCGGGAGCTTCAGGCTATATGTCCAACGGAGGCCCTGTTGGAAAACCGTCTGGAAGCAATGGAATTCAGTTCGGTACCTTCAATCCCGATGGCTCACCAGCGATGGCGAAAGCTACCCCACAAATGAGCCAGTCCACACAGTCTCTGGCGGTCAACGCTCCTAATCCACGTATCACATCGCCCATGTCTTCACCTTCACCAATACCTCAGCCGCCTGCCAGTGGAGGTAGACCGCCATCCGCATTCCAAGGTCAAGGTAACAATGTCAACTTTGGTAGCATGAATGGTGAAGATCCCGCTGTGAGTACTCATCATTCCAGATGCAATGCCCTTTTTCTAACCTAGGCTTAGCGTCAATTACGACCTGGTATGCCTCAAGGCATGCCCCCCACGGGTCCTCAAACTAGTCACCTTCGCCGCGAGTCATCGCAATCTACACACAGTGACTTCAGCAACCAAGCAATGCCGCCTACCCAAGGCAGAGGCGGATATCCACCTCAAGGCGGCCGTGGGCGAGGTGGCTACGGTGCAGCAGCTTATGGTCCGCAGATGTCATACTCCCCAGGTCCAAATTCGAACAACTTCCGACCTAATCCTAATCAACCTCGGGGCAACCAAAACATGAATCAGGGCTATCAGCAACAAGGTCGCGCACTCGGGGTGCCGCCATTTCCGCCCTCACCACATATGGCATCTCGCAGCCCCGCTCTGCCGAATGCGCAGCCTGTCCACCACCAGCAGGGTCAGATACCGATGGGGTCGTCGATGTATGCGCAGTTTTATGGAGGCTATCCACAGAACATGGTTCCCCAAGTAAATCCTCAATCTTCTTTGCCCCTGCATATCAATCACCATACACCTGAGCTCCGTACGGCTCAGATTTCTTTACCTGGAGGGCCACGCAACTTGCCCACTCCAGACTTCTCTCCAGTAACTGGAAAATTTGAGCAGTATCTGACAGTTAGAAATCAGGGGCCGTATGGCGTGCAGCAGGGCTTCTACGATCCGCAATTAGCTGCATATTACCAGCAACTGAACATGGCTCAGGGGGTGCACTTGCCCCCAGGTTCACCCCGACCTCAGCAACAACAACAGCAGGCTGGGCAACAGCAATATTTTCCTGGACAGTATGGGAGTGCGCCACAGCCTCAGAACATGTCGCGCAACCCATCGGCGATGTCCGCCTCCGATCGGCCCGGCTCGACAACAGGGAGACCACAGGCTCCTCTAAGCACCACTCCCAGCGTGAACCAGACTCCGGCATCTAACCACTCAACAAACATTCCAGCTTCTAAGCCTCCGAGTTTCCAGAAGCCGCAACGCAAGGGTGGCCTCGTGATTAAGGATCCCACTACCGGAACTGTCATAGATTTCGCCAAACAAGTAAGTTCACCTGCAAATAAGAGCTCTCCGGCCAACGTTTCCTCCACACCAACACCGCCTCCTCCGCGTTCCGGTAGTCAGCCTGAAGTCCAACATCACCGCACTGAAAGCAAGTCGGTCAAGACCGACGAGGAGAAACGCAATGAGATGAAGGACGCCATTGCCAAGAAGATGGAAGCGGACAAAGCTGATGAAAAGAGGAAGCACGAAGAGGAGGCGGCCAAGGTCGCCGAGCAGAAGAAAGCTGCCGAAGCTCAGGCTCTAAAGGAGAAGGAAGATGCCGAGGCCAGAGAGCAAGAAGCTGCTAGAGAGCAGATGGAAGCCGAAAACGCGGAGAAGAAGGCCAAGGCCGAAGCAGAGGAGGTGGAGAGAGCGGCAGCCAAAGCTAAAGAGGTGGCCGAGGAGAAGGCTAGGAAAGAAAAGGAGCAGGAAGAAGAAATGGATCGTCTCGAGGCTGAAATGTTGGCCAAGGAGAAAGAGGAAGAGGAGCGTGAAGAGCGCTATCAGAAGGAGAAACAGGCCCAGAAAGAAGAGGAAAAACGCAAGGAAGCAGAAGCCGCACAAATGGCTGACGAGGACATGAAGAGAGCAGAGCGCGAAGCTGAAGAGGCCGAGGAAGCCAGGGTCAAGAAACTCGAGACTGGCGAAAGCGGAGAGTCTCTGAAAGAGCGGACAGACTTGTTCGCCGCTCTGAAGAAGGAAACCCCTGGCACGCCAAACAGCGAGGATGCTCATGTAGCAGAAACTCCCGATGATAGTGGTGCTGCCACACCTGCGTCTGAAGCTCCGATGCCTCATCCGGGCCGCACAACCGGGGTCAAGCCAAAACCTGCTGCACTCAAGCTCGAGACCACGAAGGAAGTGGAGTCACCCCAACGAAGTGCACAGCTCACATCGCTCTTGTCCGCACGGCGCCTCTTGAACATCAATGACGTATCTTACCCTTCCGGCTTCGCTTCGCCAAACCCATCGTTGAACACCAACGCACCAGCGGGCAAGTTCAACTACGATAGGAATTTCCTAATGCAATTCAGGGGCGTCTTCGTGGAGAAACCATCAGATGACTGGGAGGCCAACATCAAGAAGATCATGGGTGAGACCGCTGAGCCTTCTTCGGCTCGATCTGCGTCTTCTCGCGGCACTAACCCTACAATGGGGAATATGGGAGCCCGCCAGCCTTCCAACAACCAGCCACGGATGGGAGGTTTCCAGAATCCTGTAAATGGGAGAACCTTACCTCCTGGTACGAGTTCGCAAGACCGATTCAAGGCGTCCACAAATGCGCTACAAGCCCCACCTGGCCAACGAACGATGCAGAATCCGATAGCTCCATTGATTGGCAATCGTACGGGTGGATTCCCCATGGCTGCGACAAAGTCCATGGAGCGAAATCCTTCGGCCGCGGGCATGGGAGCTCATCCCCACTCCCCACGAGGCAATCCCAGCCAGCGTGGTGGGTCGACGCGCGGCAGCAAGAGCGGCAAACCTCGCGAGTCCGAGAGAGATGCAAAGGCCATGCCAATAACTTCAGGCATGAATCTTAAGCCTATTGAAGTTTCTGCCACTGGGTGGAAGCCTCGATCGGTGGGTCAAGGTGCGACTGGGATGGCTGGCCCAGCTCCCGGTGGGGACGGCCATATGGCTCCTGATGTAGTTCAACGCAAAGTCAAATCAAATCTCAACAAGATGACGCCTAACAACTTCATGAAGATCTCTGAGCAAATTCTTCAGATTGCAGGCCAGTCAAAAGATGAAAGCGATGGACGTACGTTGAGGCAGGTCATCCAACTTACTTTCGAAAAGGCCACAGACGAAGCCCACTGGGCTCAAATGTATGCCGAATTTTGCAAGCGTATGCTTGAGTCCATGAGTCCCGAGATCAAGGACGAGGGTATCCTCAGCAAGGATGGTCAAGTCGTCGTTGGAGGCGCGCTTTTCCGGAAGTACCTCCTCAACCGCTGCCAGACCGAATTCGAGCGAGGCTGGAAGACGGATGTGCCCAAGAAGTCTGAAGGCGAGTCGGAGGAAGCAGTTATGCTTTCAGACGAGTACTACATCGCAGCCGCTGCTAAGCGTCGTGGTCTGGGTCTTGTGAGATTCATTGGTGAATTGTACAAGTTAGGAATGCTCACGGAGCGTATCATGCACCAGTGCGTGCACAAACTCGTGGATTATGAGGGCATGCCAGACGAAGCCGAAATTGAATCGCTCACGAGCTTGCTGAAGACTATCGGTCAAAATCTTCAAAGCAACGAGCGCGGCGGACAATTGATGGATGCGTACTTCCAGCGGATTAACGGCATGGTCAACACTGAGGGCCTACCCAGTCGATTGAGGTTCATGTTGTTGGTAAGCGTTACATTTCTTGGTCGTCGTGATATTTGCTGACCTATTCAGGATATCATTGATTTGCGAAGAGCAGGCTGGCAGACGAAGGACGGAGCCACCAAAGGCCCCACCACCCTTGAAGCGGTTCGAGCACAGGTGAGCACATAACGCGTGGCCTTTATTCACAATACTAACACGTTTAGGCTGTTGCTGCAGAACATGAGAAAGAGCAAGAACGAATGCGTGATGCCGCATCGCGGAGAGGAGGCGGTGGCGGAGGTCGTCCACCTATCGGTCGCGGTGATGCTCGCAACTTTTCCGGTGGGGGGGCGATGCCTCCGCCAGACTACGGGCGCGTTGGCGTCGAGGACATCCGAAGATTGCAAAGTCGCAACATTTCACGTCAAGCGACCTCGCAACAGGCGCCTACCTTTGGACCAAGCTCAATGTTCGCGAGTGCTAGAGGATCCAACACCCGAAAGCCGCTATTTGCGAAACCTGGTGAGGATTCGAGTGCATCAAGCCGGACAGGCACACCGCCAGCTCAAAAGGAGAAGAAAGACAAAGAAGATAAGGAAACTTCGAAGAATGCTTTCAGGTAAGTCCGAACCTTCAGAACGGTTTTGAGAAGATATTAATGCTGGGCCAGTGCTCTCGCAAGCCTTGATTCCGGAGAACCAGCCGATTCCGCTTCTCCTGCTACCTCACCTCCAACCACGAAGCTCCAGCCAGCGGAGCGCCAACGATCGAAGTCGCCTCTTGGGAAAGAGAGGGAGGAGGTTGATGGAACAACATCATGAGCCCCTCTCGTCACAATCCTTCTTTCACAGAGTGCCTTCTGCGAGCAAGGTCGCCGCCATCTACCGCGTGCATCCGCCAGGACCACACCCTCTGCGAGCACGCTCTCATATCAAGCATGCATATCTCTTCACTTAGACCGTGTCTTACCAAAAGTCCCCTTTCTTTCCTACGTCTCCGGATCGGCGCTAGCATACAACGAGGGCATGGCGAACAACGGGGCGGCGGCTTTGGCATAATCGAAGACGGCTATCTGATCAGCATATCTGGTATTCGTGGCCATTGGGCTTCCATCAAATCTTTCTTTAATTCAATTTCTAGAAGAGCCCGCCGTCCTCAGTGGGCATGCAGGATTGCGCGCTTGTGGGGAAGAGAGTGAGAGAGAGACAGAGACAGAGGACTCGAGGGCAGCGCCTGCGTGGCTTACAGCTGATTCGTTCGAGTACGTGTCTTTCTGTCCGCAAAGGGGTGAGGCGAGCTAAGTCGAGCTTGCAGAGCGACACAGACTTCCTGATTTTCACTTTGAATTTCTCTGCTGAGTTTGGCTTCGTGGGCACCGAGGCAGTGTGCTTTGGCTGGGATTGCATGCGTGTGTTCGTGCGAGTCGTGTACATATACCGGGGTCATATTCATGCTATCCATCAATCTCTGAGTCGAAATACGTGCGTGATAGTAGAAATTGGTTGGGCTGACGAATCTTCAGCCTGTCGTTCCTCTATCTCACTCTAATACTTTGATATCCTAACGGATGCTGTACCGCCTCCCCTATATCCACCTATCCAATCCCGTTCTACCTTAATCCATTGCTTCTACTCCCACATTCCTCCTTATAACCCCTCTATAAACCCCTTCTCCCCTCTCACCACATTTCTTCCCTCGTCCCCTCCCTATCAT
>JAABUS010001549.1_pt1 | contig 49370 bp, 44 predicted proteins | sample 5560161 | NCBI WGS metagenome assembly JAABUS01 (sample SAMN10711885, study PRJNA513376) | rock metagenome | isolation source: Antarctica rocks | place: Antarctica: Victoria Land, Trio Nunatak nord | collected 2016-01-04 | reverse complement strand
AAGCTATTCTGAAGATCGATGCTTCGAACTATGTAAAAGGTGAAATACTATCTCAGTACGATGACGAGAAAGTTCTTCATTCGATGATCTTCTACAGCAAAAGCATGATTCTCGCTGAAATCAATTACCACATCTATGACAAGAAATTGCTAGCCATTATTCGATGCTTCGAACACTGGCGATTCGAGCTGAAATGCACTGAACTACTCATTCAGATGTTCATCGATCATCAGACTTTGAAGATCTTCATGAAAAACAAACAGTTGAGTCGACGACAAGTCAACTATCTGAACATTCTGTCGAAGTTCAACTTTCAGATCATCTTTAGATCAGGCAAAATGAATACTAAAGTCGATGCTCTAACTCGAATGTCTCTAGCGAACGTCTCTGAATCAGCTCAACGACTTGAAGATTGTTTTCAGACTATTCTGACTTTCGATAGAGTTGATGTTCTACTCATTGAATCGAAAGCAAATCTCTATCAGCGAGTGTGTATGATCAATCAAACGAATGAGCTCTGCGACGAATATAGGCAAGCTATGAACGAGAACAAGCTCAAATTTCATATCACTAAATTGAAGAACTGCGAAATCATTGACAGCGTTCTTTTTAGAAAAGGCTTACTGTGAGTTCTCGAGAATATGCATACGAAACTGCTACAAGAAGTGCATGATCAACCTTCAATCTCTCATCTCGACAATAAACGAATCATCGACCTAGTTCAGCGTTTCTACTATTGGTCAGGTCATCGAGCTACTATTCGACGATACATTCGAAACTGTCATGCTTGTCAGCGAAGCAAAGCCTCTAGAAATAGCATCAATGAACTTCATCATTCTCTCTCGATTTCACAGAAACGCTGGAAAGATATAGCTATGAACTTCATCACTGAACTATCTCTGTCAGAAGGCTATAACGTCATTTGCACAATCATATGTCGTCTCACCAAAGAACGTCACTATGTTTCCTGTCATTGAGAAGACGATGACATCTCAGCCGAAGAAACGGTTTGAATTATGCTATGAAACGTCTATCGACTGCATGATCTACTCAGTTCTATTGTTTCGAACAGAGACTTTCAATTCATATCGACTATGTGAAAGAGTCTTTGCAAGCGACTGAGAATCACAGCTAGTCTATTCACAGTCTATCATTCGAAGATCGACGATCAGACGGAACGAGTCAATCAAGACGTTGAACGCGAACTTAGAATCTACTGCAATTACATGCAGAACGACTGAGTCAAATGAATATCTATGGTGAAATTCAGCGACAATTTCAATATCTTCTCAATCATCTCAATGATCTCTTTCTACTTCAATAAAGAATTTCACCTCCGAATGAGTTTCGATTCAGATACGACTGACTACGAAACAACTCGTGAACGACTTGAAGCTAGAAAAGCAGACGATATTGCCATTTGAATGAAAGAGCTACTGAGCTTCGGTCGTCAACAATTGAAAAAGACGAAGCTGATCATCGAAGTTCAGATCAATAAACATAGACGAAACGTCATCTATGAAGTAGATGACTGAGTTTGACTATCTTTCAGAAACGTCAAGACAACGAGACTCTGCAAAGATTTGAAAGACAAACAACTAGAATCATATCAGATCACTGTCAAAGCGAGAGTCTTCTATCATCTTCGTCTATCAGTCAGCATGAAGCATCTGCATTCGATGTTCAGCTCGAAGCTACTGCGATCGTATTCAGAAGACTTTCTATCAGAACAGCATGCAGAACTCTTCAGACTCATCATTATTGATGACGACGACAATGAACATTGAGAGATAGATGACATTCTGAACTTCAGACGCTATCAAGGTCAAATACAGTACAAGGTCAAATGAAAAGGTCTAGATAGAGACAATGAATGATACTATGTTGATAAAGGTGAATTCGATGACTTCGAGAAAGTTTTGAACGAATTTCATGCGCTATACTCAAGAAAGTCACGCTAGTACCGGAATAACTCAATAAGAAAGCAAGCAAACGAGCGACATTCATGCGAACATGAATTTTCGAAGAAGAGAGTAATGTTACGAACGTATCAAGGCTGAATAGAGCTAGTCAGTGCCTCTAGCTCAGATCTGGCTCAGCCTCTATTTTCTTTCACCAACATCTCTTTGTTCAACATCATCTTTCTTTCTACATCACATTCTACCCGTGTCACAAACACATTCTCTTCGAACTTAGCGCAGTCTCTGAATATTACTTAAATAGAAGCTCTTGTACTTATCTTCTTCTGTATTCTTAATATTCAGTTATAGCTATCTCTAAAGATCAAGCACTATTCAACCCTGACTTTTGCTGATTGACTCATCTAGGCACGATTCTGACAAGTTACAAATTTAATATCATGAAGTCAATCAGTTAAAGTCAACTGTATTAATGAATTGATCTGAAAGAAAATTGACTTGATGATTGCAAGCAATTGTATTATAAAAGAGTGTGAGTGACTCAGTAGTAGACTCTGAATAATTGATATGTATTTCATAAATTTAGTTGAAAGCTTAAACAGTAAGTAGATCACTGAAAGCTGATGTCAGTTATTACATGAACAAGATGCAATGAGTATGACATCAATCAAATTCTGAAGTTATGAATCATTGACATTAAAGTTTTTTGTGATAAACGCAATCATTAGTTACAGACATGAAAATATTCAACAAACATCAAGTCTTCTCTTTAGTATAATGAATGCATTGTCGAAGATGTCATGTAAAAAGTATATACATTACAAATGATTGATAAACAAAGTGAAAGAAGAACTCAATATTGATGAGTCTGAATACATGCAATTGAAGATGCAAATACAAAATCAGATGAAACTTTTTCAACTTATAAAATGAAAGTTAAATATAAACAAGTCAAAAGAAATCATCAGATTGACATTTGAAGTCATATATCACAAGTTTCATATTATATTCAATGATGTTGCAAGATCAAGAAGTGATTCTATGTTAATGTTCATGACACAGTGATCAAATTACAATGTAAGAAGATGACTCAAAGTCAGAGAAACACAATAAGACAATCTTAAGTACAATTCTTCATCATTTTTTTAACTGAAAATATATTCACATCTCTTAAGTTATGTCGTCTGCAACGAACGAGATCTCAAGAGATCTCAATCAATATCAGTCAGATCAGTCAAAATTCTCATAATACAGATCAGTCATGATCTCAATCATAATACATGCTGCAAATCACAAGATCTTTTTAAATATGAATCAGTGAAGAACTTAATTTACATTGATGACATGAAATACAACAAATTTATAAAGTTGATTGAGAATGAGCTGAATTACAACTGTGTCACAAATACAATGATATATGATTGAGTTGAATTTGCAAGAATATATATCAGCAACGAGCATGAATGAAAAACAGTATTGAAAGAAATGCATGCAGAAGAGTTTATTCACTTTCTTTTTACAATTTAGTTTGCTGCAAACAACGATTGTAGATTTCAGATTTCTTGTGATACTCAATTCAAGCAGCTGATCATTGAAGAAATTATGTAGAATGCTCATAGAAAATATGTTCATGCTCAAAACTCTCAGTATAAAATGACATAGCAAGATCATGTCATAATTGAAAAATCTCAAGAATTAATGACAAGACTTATAGTTCATTCAACATCAATAAAGATTCAATGAACTTTTGTTAACATTAAATGAACTATTTTTAGTGCTTGAAATAAGATAAATTTCTCTCTTATCATACATTATCAAGTCACATTAAATGATTCTCATCTTGAATGCAACATGAAAATACATTGATCTTTATGATGATGAGTTTATCAAGATACTAAGTGACATTACAGAAAAAACGTCATCATACAAGCAACTTCAAGACATCATCATTGTCAAAGCGCAGCGCAGTTGAACATACAGAGATTCACAATGACAACGAGATTGCAACAGACTTAAGCAACAGCGATTCTGTAAAAAAAGTCTTTAACAAAGACAGATGTGTCACTCTTGAAGTAATAATTCACTTAAGAATTCAAAAGAATAAATGACTAATTCAAAAAAAGACAAAATCGAACATTGTCAAAACATTCAATAAAAGTATCTTCGTGAAGTTGTCACGACATTTCAAAGACTTGATGTATACAACATTAATCAGTTTAATTCTTTTCAATCAATCAATAATAAACATACTAAAGTTTATTTTGATGATGATGACATTAATAATGCAAACTGAGAATTAATAACATCATATTTATGAAAAAAGATGTCACGTTGAACTAAATGTCAATTCATCGTTGATCATGAGTTAATTGTCAAGATTTGCACTCATTATTTACTTGCATGAATATTGAGTGATCATGTTAATAACAACAGCAATTCATGATTAGATGTCAAAAAAGAATGATTTAATGAGAAAATGAGAGAAGTGTGAAAGAAGATTGCAAATCATTTAAATAAAAAGTCAAATCACAAACATTCTGAAGTAGAGAACATTTCAACGAAGACAAAGACTTGAAAGATAATATGTTCAAATCTTTCGTTGCGAATAAGACTTATACTAAGTAAATGTACAACTTCTTTGAAACATGATGATTAAGTGTACTGAGTTGAGTACAAATCATAGTTGAGAGCGAATATGATTGACAGAAGCAATTCACAAGAAAAGTGCAAAAGAATTTGATACAAAGTCTGCTAAATAATGATGACTTTGCATGTGATCAGATATGTACTAATTGAACATTACAACATTGACTAACATAAAAAGACTCTTCGAGACAGATTTTGCGCAAGAATCATAGCAAATGTATTGATTCAAAAGTTTTACTGCAAAGTCAGAGATGAAATAGCATATCAAGAATACATGAAGATATTCTTTGATTCACTTTCTACTAATGTCAGTTTCATTGCAGTGACAATGATTGCTCATTATATATGAGAATATGAATCAGAAAAGCACAGATTAGACAAGTTTGAAAGATTAAATATGAAGAATAAGTGAACATTTGCATATATTAATGATTAAAATGATTGAAGCGAAGTTGAACTTAATAACACGCAGCAACATGAATGCGCGTCAATGCAACATGAAATCAACAAGTTCATGAGCATCAATAATCAATATTGAAGATTTTGCTATGTTGTATCAAGCAACAGATTGATAATGATGATATTGAAGTAATTATGAACATTCAAGCTGTATTCAATGTATACATTGATTATCTTGATGATCTTTCATTATACGAGTTAGAAAATGACGTGCAACTCAATTCAAACGCAAGTCATAAGAAAATACACTTGAGTTCAGAAAGCATTTTCATCTTTCAATCTTTGAAACTAACGTCACTTGTCTTTGACGTAGTATTATCAAATGAAGTTGTAAATATTGCAACTCATAACTAAATCTTTAATTATTGATGCTGTGTAGAAGAAATTGATTGAATCAAATACAGAAAATGAATCGTTAACTGATGATGCTTAAGTCAGCAAGAAGCAAATTCTTAGCAAGAGATTTCACTTTACATCACAAACTAAAGATTAATCACGTATCATATTGCAAAGTGATGAATATGAGCTCATGATAGTGCAACAGAATGATGTCAAGTCAACAACAATTAAGATCAGTTGAGAATGAAAGTTTAATGACTTGTGAAATGCTTTAAACATGAAGAAGAACAAATGTTTGTGATATAAAGCAGACAAGACAGACAAGATTCTAAGCAATGAGAAGAAATATGAAAGCTTCATATGCAAGATGAGAAAGAAAAGCATCATGAATGTAACTTGCAAAAAGAGAGAAATTAAAGAAGAATAAAACTCAAGCACAGTAGTCACTATAATCAAATGATTCAAACAAAGTGAATATTTTGCTTCATACTGTGAAAGCACTTCTGTCACATATGCTTACATGAGAAAACATGATATTGATAGTGATGCAAACGCACTGATTGAACATTTCAAACATCTTGCTTAAGAATGTGCAAGCGCTTATGTTGCAGATGCTGTCATGAGAGAACATAATGTTAGAAGTGATGCAAATGCACAATAAGAAAAGAGTGACAATATTGAGAAGAATGATCAAGATGTCTATGATGACATTGATTACTAAAGAACAAAAAATACACTGAACATTTTAAGTAGTCTGTGTGACATTAAAGCTATGTTTGCAATGTATAATAATTGCACAGTTGACAGCTTGATCGTTGATGATGATTCTAACAAAGAAAGATCATGCAGAGATAACAGTGAATTATAAGCTTCAATGATATTATTCGACATTGCAATTCTAATTGCTACAAATGTCAAGATCATATTTGTTGAATCAAATGATAAATAGGCATACTGCGTTCTTAAAAGTTCTAAAAATGTTGATGCTTTTATGAATATACATCAGCTAAAAGTGACGCAAATCTGAGACATAAGATTAAACAAATATTTGAAATATTGATCACTAAAAGCGCTAAAATCTGTCTCTGTCACTCTTTACAAACTGTCATCAAGCAGTGAGATTGATTTTACAATTCTGTTTTCTTATTTTGCACTTTTGAAGATTTTTCACTAATTTTGATGAAACTCTCGACAAATTCTAAAAAACGATACAGGTTTTGCATACAATGATAGATAAATGTAAATAGCTTGGTTGAACAGTCTTCATGATTCTTTTCATGACTTTCTATCATGTTTTTTCGTCATGACTCTCTATTAAAGTCAAACGACCTTCATGTTTTTTCTTCATGTTACTCTTCATGTTTTTCTTCATGTTTCTCTTTATGTTTTTCTTCATGTTTTTCGTCATGACTTTCTATCAAATGATCTTCATGTTTCTCTTTATGACTTTCTATCAAACGATCTTCATATTCTTCTTTATGACTTTCTATTAAACGACTTTCATGTTTCTCTTTATGACTCTCTATCAAACGATCTTCATGTTCTTCTTTATGACTTTCTATTAAAAGGTAATGCAAAAAGGTAATGCAAAAGTCAAAAACCGGAAAATTTTCTATATTTAGCCCTCTTGGCGCCAAGCTCGGGTCCTTGGCGGGTCGGGTCGGGTTGACCCAATTCCCAGTCGAGTCGCGTCGCGTCGGGTTGAAAATGTGAGCAACCCGACTCGATCTCGGTTCGGGTTCAAAATGTCAACCCGAAACCCGACCCGACGGTCAGTCTAGGTTGATGATTGAATGAAAAAGAGTTCAACGAACCATGAAAATTTTGAAATGGCTCGGCGATGCGGCGAGAAGCCTAGCGCAAAACGTTAGCGTTGGTACCTCAACCGTTAGTGTTGGTCTGTCAACCTGCGTCCTCGCGAGGCTGTGCTCGACGTCACATGACAATATCGAAGAAATGTTGACATTCATTTAGTGATTCGGCAGCGGAACCGAGAAGCTAACATCGCTACACCAAAATCCGCATTGCAATTATTCAGCATCATGTTGGCGAAGAGATTCGGCATGTCTCGTTCATTCAGCGAACGAAATTATGCGGTTAGTAGTGAGGCAGTACGTTCAATAATGAGTATTTCCTGCGCCTAATCATGTATTTATTCATATGTTTGTATGAACAGATACTTCTACGATACGTTGAACTTGAAGTAACAGTGTGCTCATTGATTAAATTACAACAAGTGATTTTATTATTAATTGCACTTATTTCAGCTTCGCCAGAGATAAAATACTAAGATTGAATTCTTTCGCTTCTTCTTGATACGGTATTATTCGCTTTCAAAAGCGCCGTCTCTTCATCGACGAACCCAGCTAGATGAAATCAGCTACGGAAATAACTGAATACAAGCTCACCAAGCTAGCATAAGTCAAAAACATACCTTACCTTACCTATGTTTAGCCGAGCTCCTAGCTGACATGCTCTAATACAGTAGCCACTCTGCTAGCCGTTGGTGACAGCCAGTTGCTCAAAAGGTACCTACTCGTACCTTAGTAGGTAGCGTATGCAGAAAGTTGGGCCGGGGCCGAAAAGTTTTCCAACCCCCCGCCAGCTGTAACCCCGGCTTGTTGCAAGCCCGTCGCCAACAAGAAAAGCCTTCATCGGAAATTTGATTCCTAAGCTCGCATTCGCCTTCTAAATGTTGGTGTTTGTCCAACATTCTTGTGGCTTCTCCTTGGTGCGGCTTTGAGGAGCAGCCCATGTCATGAACAGTAGATAGGACTATGTAAGCCTAGATGGCAACTTCAATACTCACATCAGACGATACACATTTTATTCTACTTGTTGAACTACATCTTCATCATGTATCTCTTAAATTCTGTACTTCTCGAGCTCTCTGTTTTAGCGACATCCGCAATCGCTCAGTCAGTCATTGAACGGTGAGTATGAAAGGTCTTCGACTAGATTGACATGACTGACGAAGAAAATAGACGCTTCTCACCTACTGATCCTCATATCTCCGACAAGTGGTGCGGCATTCACGTCATTCAGTATCAGAAAAATGAGCCCAGCGGTCACGAGCTCAACAGCTCGGAATACGTGCTCGATGTCTGCATCTATGATGACGCGCAGAATCTGCTGAATCCTTCTCGAAGTTCGGGGAATTCGCGATGCTGGATTGTGAATGCATTGAATGGGGTTGCGAATATTGTGCGTTTGCTGTTTATCTTCCTGCCTTGCATTTATTCTTTCATTTCTCTTCTACCTTTTCATTTCTCTCTCATTCCTCTCTTCATCCTCTCACTTCTTCTTTCCCGATTTCTACTAATCTCTATCAAAACAGGTTCCCGCCTTCCGTATTTTCGACAACGTCTACGTCACCGTCGGCGCCGTCGACGACGATCCCATCCTCTTTTCTTACAAGGACCAGAATTGGGGGAGCAATGATCAGGCGCATCATTCGAATTTCGGCGCTTATGACGGCGGGAAGAGAGAGGGGAATACGGGATTTACTTGCCATGGATTGTGGAAACAGTGATGAGATGCATTTTGGGAAGCAGTGCGAGAGGTGTGCGAGTAGCATTATCGGGTTTGTATTCCGTAGATAGACTCCTAACAGCAACAATCAAAATACCAATCCAACAATATGCAGAAATGCTGAGCCGGGGTGGTTGGAATTATTTTGAGCTCATGGTTAAGGCAATCACGAATAAAACCGCTTTTTCTACAAAAAGCATGTATAATACCTCTTAGCGGCTTTTTTGCTTCGCTTTTTTGGTTTTTTATTATGTAAGCTAGACATGGGTTATGATAGGAAGGTTCACCTCGCTGTTGACCCCTCGCTGTCGTCAGTTCTACTAGCTGACCTGCTTGCAGTCTTGCAGACCTCCAGCAATGCCTCCGCAATGTGGTGGTAGGCCTTTGAACCAGCTCGTCGTCGATAACTTCCAGCAGATAATCGTACCTGGAAGGCTTGCTACTGTTCAGTGCCGTCACTGTCATATGATCATGGCTCATGGAGCTACACGTCAGCAGATTCACCTAGATCAGTGTGACCAGTACAGAAGAAGATCTACAAATCCGGATCGTCACTCGATTCAGATCACCCTCGATGCAAATATCAGATCCCTCGTCGTCGGTGTAACTAAAAGATTACATCAAATTGCGGCAATGGCAGTAAAATGCTATGGCCAGGCTAAATTCTTCGAGCGAGGATACCCTCAACGAGTATTTGAATAGCATCATCGACCGCCAGGTGCTTTTGGAGCTTCCTTTACATGGTGAAGGGGTCAACCTATGTACAGGCAAATTAACCTCTCTATTAATTTGCTACTATAAATATAACCCCTGTGTTTTAAACCTCATCAAAAAGCGTGTATAAAACACGCTTTGAAAGAAACACTCGCTAAGCAGCCTGGTCTGTGCATGAGTGTACATACATACCTTACTGTACATATCCTTGTCGCCAAATGAACCTTGACCATAAGGCTTCATTAGGTCAATGCTTTCTCGCCTCTTCAAGTGTTGAGTGACATTGTGGCGTCCTTTGGAAGCGAACGTCTTTCCACCGTGGTCGAGACGTTCACGCAAACACGATACGAGCTGCAGTGTCTACCTTTGCCTGCAGGAAAACCAATAAGCCACCAAGCCCGTCAAGCCGTCAAGCCGTCAAGCCGTCAAGCCGTCAAGCCGTCAAGCTTGGAAGCGTCCATCTACTTCAGGCTCCCCGTCCCCAATTCTTTCAGCTCTTGTTTCTGAATGCTGATTCCGTAGCTGAGAGCTTTTCTTCCTCCTTTCCCAACATCACTCTTCCACTTCCTTCGACTCTCTTTCCGCCCTCACCCAACATGCATTTCCTTCCCAACTTCCTCTTCATCCTCCCCCTCGCAGCCGCTGCCTCCGCTATTAGTTGCAATCACGACAATTGCTACCGTGAGATCATAGCCTACGAGAGCAAAACCGCGCCCGCCTTCTGCAGTGTCTATCTTGCCACTACGTAATGCTTACCTCGCTTCCTTCAACCTTTCCCTCCAACCTCTCCCTTCAACCTTCCCTTCAACTGCCCTTTCAGCTTGCTCCTTCAACCTTCCCTTCAACTCCCCTTTCAGCTTGCTCCTTCAACCTTCCCTTCAACTCCCCTTTCAGCTTGCTCTTACAACCTTCCCGTCCACTCCCCTTTCAGCTTGCTCCTTCAAGCTCCCCTTTTAAACCCCCGCTTTGGAAGTCATCGGCCAGCCCTCTCCTCATTACCCCAGTCACTTTCAACTCCCTCTGACCTCTCCCACTTCCTCATCACTAACATCCTCTCAGCTCAATCCAAGCCCCCAACCCTATCGCCACCTGTGGTGCCTCTCGCATCTCTAGTGCTTGCAAGTGCCTAACGACCGCCACGCCTACTGTAACGACAACCACTGCGACGACCACGACGTCTACCTGTCCGGCGGTGGTGAGTGCACCAGGTTGCCCGACGCCAGCGACGTACTGCTGCACGTACTATTGTGGAGCGGCGTTGGTTCCGTTTGGTTTCTGCTCGCCGACGAACGACATTAGTCCGTATTCGTCCTGTTGTGTGTGTGGGACGCCGAACTGTGGGTTGGGACCAGGGTGAGAGGTGGGAAGGTTGAGAGGGGGATATCGAGCGAGGGAGTAAGAGGGGAAACGCACATGCTGTTGGAGGAACAGGAAGAGAATCCGACGATGAAGAATATGAGTCACGTAACACAGAGAACAAAGCGAGGCTGTCTGGTGAATCGTGGCTCTTTGGTAGAGTCGCATCTTTTCAAGCACATCTACTTGTAACGACACGATCACACATTGGAGAACATTCATACGCCAGATCACGTACTACTCTAATCACCAGTGTACATGAACAGATCCTTCAACGCCCATCCACAATCCCCATCACGACCAAGGGCCTTCGCATCACGAGAAGCACTGATAAAAGAGACGAAGATCCCACCACTTACCCAGCCACTCTGGCCCATCCTTTCAGTCAAGATGTGTAACTACCCCCTCGCCACCGTGCCTATGTACTCCACAGCTGCCAGCTTTCTTTCCTGCGCCATTTCTGACGGCCCCCTGTGGTGAGAAATTCTCCACTATCATTTATACCCGCATGGAAAGTGTACTGTTGAGAGATGAACTGAGCGCTAGGCAGTCGCGGTTGAGCTCGGGTGGCAAGTGACACTCTTCTTTGTTTGGAAAAGATGCAGGCAACTCGGCCCGTCCAGGCTACGTCTCATCGAATACGAGACCATGCTCTTCTTTGCTTCTTCAGTGCTCCTTCAGTGCTCCCTCAGTGCTCCATTTAAAAAGCGGCTCTGCTCCCTTTTCCTGAACGAAAACTGCAATCATCGATTTGAAGTTCGAAGCGTACTGTATATAATTTGTATATATATACAATGAAGTAGATAGAGTAACCATCCAATCAATCCTCTAAATCTCCTATCCGCTTTCCCCAAAATCCCTCAACTCACATCCCCAAAACCTCCATCTCCCTCTGTTCTCGACTCTTAATCGGCTCCCCCCCATCCCAGCAGCAGCATATGTAGGCCAAACTTTCCACGTGCAAACCCGTCCCATCGTCACGGTACTGTGGCTCAGTCAAAATCCGCCTTTCAATGACCTCAGACACAAAGTTTCTGGTTTTTCTCATATATGCAGAAGAGGGCACGATAGGCAGCATGTGTATGTATGCCCTGGATATAATTCGGTATTACATAGCGCCGAAATAGGTGACACGGGTCGACGTTGTTCTCGAACATGATACCCGTGATTTTTGTTGTTGATGAAGTTGGCAGGTTGGGTTCATGTTTGGTTGATTCGAGGAGGTGAAGGAATTGGAGAGCGCATGTTTCATTAATCGCTATATAGCGTTTAGATATAAGTTGCCGCGAGCTTTTCATCTTCGCGTCGTTCGATCGTTTTGCCCCACATCTTCATCACGTATTAGCATGTGCAGAAAGGTTTCGAATTCTTGGCATCGCATTTGTCACCCCCCCCTCTTTCCCCCCCCTCTTTTATATTTACTATTGAATTCAGACATTCTTGATACCTTGAAACCTTCGAAGCCTATTTTCGTGTTCAAAACATTCAGCAAGTAAAAATGAATTGAAGCTATTCAAAAGCACTTGTTTACTGACCTGTCAAATAACTATGTCTCGAACACTGAATTCAGTCATTCGCTCGATAATAGTACGTCTTCTACTACTACACTGACGCTCTCTAGCTATCATTGAAGAGATTCACTGTTATTTTGATATCGTTTATAATATATTGAAGAATCTATTTATATATCATTTCTCGTGCAGGCCTCAGTTTCGATTCAAGAGCGCTTCTCGCAAGATCTGACTCGTTGAAGACTTGCTTATAGTCTATCTTAAACAGCGGTCATGAGCTATACAGAAAGAGACAATTTGATTTCTATGAGAGAAATGAGACTTAAATGTTTATAGATTCACGATATCGAGAATTCTGAAGAAGAGGCGCTGAAGTAAAAAACAGAGACAACGAGTGAGCATCAGACAAAACGATGAGCTGCGATTAAAATGAGTTGTCAATCTGTTACATCTGACGACTGAGCAGCTTGTGTTCATCGATGAGGCTTTGTTTAACGAGACTACGAGAATGATACTATAGATTTTGATTAGTAGTGTCTGAATAGCTTCATTTTCACCTATTTGAAATGTTTTGATGCGATAATAGATGTCGAGGGATTTAGATTAATTCATAATTAATTTAATAAACTAAGTAAATAATAGCTATTTACATGGTTGTGCGCAAAGGAAGCACATAGGGTAGAAAGTCATGAAGGGAGCCATGAAGGGAATCATGAAGAAAATCATGAAGGGAGTCATGAAGGAAGTCATGAAGGAAGTCATGAAGGGTATTCGGTAGGAAGCCATGAAGGATGCGTTCTATTGAGCTAAGAAGCATGTGCTAAGAAGCATGTATGAAGCATACTATAAAGTAGGCCATAGAGCGAATAACGCGTATTCGAACGCGTCGCATGAAGCATGGTTTAGAAGCATGTTTTGAAGCGAGTAGGCTGGCGAGTAGGCGAACGAGCTGGTAGCTGAGTTGGCAGCTCAGTTGGTAGGTGAACATGTAGGTAGGCGAGTAGGTAGGGTGGTGAGTAGAATGGTGAGCATGTAGGGTGGCGAGTAGGTAGAGTGTAGAATGCAAAGGACGAACAGCAAAAGTAAAAGCTCTGCATGTCGATTCAGCCCTATGAAGCGAAGATGTCACTTGGCTCAGAACTGAATAAGAGCTACCTGAGCCGTTCTAGCTCGGACCGTTTGGTTGAGCTGCTTTTCGATTTGTCGATGCACGTCATTCGGCCTTATCTGATACTAGAATATATTGGTACAAATTTTCCTTTTTGGAGAATCCGCTTGATTCGGACCGGGTTGACTTGGACCCTAAAACCCGACTCTAACCCGACCCTACGGCAGGCCTAAATCAAGTCTCGAGTTTTCGATTTTTGATTCGAGTAACTTGTTTTATATTGTTTACATGTCGATAGCAAGAATCTGTTTGAACTTGAATTAATGTTACGAGATCAGCATAAATGAGTTTTTATGAATTCTTTCTAATTAAGAGTTTTAGTTGAAGAAGAAAACTCTTCGTGTGCGTGCAGCAAGTCTTAACTGTCAGAACCACAACCGTAACAGACATATGCTCAACGTATGCGAATTCATCTTTCGACTCAATGTCAAGTCTTCACTAGTCACTCGCTCTCGACTAAGCGAACCCTCTGTACTAGCGCAGCTCGAAGATCAAGTTCAAATCACCCGGGTTTCCGGTTAGTTGGTCTCTCATATCGCGTTCGACAGCCTCGCCACTGTCACCCTGCGCAAAGCAGATGCGGAACGTGGAAAGCAATCTTGCTGTGACTAGGCGAATCTCAGTAAGTGCCAAGGCCTTGCCAACGCAGCTTGTTCGACCTGCAGCAACAATCAGTACTCGGCCTGTCACCAAGCAGATATTTTACTTACCAAGCCCAAAAGGTGCGAATGCTCGTTTGTCTCGTATCATTTGCGGGCAACTATACCAACGCTCTGGGCAGAATCTGTGAGGCTCTTCCCAAGCCGATTCGACTATTTCTCATTCAGAAGTAAGCAACGGTTCAAAGAACAAAATAACCCTCAGACTACCTTAAACATGCTCTTCTAGAAGAAAAATTGGCTTACGTCTTCCAATTGAGTAGCGAGGTGCCGCAATCTTGATATTGCCCGGAATGAACGTGCCTTCCACTTCCATTCCCTCCGGCGGACTGACCCGTGTGACAAATGTCAAGACAGCAGGAAGCAGGCGCATTGCTTCGTTGATGGCTCCATTAAGATGAGGAAGTGTCGCGAGAGATTTTGCGTCCTGTACATCTATGGTAGCGAGCTCTTCATGGATTCTTTCGACATCATTGGGATGGCGAGCAAGTAAATAGAGAAGAGTCGTTAAACTTGGAGCTGTTGTATCACTAAATCAACGTCCAGGTGTCAGTCTACCGCAACGATACAAAGTCTCGATTGGACTAGCTTAGGCTTTTGCAAGCAGCTGATTTACCTTCCAGCCACGACGACAGTAGCAGTATCCCCGCTCAGCCACCTTTGGTGCTCTTTGTCACCCTTGTTATTTTCCGCATCTTCGATGAACCAAGACGCAATATCCCGCTCTTTGACTTCAGTCTGGATAAGACCACAAGAATAAGTAAAAAGCGGCACCAGCTCGCACCCAGGACAGGGCCTCACCTTCATACGACGTTCCATACAACTATCGCAGAATGCTAGCATTCCAAACCAATCTTTGACCTTCCACAGCCCTGGTATGAATGCAAAGCCCATGCGAGGAATCCAAATGGCCGGGCTGAATGGCCCGAGCAAAGTAATAGCGGACCGCAGCTTTTGGATCGCTGCGTGGTATTCCCGCTTCTCCATCATGCCGAAGTCCTGGCTGAACGCAAAGTCACCCATTAAGTCGAACGAGAACCATCGCATAAGGTCGTTCACGAGCATAGGTCGATCTTTGCCCTGCGCAATGCGCTCTTCAAGTCCGGACACTTTCCTCAAGATTCGAGGCTCGTAAACCGTTAGAGCTAGAAATTTCAGTTCCGCCTGAAAGAGAGACGATCTGCTTGTACTCGTGTTGGAATCTCACCTTTTGTGCTGAGTGATTGAGACCAAATACGTCTCCTATCATCGTGCAACGATTTATCTCTTGTGAAAACGGAGGAAACCCGAGGATAAAGCAAGTCGTACCAATCAGATCTCGTGGTATTACTCTTAGATCCGTCCATTGATTCAAATGCCGCGGGATGAAAGATTGTGATTTCACTCGGACCTAGAAGCCGTTGTAACAGAAGAACCTGTTGTGAAAGCATGTAAAGAATGCTCACCTGTCCGCACAAATGATCCATACTCTTGATGCAGTTTCTCCAGCACTAAGTGGTTGCGGGAATCTCGACACTGCCAGACATGCCATAATTTGGACAAAGCGGCGAGCCGTGGACCGGGAAAGTGGCGTAACTGGTGGAAGTAGATGCGGTAGATTGCAATGCTCGTGAAGAGAGACATTAAATAACAGGCAATCAAGGCAAGAGCGTCAGCGGTCCCACCCTTCGTGCTGCCAGTGAATTGGAGATTAGCGCCAATGAGAAGCAGTGCGAGTATGATGTGCGTAGAGAAAATTGTAGGAGCCAATAAGTGCCATTCCCCTCGAATGAACACCAGCTGGTGGGCCAGCAGTCCCACAATGCTCGCGAACAAAAGCTTCGATATCATAGCGAAGAACGAAGAATGGCTTATGAAGGAAGGTTAGGAATAAAGCTTGCGTATTGCTGCTGGTAAGGGCAACAATACGTCTATCGAAGCTTTTCCCCAGGACCGCGCTACGTCCACAGATCATGCGGTCGTCTGAACTTGCCTAGTTCTACTACCGGGCCTGGAAATTCGATTTGGGGCACTGCGTGGAGATCAGTAGGTAGTAAGTTGAGCGGTCGCCATTTACGCCATCGGACATGGATCTTCCTGCACACCGATCAGCAAGGCTGAGAGCAGTTATACGAGGTGGGCATGTACTTGCATTAGTCCCATGCATCCTTCGTCGATTTTGGCTGAGGGTGTAGACTTTCCCCATGGTATTACCGGCCTGAAACGTTTTTGCCATCTCACTCAATCCTTCATGTTCCGAAAAACGGTCTTTGAACCGCAGATCATCGGAGCCTTACCTTCTAGTGGCTGCGTCTCCGCAATGATGGAGGGATCAGAGACCTACGCCTGAGGTATTGTCCAGCTGAGTCTCAAATTGTCCTCGGCCGGCGTCCATCCCTGCCTCTTTGGCATCGGCTGTGACGGCACCGGATCAATGCGCTACAAAAGATGGTGCCCTGTTCTGGCATTGAACACGCCGACTTACAAGACCTTAGCGTTGCCGTTCAAGGAGTTTGGCTCGGCCCGTATGATAACCATATACGACTAGATCTGAACGGACATCATATCAGCCTCGGTGACTTTATAGATAGGTTTCTATACATACTTTCCTTCGCATTACAAGACAACCCTTCGTGAAGGACGTTTGCTATCCTGAATCCATATCGCTTGCTATATGGCTATTACCAAGCAACATCCGAGCTGCTCATGTGATTTTATTAGCACAAATATGAGACTCTTGGATGTCAAAGATCCTGATCATAGCTCTAGTGTCGTCCTTCCTCGGACTGCATCTTTATTCGAAATCGGTATATTTCACTGCTATAGCCTATGGCTTTTCACCTCCAGTGATCTCAAGACCATCGTAGGACCGTCTCTCGTCTTCGGAATAACGAATGCCCTGGGGGTTGCGAATTACGGCCTGAGAGATCCTAGACAGCCAATGGGCAACGAAATCGTGCGAAGGCTCCCAGTGGTTCTTTTATGGATCTGGATGAATCTTCTGCCATTCACTATCAATAACCAAAAAGATACTGCTGCCATCGAAGAAGACCAGATGAATAAGCCTTGGAGAACACTCCCGTCACAACGAATGACTCCTCGACAAGCCGAGCACCTCATGTTAGCGCTCTATCCCCTCGCGGTGGGTCTAAGTCTCCTGACGGGCGGAGTCGGGCAGTCAGTGGGTCTGGCAGTTTTGGGTACATGGTACAACAACTTCACTGGTGGCGATGCCAATTGTTTGGTGAGGAACTTGATCAACGCTGGTGGCTACGTATGCTTCACTTCAGGTGCCATGGAGGTAGCTCTTGGCTATCCGTTGCCACTTGAGAGACTCTTGGTGCAATGGTTCAGTGTGGTTGCCGCAGTAATCTTCACCACTGTGCATTTACAAGATATGTATGATCAAATCGGTGATAGCATGAGAGGACGGAAGACCGTGCCGCTAGTCATTGGCGATATGCCAGCGAGGTGGACCATTGCTATTCCTATGGTCTTTTGGGGTTATGTTTGCCCATGGTTCTGGAATGGGGGAGCCGTGATGTTGACACTGAGTCTGCTCCTAGCTTGCACCGTCGTCGCTCGAACTCTACTGTTTACGAGCATTGATGGTGATCGACTGACGTTCAAGGTCTGGAATGCTTGGATGACGCTGGTTTTCGTTATGCCTCTTATGAGTAAAGGGATTCCCTGGTCATAGAGAACGTACCAGGTGTGTGGCTTCTGGGGTAAAGACATGTTCGCGGGTCTGGGTTGAGCTTCAGCATTGCAAATCATCACTAGATTGAGGTGCAGAGACTTTGGCTCGCAAAGCTGTAGCAATTCTGCTTCAAAGCCGCGATTTTGCAAAGACCAGTGCATGAATTGAAATTAGACAAACGAATTGAGGTTCACACTTCCGAGATTGGCAAGATGATGTTTCATAAATTCTCGTACCTTGGGCACTCCCCAGCTCGCTCCTATCAGCACATCATATGCCTAAAGCTGGCCCTTGCTGACCGTTACTGTGCCTCAGGTGGCTCCTCTTGGGATCATCCTCGCAGACATCCACCCCCCAAATCCGGAATGTTGAGGAGTGGCCCGTGTCATGCTATCACAGCCGTCATGTGTGACTGAGGAGCGAAATTAACTCGTCGGCAGGCTAGCTCAGCGAGGGCTAAGCTGAGCTTTAGAATATAACGAGCTTGTCTTCGGCATTATATTTCCTAGAATCATCGCTGATACACGTCTCTATCCCAACAACAGGATGTGAAACAAACCTTGGAATTTTTCTATACAAGGGATATACTCAATAATGCTTAGAAACATCGTTCGAGGCCGAGCTTTTTTACTCGCTTTATTCTCGAGTCATTTGTGTACAGCCCTGCCAATTGCTCACTCCGACGCTCATGTACCTGTAGCATTACCAATACCAGCCATACCATTCTTTCATTTCCCTGTCGGGAGTTCAGTCGAGAATCTTAGACCCAGACGTAATGGTCAGATCTTAGTGACTATCAGCACAGCGCCAGAATTATACCGTACGTCTTTCAGAAGTCATCCTTCCCCCAGCGGTACCGTGTCTGGAGTCCTGAGATGTTTCATGAGGAATACATCCTAAGGACTATCGAAGCCCATTTCATTAACTTGGAAATCATGAAACAGAGATTGATCCATTCGGCAACCAGACCGGTGGCATTCTGCACCGCTTCGCTGGCTACACGAGCCTGTTCGGGATTACTGAATTGGAAACCGATGTCTTCTACATCATTGCCAGTAATTTCACCGGCGCACCTGACGACTACGGTTTTCAGGGTACCGTCAGTATTTTTGAGGTAGACATCCGCGACACACTAAAGGCAAGCAAGGTCGTGGATGTTCTTCAAGCACAGCTGCTTGATGGCTTCGACGTAGTCAACAAACCGGCCGGCCTCTTAATCGCTGGCGACGCACAGACAGGAACGCTCTACCTAATCGACGTTCATCGACGCACAGCAACCCCCATATTGCAGAACGAACTTCTTGAGCCTACAACGAGTGACCGAGCCGCTGGCCTCGCCCATATAGGCATAAATGGTCTCAAAATTTATGACGGGAAATTGTACTTTACCAATACAGCCAAAGGCACCTACGGCCAAGTTCCTCTTGACCTCTCTACTGGTAAACCATCTGGCAGTCCTTCCGATCTTGCCAATTATTCAACTTTAACGGACGATTTGAGCTTCGATAGTAAGGGAAATGCTTTTATCTCGGAAGATCTAGTTGGTGTCGTGCTGAGGCCAGCCAACACGACGCCTGCGAATAATTATACGAGACTGATTTCGCCATTGGTCGGCGCGAATGCAAATTCGTTTGGTCGGACTGCACGTGATGTGTGCACCTTGTATTCGCTCTTTGATGGACCTGTCCCTGGGATTGCGCGGATCGATGTGGGAAAGGAGGGTTTCTGCGGCCAGGGTATCTGACTGTTCCGTCATGGAAAGGAGAAATGTCAATGAGGCGGGCCCCTAAGCGAGCTTGAACTTAAAGAAAATCTAGCGTCATGAATGCTGTATGTTCTGTCTTGTTCAGTCCTTCAGCCCTCCAGGATCAAGTTTCTGATTGCAACGGGCAGCCATACTACAGTATCCCCTTGCGCTGCCCACCTAATGCGCCGAGACTCCAGGAAATGTCGATCTTTTCTTCTGACCCGTAGGTACTTCCGTACACTGCCCCATGACCCATCCTTCGTGCAGACTTTGCCATATTCTACAGCGGCCTAAAACACATCTATTAAATGGATCGAATCCTTGGGTAGCTGCATATGCACCCGCCACTTGACGTGGAAGCCGGGCCGTTGAATGAATCCACCTTCCCGCGCCCTGTTCACTACCTACCTACCAGGTAGGTACCTACCTTACCAGGTACTAGAACCTCGATAGAAATTTTGCAATCAACTTAACTGGAATCGATTCTTGCTTCTTTGAGTTAGCTTTGTTTGACGCTCTAGCTCAAAATTGTTTAGCTTGACTAACTTAAGAAAGCTAGTTTTCCGCTCGACCGGGGGTTACAGTTGGTGTGGGGGGGGTGGAATAGCCGAGCAGGGGCCGGAAATTTATTTGTCTCGCATATGCAAGGCCGGGGGTGCATTTCGTAGGGGTTGGAAAAGCTGAGCTAGGGCCGGAAATTATTCTAGCTCGATGCGAAGCAGTTACCTATGTTCATCACTCAAGACAGCTACAATCTTTCTTAGATCCTCCCTCAGGCAAGCGCCCAAAGAACCCCAAGAACACCGCCGCAGGTGCCAAGGGCAAAGGTAAGCATAGCACAAGCTTCGCATATGCACTGCTAACGCACTTCACCGTCGTCGCTGCCGTCACACGTCGCTCTGAACGCATTGCGGCAAAGTAGAACAGAGTTCGTGTTTTGCATATGCTTCTCATACGCTGTAAACGTACAATAGTTAGACAAATTCAAAATGTTGATTCGGGATGGGAATGTTTTTGAGCATATGTTTCGTATAAGCAAAACATTGAGCTGAGGTCGGAAAAAAAAAAAACTTCCGGGTACTATTAGAAGGTAGAAAGGTAAAGACCTAGTTGAAAAACATGATGTTTGAAGCAAGGTAAGGTAGGTAGGTAGGTTTATCTTTCGGGTGAGAGGTTATCTCTGAAGACGGCTAAGATGGCTTGGTACAATAAAAACCAACCCGAAAGTATGCAAACTTCAGTCAATGGTTATTGAATAGATTATCGGATAAGTTATCAGTGGAGATAAATAGTCGTATTAGGTGAAGGTACTGATAAGGTATCTGGAAGATAAACGTCAGACTCCGCCGCCCTGTAAGGCCGAGATTTAAGCACCTAACGCAGCTACTACCTTCATACACTCAGTAAGCAATCAAGTAATTCTCTACCCATTACATGCATCTACTAGTAGCAGTTCATCCGAAATCAACCCGCTAGCTGTGCATGAAGCTATCGTGAGTCGATAAACAACACTAGGGGCGAACCTCATAAGGGTTTAAATCCGAGAGCGATGTGAATATCGAAACGGACATAGCATCCAGATCTGACGTCTTTGTGGGCTTGGTCCTCAAGTTCATGGAGCTTATCCATCGGATAAGAGTCGAGCAAACCGCGATTCGACATGAGCTTTGCCCAATTGAAAGACGCAACCATCCCATTGGCAGTAAGAGCTTCCCTCGTCTCGACGACTCTATCCGAGCTCACGATATCCTCGTCCACGCGGACAAGTCCAGCACCTTCCATAAGTGTAGGAAGTGTACTCCAGCCGTAAGAGAATTTTTCTCTAAGGCTCTCGCGCATGAGGGACCCCACCAAGCGAGCTGCAGAGACTGAACAACCTAGTTTACCTCTGAAATGCCGTCCATCCGCAAAGTTACATTCCTCCCATTGGAGAGCTCCACCGGGTTTCAGGAGCTGAATGAGGTTGCGTACAGCGACGTCCCAGTCCACGGGATTCATTGCTGCCGTGAGAAGACGGACATGAACGACATCGTACCGACTGTGCTCGCTGAGTGGTGGCGGTTGTTTGAAGTCCATGATCGAAAGCTCCACATTGCAAGGCAGGTTTGCTGGCGCGGGGAACAGTTCTTGGGAAATATCGAACCCACGAAGAGTTGCCTTGGGGTATGCTTTTGCAAGTTCCGTTAAGAAAAGGCCAGTCCCAGTCCCGATGTCCGCTACAATGGCAGAGGAAGATAAATTGGTGGCGATTGATGGATGGAGGAGGTAGCTAATGTTGCTATGCCATTTTGAATGACTTTGTCAGCAGAGAGCTTGAGGCCAGGTCAAAGGCAGAATAGCTATACCGAGTCAAGAGCTCAAACTGCTCGTCTAATCTTTACTTTCCGTCAGTTTGGATCAGACATCTATTTGACACCATGTAAGCTACCTGTGGGATTCTGCCGCGTTGCGACCCATGTTCTCAGTGTAAACGTCGGACATTGTAGACGCTAGCGAATTTGGGCAATGGAGCCTCTCGGTGCAGGGGGTGATGGCAAATGTCGTAAACAGCCGTGAAACGATGACTCTGCGCCAGCAAGAACGCATGGGATATAAGTCGCCCCACTCTTTTTTACAGCTGTCCTCTTTGTTCGGAGATCGGTACTAATACAGATCCGTAGGATCATAGTGACGGTATAAAAGTCATGCAATACAAAGCTGAGCTGCTAGTCGACACTCACGGCTACAGGGAAGTTGGCGTCATTGGATCGCCCTCGCCGAGGTGTGCTCAGGTGCCACATCGTCGTCATCTTCTGGTCGTCGCTGCACAGCTATGCTCAGCTGGAGCACGGGCACCAAGGATCGACGGGTGTTGGCGGAAGAGGAGGAAAGAAGTCCACAAAACAGAAAGTGGGTGTGAAAAGAAACAGTGCGGGGCTTAACGGGAGCCAACCAAGCGTTACCGCGGCCCGTCTTAAGCTTGTTCAAGATACTACCTTACCGTTGCAGGGGTAGATAATGTCAGCGTGCTCTGCATTGTCTCTAGCGTGATCCAAGATTCTCCGAAAAACTAACACTATTTACCCCTGCAACGTAGTATATAGCGTGTCAGATGCATCATGCAACGCTATCTTTCTGTCTCTCTGCGACTGTAAATGCGCCGTATGCAGGCTTGCTCCTGTCAGTGCTATGCCTCAGGGAAGATTTGCTCAGTACAAGGGTAACGAATATTCTTGAATTGAAGGGAAATGCCCGATTGGATCCGGTCTCACCAGGATCGGCAGCATACTTTCCCTACCCAAGCAATGTGCAGGATAAGTATGTCGTCCAGCTTTGAAAACAAGGGAGCTGGATGATTGCAATCCATGTACTGGCGAGTGTATCAATAAATTACACTCACCCTCTTGCCGCTGAAACCGTGTCTTTTTTTCCATTCTCAACTCATTTGAACTCACCACCTACTTTCAGGTCTTCATAGTTGTGATCTTTACTCTCTGCTAAATGAAAAGTCGTCGTTATTTACTCTTGAGACTATTTGCGTAAAGATTTTATTAATAGGTCCTTTTACATCGTTCCAGTCACTTCGTCCCACTTGAGCTCAAACAGCTGATATGGCAGCCGTGACTGCGCCGGCTGCAAAGCTGATCGTGGTGAATGTGGTCCTTTGTGTCATTGCCACGGGTTCATTTGTACTTCGAATGATCTCCACAAAAATTCGTAAGCGGAAGTGGCAGGCTCACGACATCTTGTGCTTTATCTCCTATGTACGTGACAATACGGCCTTGTAGCTAAAGCCTTCTGATGGATCCTATAGCTTTGTTTGATCGGGTATGCAGCAGATCTCATAATCGGTGAGCCATCTAAATTTTCCAGCTCCGATTCGTCACGGTCGCTGATTTCACTCAGGCGCGGTACATGGTGGATTGGGTCTTCACATCACGCGACTTCCTCTTGAGAAGATCATTACTTCGCTCAAGGTGTGTGGTCAGAATGAAGAAACACATGATCCTGAAGGTCTCTGAACTTACATCTCCTGGAGGTCTTTTTCGCTTCCGAATTCCTCTGGAGTACCGGCGTGTGCTCCTTCAGACTGGCCATTCTTCTTCTCTACATTCAGATTTTTCAGATACCAGCATTTTTCCGAGCCGCAGCTGCGACGGCAGGGCTCGTCAGTATCTATTACGTCGCTTGTATCTTGACCATATGCCTCTCCTGCCGTCCCATCGGCTACAATTGGGATAGAACAATCGAGGGGACATGTGATAATACGGAAGCTGTGGAAATCTTCTCAGCTGCATTTAACATGGTAGTGGACGTATGGGTCGTCAGCCTGCCATTACCAATCGTTTGGAGATTGCAGATGGCAAGACAAAAAAAGATCGGTATCAGCGCTACTTTCGCCCTTGGCCTTGCGTGAGTACAGTCTGCCATTATTGCCACAGGGAAGGCAGACATAGCGACTGATTGAATACATCACAGGATTGCGGCTATCAACCTTGGTCGTCTTATACAAACGGTCCAGTGCGACGCGGCAGACTTCACGTATTGTTTGCTGACATCGTCTATGATATGTGTGGCCGAGATGTCTACTGGAGTAGTAGTCGCTTGCGTACCCACATTTGGACCAGTCTTTTTCCCCCATCGCTTTGGACCCAACGTCAAAGCTGTCTATCAGCCCAAAGGCAGCCGAGGTACTCCATTACACCAGTCGTCTAGTCGAAAACCTCTTCGAGGCCAGGAATTAGAAGATTCCGGCGAACGATCCTTCTCAAGACATGAGAGGGATGATGTCGAGCTCAAAGCTGGTCTCAAAACAGGAAGTGGCTATCAAGCTCACGCTGAGAGCACCGGTGTATTCGAAAGTTCTGATCATGATGTTGACGCGAACGGGATCAATGTAAGGAAGGATCTTGATGTGCATGAGTCACCGCGATCATAGAGAGGAAAACGTCTGGTCAAGAGGAATTGAAGACCTTGAGCTATAGCAAATGCACCGAATTCAATGATGTCATAGCCTAGCAACAACGATGCCTATGTAAAAAGCGCGGTCTCCGTTCTCTAAGAAAATTACAATACAGTAATAAATTACCCAATGAGTACGATGGTGTGAAGGCGACTTATTCTTACGCGCTAATGCGTGCAGTGCATTCAGTCTGCCCCCAAGTCAATAATGCCTCTCTCTGATCTGCCACAGATGTGGGTCAGCCGTGATCCCCACAGTTGGTCAGCCATTCTTCCGGCGTTGCATTCAATTCATGTTAAGAAGCTGACCAGATCTCAACAACCATCAACCATCGCTGTCTGCCCTTAGCCTGAGGTTTGTTCATTTTGTTAGAAAGAGGTATCACAGCAAGTTTTTGCACTTAGACAGCCTTCCAGCAAATGTCTTCAACAGAGGCCCCTCCATTCGCTGTAGTTATCTGCCATGGCTCCTACCACACACCCGCCCCCTACCAGCTTTTCGTGTCAACTCTAAAAGCACAGGGTATCGAAGCATACTGCCCGCAACTGCCCTCGTCCGACCTCCGCAAAATGAACGTCGGCGATATATCTAAGCCAGACTACGACAGAGAACCACCAGTAGGAGGGTATCCACAACCCAATGACGATGCCATAGTCCTCAATCAGCTCTTGAGCGAACTCATCACAAAGTCGGGCAAGAACGTCATTTTGGTTGGTCATTCAGCGGGAGCCTTCACTGCCACCATGGTAACGGTCCCCGAGTTTCAAGCCAGAATTCGTAATGAAAGGGGAGAGAAGGGGGGTATTATCGGTATTTTCTACGAGTGTGGATTTCTAATTCCAGTGGGCGAGTCGACGCACAGCTTCTTCCAGCCCAAGGACGGTAGCGAAGCCGTAATCCCGCCATACTGCCAATTCCACGTGGGTTCCCTCGATATCGTAGCCTTCCCTATAATCACTAAATCCCTTTCATGTCCACGTCCCGCCGTCTCGAACATCAGGCTGATTTACTTTCAAAATCCAGAAACACGGCTTTGCCGGCGTCGCTTCCACAAAAGATGGCGCAAATTACTTCTTCAATGGTCTCGACGACGCCACAGCCAAACACTACGAGGCAACCTTGACAGCATCCGCAAACCCTACAACTGTTCTGACTAACGACGCGTACACTGCTCTACCTTGCGCCTATCTGGTGACGGAAAATGATAAGGCCTTGCCGCCAGCTTACCAGGATGGCATGGTTGCGATGCAGAATCAGAGGCCTGGCGTTGACATGACTGTGTATAGATGTCCCAGTGGGCATTCGCCGCATTTGACGTGGACTGAGGGATTGGTTGAAGCGGTGAGCGATTTTGAGCGAAAGATTGCTGAACGCTGAGATTATGTGATGCATTCACGATTCGTAAATCTCTTGCACTTTGTTAGTGATTAATACTGCCAGATCGTATTACACTACTTTTTCAAACCGCAGATAAGCGCGAAAGCTATTGCAATTTATAACTAGTTTACTAAAGTTTTATTTAGTAGCAACAGTCTGATTGACTGATTTATCATTTCATTGCAAAAACGTCGAGCTATGAGAAATGTCAAAATGTCTGTACTAATTTAACTGAAGCAGTTAAAACAGCTGAATATGACAGCGAGGTGGCGACAGCGAGATAATTCTTCAACAAATGATTCTTGTATGCTTATATAATATAAAGCGTTGTTTAAAACAATAAGAAGCCGCTAGAGTGTTTAAAACACGCTTTTTCTAGAAAAAACGGTTTTATTCGTACTCTAACTGCAACTACGAAGGTTACTAAGGTATGTTTCTAACTAGAAACTATGTTTCTAATTGAACGACTACTTCTTCTGCTTCTATTATTGCTTCTACTGCAGCTTGTATTGCTTCAACACAAATCTCATAGGAAGCTGCATGACAAGTTTCAACGGCGATTATCCGTGCGCCTGTTTTAGACAGAGATGATAGTGGTTTGCACACTTCCAGTATTGATCGCAGCCCAATCTCTCTCAATTGAGAGAAGTGCCGATACGCTTCTACATGCAATAAACGACGAAAAGCCCGACAGAGGCAGGGGAGGACCTTATGCGTCTAGCAGACTAAAGCGATGTTTATCTCTCTGTTCGTGAGCATCCTGAATCTGTTTGATGTCTTTAACATCAGAAACTGTCTCCTGGACTCCACGACTCGCGCTCTCTTGCCGGCAGGATTCTTGTAAAGTCTACCGTTCTATGACCTGCAAGTCCGTACAGACTCCTTTGCTTCTCCAAAAAGCTATTCTTTACTGCGGTCCTTCCTTCAGCGGGAGCAAAGCAAGATCCGTACCAACGCCCTCAATTCTGTCATTGCTGCCATCTCGAGCAGAGACAATGTTAGGTTACCGTAAAGACCCACGGAATCAGCCCCTGTATTCCACGACGGAAAGAGCTGGAAACGGTGCTCTCCATGATCAAAACTTATATGTAAATGACAGTCAAGAATTCAGAGTAAAATCCCCGCGTCTAGCATATTTTAGTTCATTCCCAAACCAAACACACAAAAGCTACCAACCTCCACCCCCTCCATCATTATCATATCAAAACCAAACCAACCAACCAACCAACCAACCCCCACCTGCAAATATGTAAACCCCTCTCCACCCACAGCTCTGCCTCTTTCCCAAAAAAAAACCCATCAAACCCCATCTCCCTAGCAACAAAAAAACCCTAGAAACCACTCACCTTCAATACCCTAGTAGCTCTCCCATTCCCCAGACTCACCACCGCTCTCCCCGCCTTCCAAAAAGCCCACCCGTCATCCCCTCCACAAACACCACCGTACCGTTCATCCAGCACACGGACCGACCCCGCAGGTGATATCTAACCCCCTTTTTCTTCTCTATTCTCAGCGTTTAAGATTCAAGATCTAGCCAACCCATCCCCCCACCCAACCGGGAAGTCAGAATGAGTGAAGTGGGTTTTCCCCCCCCTCATACACCAGCACCTTGATAGGATCTTACTTTTTTTTTAAAAAAAAAGAAAGGAGCAAGTCAATTAATTTCGATTCGCTTCATGCGTCTCAAGTGTTTTTTTTTTGGTGTTTGATTGTCGTTTTGATGGCTTGAATATATATATATATATACTGTGTATGTTTTTAGTCTGTATAGGCTGCGGTTGTTGATGTGTGTGTGTGGTTTTGGTGTGATGGAGAGTTGGATGTGGGGTGGGTGGTGGGGGGAGATAGGGGGGAGTGAGGAAGAGAGGGTATAGAGAAGAGAAGGTTGTAGGAGCGGGAATGTGGAAAAGAGGCGGTGGGGGTTTGTTGGATGGTTGGTTGGATGAGGTAGGTGGATGGATGGTTGGGTGTGTACTGTACGTAGGTGAACGGACGCTAAGGTTTTTTATTATTTTAATTCTCTTTCTTTCTTCTCTCTGCTCGCTTCAAAATAGTAATACTGCATCTCCTCCGTCTTTCACTCCTTCGACCCAATACCACCACCCCGCCTCCTTTCCCCCTTCGACCCAATACCACCACCCCACACCCGCTCCAGACAAGAAACGCCATCCCCAGCACTTCTCGACCTGCATCATAAATTCCAGGCCTCGCTACTCGCCCACCCATCACCCCTTCCTTCCCATCCACCCGCCCCTAGCAACCCTCCCTCTCCAAACCACACCCTCTCCCTACCCCTCGCACGCGCAATTCCTCAGTGCACGCTACCCCCCTCCCTTTCCCCATACACCCGCGCTACTATAACTCCGGCATCTCATCTCAGCGCACGGAGCTAGGAATGGCCGTCGTGATGGAGTAGAAAGGTGGTTGGGAGAGATGTGGGTTGGGGGCTTGGGGTTGGAGATTCGGAGGGTTTTGGAGCGTGAGGGTGGGGGGTTGGGGGGTTGGGAAAGAAGGGGGAGGGTGTGGGGTTTTGTTGGGGTTGGGTGGTGGGGGCGAGGGCGGTGGAGTGGGGGGTGGGTGAGAGGGACGGGGGTGGTGAGGGGGTTGTGGGGGGGGGGTGGGGGGTTAGATGGTGGTGTGGAGTTGAATGGTGCAAGTGGGAGGAGGTAAAGGAGGATAGGTGTGGTTGTTGAGGCTTTTTGAGGGAAGGGGGTGTGTGGTGAATTTTGAGGATGTTTACGAGTATATAGTACTGATTAGTCGATATGTTCGCTATAATACTCTAACAACCCAACCCCAGACAGTCACCCACCCGCAAATAAACACACGCCATCACTCCAGCATCCCTCCCCCTTCACTCAGGCACCCTCGCCCCCACACTCTTCAACCACTTGCATCTTTTGCCCCTCCCGCCCTCCCAAGTCCTCGCATTCACGAGGCTAAAATCGTTGCTTAGACCCGGATTCTGGAACTGGGTTACGACTTGTCCATTAAACGTGCCCGCGTTATAAGGCACGCCGCCCGTCTGGTTCATGTTGATCTGCCCGGGCCGGTGCGGCGTGTAGAGCGGCCAGTGGGTTATTGGGTTTGGAGATGGTGGGGAGGCGGCGATGGAGGGGGGGATGGAGGGGTTGGAGGTTGTGATGAAGGCGCCCCAGACGGCTGTGTGACGGATAGGTTAGACTTGCTTGCTACCGCCATTGGAAGGATTGAAGGGGGAGGGGAACTGGGGTACGTACTTTCGAAAGCTTTGACGAAATCAGGCCCGAGAAACGGGCCGGGGTATACACCTGTGTACGCGCCTATGTCTTGCCCGTGCGAGGCGCCGATGACGGAGTACTGGTACTTGTAGGCTTTGCGGGCGTTGCAGGAGAATGCTTCGGCGAGCCAGTAGGAAGGGCAGACGAAGGTAGATTCGGCGTAGAGGTTCTGCTTTGGGGTTAGAGAAAGTGATGGGAGGTGTGGGAGATGCGAAAAGGAAGCAAAGAAAGGAGTTACCATTGCGCGCTGTTGCTGGCCGGTGCCGTATGTGCTCTCGTTCAAGGCGGTGGGGCCGCTGAGGCCGGAGGTGGCGAAGCGGGGGGTTGTTGGGTCGACGGGGGCGGGGGTGGAGGGGTAGTGCGTGAGGAGGGCGGTGATGTCGGCCTCGGTGAAGAGAGGAAAGTATAGGTGGGCGAAAGCGATGAAGTCGTCTTCGGTGGTAATGTTTTGGGGAACGAATTGTGAGCCTTCGTTTGCGGTATTCTGAGTTTCGTTGTTAGTATAGAGAACGTGGGGATAGGAAGATCAAACTTACGCCTGTAAGTATATTGATTCCATTCACTTGCTTGGCGGGTAGTTGCACACTTGGTCTCTGCTGGATCAAAGACCCGTCCGTGACTGGAAGGAATGCCCAGGTGCCATACCTGCCGGACGAAGACACGTTGACGTTTGCAGCCTGCAGTAATGTCGTGCTTGTGTTTTGAAGACAGTCAAATACCGTGCTATCGGCTACTGATGAAGGGAGACAGCCAACCGCCTGGGCAAAAGAGTTGTAATATTGCGTGGGTACAGCATCTGCATAACCGTATTGCTCGGGTAGGAAAGGTGATGCGGCGATGAGCTGGGGACGTTAGCTAATATATGAACAACGAGCAAAGTGGGACCAACATTTTTGAAAAGCGAGTCTTTGAGACCGCCGTCATAAGCCATGGCTTGCATCATGACTGAGCCTCCTAAAAGTCGAGCAACAATTAGCAAGTGTCTTAATACTCTAGTAAAGTGACTGGCATACCTCCAGCGCTTTGTCCACTGATAGTAACTTGCGAATGATCTCCACCAAACAAATGGACATATTTCTGAATCCAACGGAGAGCGAACGTTTGGTCGAGTAAGCCGGCATTGGCTACTCCACACTTGTGAACCTCGTCGGAGGACAAGAAGCCAAAGGCGCCTAACTGGTGTTGTGGTTAGTACGGACTCGTTGCTTTTGCTGCGGGTATATGCTTACGCGATACTGGATTGCGATGCCGATAAAGGTATTGTTGTTGGCATTGATCATGGGCGAGAATTGCATGTCACCTTTGCCTAGGCCATATCCACCACCGTCTGAAAGTGATCAGTTTATGGAATCTGAATTGACAGATGAGGTAGCCTCAGTAGCAGCGCTTTTAAGACCTGTACCCTCCACCATTCGCGTAAAGTGTGCTAGCGACAGGGCTGGAGACATTAAGAAGTAAACCAGTGACTTACGAATCCAAACCAGAACAGGTAAATTGGTTGCATTTTGAGGAGAGTAGACATTTAGAAACAAGCAATCCTCGTCACCAGAGTTGTCGCCCCCGGGACTCCTATCACAAGGCGTCAGGTCATGATGCTAATAAGTGTACAACTGCTACTCACAATGGAGCACTGGGAGCCTGTGGACATCTCGGAGCAAAACTATCAGCTGGAATCACGGTGTTTCGATTAGTCGCTGGCGTTTGAGGTGCCTGCCAGCGTAACTGGCCCGTCGGCGGAGCTGCATAGCGTATCCTATCTCTCCGTGAGTATGGACTCAGATGATCGCACAGGAAAACCGATTACCCTTGCCATGAATTTAGTCCGCTTCCAGAATTCCAGTATCCCTGGTATACCTCATATCCGAGATCCACCGTCAAGTTTGTGGATGATACATCTGAACTCTGCCGTTTGCTGAACGCAGAATCAAAAGGCCCCTTGCTGAACGGAGCAGCGGAGACAGTTGCTGCCAAAGCTACGCAAACACCAGAGAACTTGAAGAAGTAGTATTGCATTTTGACGGGTTAGGTCTGGGAAGTTGTTATGAATGGAGGGCGTGGGGAGGAGAAGCTGGCTTTTGAAGGCTCCTCGCGCTCTCAACGCCCGAAAAGGCATGTTTGAGCTGGCATCACCAGATACAAGTGGGGGGATTCGACTATTCAGAAGGTGACTATGGTAGAGCAGTGAATATCACAAGAATAAAGAGAAAGCTGGAGACGATATCAGCTGGAACCGCGAAAACCGAATGCGGAAGGAAGCGAACGAATTCTCGGAAGAGGAGGGCAACGAGAGCGACGAAGACTTCGTTCACTGGACTTGGAAACAAGAAAAAGGGTCAAATGCTAAGGTAGACGTAAGGGAAAAGAGCCATGTGGTTCATTGACATTCAGCCTTGAAGTATGATAGTTTATGAGGACCCCGAGTCCTCGACACCCTCTCGTCAGCGCGCATGACTTAAACGGTATTGCGGGGAAGGATACCAATCATGATGCGCCAATGGAACGATGGTGCTTCCAAAGAGGACATTGTCGGATTGAGACCTTCCATTCCTGGAAGCATTGCATTGTCTCTACATGGTATCGCCGAAGGATCGTGACGAGAATTGATATCGATTCAGACGTTGGCGCGTGAGGGGTGGGGGCGTGCCCTAAGCCCTGGGATCCGTGCCGACTGCCAAGATATCCGTGGCCCACCCTTAGCTCGTCCTTCGCTTAGGATGAGTTTACATAGGGTGGGCCACGGATAGGGTTTTAGCCCGGTACCTTATTGTACGACCCGTGATGCCCGAAAAGTCTTGTTTTGTCTATGATTCCTACTGCGTTGCGGTTGTTCATTGAACCCTTTGGGGGCCTTGTGCTTTTTGAGCATCTACTAGCCCTTAGAGGCGTAATACGAATATGCAAGAATCGTATTCTTCTTCAACTTGTGGGAATACGAGGTCATATGGGGGCATCTTGATATTTTGCTTGTTGCTGTTCGGAGGCTGTCTAGGAGGTGGAAGGACGGAGGCAAGCTGCACTTTCTACGCCCAGTTTATGCACTGTCAGCGTTCTGCTTCAGCTCATGCATGGGATAGAATTTGAGCACCCACACACAAGGCTATTTCCACGCCTCGGCCCTCGCAAGGACGGTAAGGCTGACACCATGATCCCGTCGTGGTTGGACCATTCAGGTGGAAACTCTACTAGCGGGCCCCAGCCCTACCAGCCCTTTCAAACTTCGGCTTTGAAGCTTCCTAGCTCTTGAATCCTGACAGGAGGCTTTCAAGCCTCTTGGCTTTTATATGCCGTTTGCTCTCAACAGAGGCCTATCCACGGTTTCCATTTGGATCCACCGCTACCCTCGCTCCGAAGGCATATATTCACGGCTTAATCTGATCCATCCAGGATGACCTCATTTCTGCGTCGTTTCTGGCTCGTTTCTGGCTCATCCGGATATAACTGATGCATCGCTTCATCTATCCACGATGACTGACTCGGCTCAGTAACCACCGGCTACGTGAACCTGACTTGACTGCACCGCTTCCCTTCATCGAAGGCACATATTCACGGTGTTTCTGATTGGCTCTATCGCGTGGAGGCTTTCGATTGATGACGACGAGGATAGACATGGACGATGAGTTAACGTACTCAGGAACGGAACAACAACTTAGGCAGCTTGCACTAACCCGGGCTCATAACCTGTTGGAATACGAGGTCATATGGGGGCAGACTGATATTTTGGTTGTTGCTTCCCTATGGCACAAGCCTCACAAACTGATTCTGGGGTGTCCTGTTTTTCTAGGCTATTAGCCGAATCCACATCGATGCCACTGCTCATGGTGGCGAGGCGTTTGACGTCGGTCATGTTCAGATGAGCTAGACGATTAAACCAAAATATCAGTCTGCCCCCATATGACCTCGTATTCCAACACAACTATGTCTTCGTTCGAATCATAGTCAGTACTCGATTAAAATCCGCTTTCCCTTCCTTTGAATTAGTCGGCTCTGGTACCTCTGCGCCACTGCTTGTCAAAAGTTGACGGAGCATAACTCAGTGAGAGAAACTACTGGTAAACACTACTGATAAGTTGCGGTGGTTTGGTCAGTATAATAGGTGCTCATTAGCCGTTCCTATAGAAAAATTCCAGCATTCGCAAAATATGTTACCTTCGTTCGCTAAGCTTTTAAGAATAGCCATCAACCGAGTGTCTTCTCCTTACTCCCCTCGTCCTTCGATGTACCCTCCTGCAAGTTGACCACTTTGACTGCCTCTACCGTGAAGCCTAGGTTTTTTCCAAGATAAATAATATCATGGTTAGCGTATGGTTCCACGTAAACGTCAACTGCATTCCTATATTGCCTCATTTTTTTCAGCGAGTTCCATTCCTTCATCGTAAAGCGCTTCCAAGCCCCCAATCTGGTTCCACAGTGAGACGCTGATAGAGAAAGAATGACTTCGAGATGAACAATAGAAAGATGCACTGAACGATGCATCTGCGGTCACACCGATCATCTCAAGCACAGAAGTTGCTCGGAAGAAAGTAGGTCTTGAAATTCCGGTTTCGCTCGACACTCATCGGGTCGCGGGCTGCTTTCAAACCGATTATCGGGTTTCAAAGTAATGCAGATGTACTAGAAAGTAAACTTCCGCTGTCGTCAGTAGATTCGATCATGTTGAAGCAATAGGAGTAAGGGGAGTGGGGGTGTAGAGCAGTAGGAACAGTAGTAGTACATTACTCGCTAACCTAAATCATACTAGCGCGTTTGCGTTACGCCCTCCGCACTGTTGTCAGCTTGGTTAAGCAATTTAAGTGATTTGAATGAACCAATTCTTCAGTACAGCATCAGATACTGAATGCAAGGTAAAAAAGCCAACTGACATTTTCCCGTTTCAGATTGAAGACTTGGTTGGTAGAGAATCCTCGAGCATTTCGACGCCTTTTCATCTCCATAATTAATAGAGTCTTCCTACGTCTACTCGTCGGGCTTGTCGCAAGGAGAATCGGTGGTACCCAGTGCTGTCCGGTGAAGCACGAGACAATTTCTGAATCGACAAAGTCCTCCGACCTTGTCAAGGAAGACGACAATGTATCCAGTGTATGCAGGATTCGACTATTCCAATTCCACCAACTTTGCCTCTGGCATTGGCAATTTTGTTGCAGATCGTTCGCTCGTATGGGATTGGCTGCGAGAGCATGGTGCTGCATTAACAGAATGGCTGAAACAACCACGTAGGTTCTCCTGACTCTAATTGCGACGATGAGCATGGGTTTGACTACTTGAGGCCATGAACGCTAATGGCTAGATAATAGATATATTAGCGCTCATCATGGCCTGGTGGATTACGTTCATAGTGGTTGTGATACTACTCTTCTGGGTCGGCTTTAATCTTGTGGGTGTTGGTGCAGGTTCGTGGAAGACATTCTTTTGATTTGTCGAGATGCTCACCATGGTCAGGTACACTCGCTGCAGCATTTCAGGCTTGGGCCTATGGCGGCTTCACACCAGCTGGAGGTGTCTTTGCTACGTGCACTTCGTTGGGCATGCTTGGTTATCTTAGGCCCCTCGAAGTTGTCGCAGGGGCAACAATTGCGACGGTAGTTACGTTGATTGTCTGGGCTTGCGGCGTGGGACGATAGACTAAGAAGGTCTGCACTGATACGTACGCAGCGGAAGTTTTGAGTTGTGTTGAGACTGAACGCTTCCGCGCGTCGACATCTTTTTCTTCTACCATCATGTTTCCCCATTGGCAGTAGAATAAACAGAAGGTAGAACTTACATTGGCGTCCTGACAGAGTGAGAGAGTCTTATCCGCACTCGAGATTTGAAGCGCAAACATGTAAGCCAAAGGGATTTTAAGAGAAAAAAAGATTTTACCCGAGTCCTAATTGTCGACCTCGCCCATAGATCTAGTTATGGCTCCCTTCACTCCAGGTCCGGCTCTCCTCCATGCTTATGCGCCACTGGCCTTCTTATACCGTCTAATATTTTCGAGTCGAGCCTCGATGAGTGGGTGTATTGTTCAAGATCGGCTCTATGGAAGGAGATTACTACCTACCACATGTTCTAGATGAACACGCAAAGTGAACCTCGGATCGGCTATACGCGTCGATTCCACACTCAACCGATTCATCTGAAGGCTTCCATGACATAACATGTGGGGATATGGCTGGTGCAACTAACGGTTTCGCTTACTGGATTCAGGACAAAATTGGCTGGAGTGATGAATTCGAGACTCTGGTTTATATGGGCATCCCCGATCTCAGTACTGCAGTAATTCTTCTTGCTGCTGTAAAGTGTGGTTATAAGGTAAGTATACGAGAGAAAATAGTTGATAAAGCTTAGCAAATTCTCTAAGGCCCTCCTATTGTCTCCGCGGAATCTCACGAAAGCATCTGTATCCTTGCTTGAACAAACGAAATGCTCAAAGTTTCTCTATTCTCCTGAACTCGCACCGATCACCAAAGCTCTTTTAGCAGCCAAGGAGGACCTTCGTTGCTTCCAAGTCCTATCCTTTGAAGAGATGCTTCTAGCAAATGCAGAGCCGTATCCTTATGATTATACCTTTGAAGAGGCAGCTCGAAAGCCCACTCTCATTCTCCACTCCTTCGGCTCGACCGGTATGCTGTTCGATGGCTAGGTATGTACAAAGCTTATATTCTCTGCAGGACTGCCCAAGCCAATTTTCATGACTCATGGCACATTTGCCACTATGGACAATGACCGCTATTTACCGAAGGTAGAGGGCCGCAAAGGCCTGAATTCCACAGTCCGGGACTTCAATAGCAGCGGAAAATACTATACCGCTTTTCCTCCCTTTCATGTAAGTTGAGTGTCCGACTTATGGCTTTGAAAGTTGGTGATTCTCACATGTGGCAACACATAATTAGCAGGTTTTATCGCAACCATAAGTAAGCCGTACACAGTTATAGTCATTTTCGCAACGACTACTGACGCAAATCTAGTTGTCCCTACCTTTTCTGAAGCCGGTGTACCGGTTCTAGGGCCTGCACATAGACCAGCAAATGGTGCGATGGTCCGCAAGATCATTCAAAATCACCACTTGAAAGCTCTTTTCATCCCACCTTCAATCATCGAACAGTTACTGTAGGAGCCTGAAGGCCTGAACCACTTTCAAGGATTTAGAATGGGTAGCATATACAGGTGGTCCACTGTCGCCCTTCGCTGGAGATCTCTTGAGCAAGATCGTCGAAATCTGCCCAATTTTTGGCGTAACAGAAACGCTTCCAATCCAGCAACTGGTTCCGTTAGGACTGGGCCTATATCGAATGGAACCCGTGTCGTAAGCTTGAGTTGCAGCCGTCGGAGGATGGAGCGTATGAACTAGTCGTACTCAGTGATGACAGCACAGAAAGAATGTCAGGTTTAAATCACAACTTTCCACATACCAAGATTCGCACACTAAGAATCTCTTCAAACCGCATCCAACCAAATCAAATCTGTGGCGCTTTCATGGCCGGATAGACGATATACTGGTCTTATCCAATGGCGAAAAAGTTCAATCCAGTCTCAATAGAAGCCCTGATACAGGGGCATCCGCTTCTTATGGGGGCACTTGTAGTTGGACAAGGTAGATTTCAGGCAGCCTTGTTACTTGAACCTCAGCCAGACACCTACAGAGCATCGCTTGTAGAGGAGGTCTGGCCACTTGTGAAACAAGCGAATCTCTTAGTCTCTGGGCATGGTCAATTAGCTCGAACCAAAGTTGAAGTTACGAATGCTGGCAAGCCTTTCCAACGTGCCGGTAAAGGCACGGTCGTGCGCAAATTGACTGAGCGGAGTTACGAACTCGAAATTACAGCCTTATACGAGAATGACAGCAGTATTGGAAAAGAAGACTCTCAAGTTCTCAGGGCATCGTTTGAACTCGAGGCTATCAAGCAGTTGGTGCATTCGTCTATTACATCTTCCCTTTCAGAAGTCGAGTTCACGGATCGCAATGACCTGTTTGTCCTGCGACTTGATTCGTTAAAGACGGTGACGATAGCTGGTATGCTGAAAGCCGAGCTTCTCGTTCATCGCAAGAAATCCGAGCTTTCTTGGCTATCGGATAGACTCCTATACAGCAACCCTACCGTTGACCAACTTTCAGCCGCCATTTACAACTTCTTGAACTTGGGCGTAATACCTGGAGTGGACAACAATAACCGAAGTCACATTCGGCGGGCTAAGATAGCTGCACTTGTGGAAAAGTTCACTCAAAACCTGCCACAGAGATCACTTCAGCCTTATTCACAGTCTAGAGCAGCCGGAATAGTATAGCATTGACTGACAGGATCGACAGGATCTCTAGGCTTTTACCTGTTGCAAGCACTCTTGAATGATCTCGTCATCTCAAAGATATACTGTTTAACTCGTTCAGTAGATGCTCATCAGAGACACGAGAACATGTTTGCGAAGCATGGTCCCACAATCAGAACCAACAATTGGAAGGTGACATACCTCACTGCAGATTACCGCCAGAGATTCTTAGGACTCGACGATGCAGTTTTTGTAGATTTGAGCAACAGTGTAGACGTTGTTATTCACAATGCTTGGAAGGTCGAACTTCAAACTTTCGCTTGAGTCTTACGAGGATGTTCACATTGGTGGCGTCCGTCGTATAATCGATTGGAGCACAGGTAGCAGGAGATCTCCACGCATTGTCTTCGTCTCTTCCGTAACTGCCGCTTCACAATGGCCACTATATACCAGGATAAGGCAGAGATTCCGTCAGTTCCCGAGACGTTCTTATATGATTACGAAGCTGCCGCGGATACTCTATGGGTTACGGGAAATCAAAAATTATTTCCGAACGAATCTTAGATAACGCGAATAAGCAGTCCGGAGTACCTGTTAGCATCTTGCGCGTAGGACAGATTGCAGGTTCCACAACGTTGAGCGATCCAGCTTGGCCGTCACAGGAATGGCTGCCATCGATGATCAAGACTTCGAAATCGCTAAAACGTCTGCCTGCAAGCCTGCCCGTTATCGATTGGATCCCTGTCGACAAGTTAGCCACAATTATTATCGAAATCATTCAATCTGATACTACTCTACGGCCCACAACGCTGGCAATGCTGACATCTACAACCTTGTCAACCCTCATCCAATAGCGTGGGAGTCATTGCTTGGAACGCTACAGAGCCATCTTGGGCATCAAGTGGACATTGTCTCGCTTCGAGACTGAATAAACAGCTTGCTGAAGCTCGATGTCCTCGACAGCTCAGAGCTAGCAAGGCACCCTGCTTTGAAACTGCTCGAAATTTTTGAAGAGATCGAGAATGGTAAAGGGTCTTTGGCATTTGATGCGGAGCACGGTGTCCGAGCCAGCAAAACAATGGCCACATTGTATACTGTGAATCCGGCGTGGATGAACGTTTGGCTAGAGCGATGGAAATTCTAAGAGCCTGAATCTTGATGTAACATCTCAGACCCTCCATGAAGCCGCTTAAGTTATTCATATGGCTTCAATGTTTCCACACTGATGGAAGCAAAGATATTGTACGACGTGCTGGAACAAAAGTCGAAAAACGTCAAAAATTAATAGGCTATTCATCCTTTCCAACAGCATTTGACCGGTAGCTGTGCCTCTAGCTGAACCTGTGAAGTCTCTTTATGGGATGCATCACCGGTCTAGGAAGAGAAGCGTGAAATCCTTGCCAATGCTAGTATTACGCATTGCAAAAGATGGATATCAACATGCTCGTCTCCTTTAGCTCGCACGAACGGACTCTGGAAGAATAGAAAAATCTCTTAGTAGCGACCAATCCACGCTTTGAGCTGGGGAGCGTGAACAGTGTTTGAAGTCAGCCAAATACGCTTCTCGATGTAGCGGGAGGTCTTGGGGACGCCATTTAACGGCGCACATTACGGAGCGTCACTTTCGCTAAAGGCGAGATCTACCTTCATTTAGGTGTAGTCTGCTAACAAATACAGGTAGATTCCCCATCATATATAACATTTAATCTATTACGAATGTCGATTCAATAAGTCTCTTTTGTTGAGACTTTCATTCATTCAATGTTGCTGTCGTCATCAAATTAGACTTAGATCTCTTTCTCATCGACTTCAAAGTCACTATCTGTTACGAGTGTGTCGGGATTGAATAGGGTTTCCTAGCCAACAAGCCCTAGGGGTTTTGGCCCATGTTGAACCCCTAGCCTCAACACTCTATCCTAGCGCTTCCGATACCCGAGCAAACCTGCTTCGCCCCCTTTGTTTTGCCCTACTATAGATACAGCTCGAAACCCTCTTTGATTCCTTCTGTATTCTTAATATTCTAGTTATAGCTACCTCTATTGATCAAACATTCTATTCAGCTACGCACTACCTCGCTGCAGTGTGGTTAGATTCTAGGCACGGTCTCAACACTATCTTCAACGTAGATTCTTAAGAACGACGTTTAGACTGAAACTTCTGCTTTCATACAGTTGTTTTCTTCACTGCATGATCAGATTTGATTATTCTAAACATCATGAATGAAATGAAAGAGAGTGAAGATTCATTGAAAGTAGTAGCAGTAATAATAGTAGTTGATGTGAGATTTTTACTATCTTTCGATCTATCTTGAGATTTGAACGTCATAATGACGAAGAATGAAGCAAAGAAATTCAATGACAGTGAGATCTTGCTATTCTTCTTCTGTTGTTTTCTTTGCTTAACAGTCTCATTGTTCTTCTTCTTTTATTTATCTTTTTGCTTAGCATTTAGCTCAGCTGCTTTTGCTGCAGTCAAAGCTCAAATGTTGACTTTATCATGTTTTTTCTTTTGATGAAGCTCAGCTTAAGCTTTTTTTCTTATAGAAGATGATTTTGAAAGTATCATGAAAAGTCTTTGATTCACTTTTTGCAATCTCTTGTATGTGACAGTCACGTTGATATGAAAGATAAACAGCTGATTGATTAAAAGATCAATTTGCTGACATGATAACTTCTCATGCAACTTCTGCAAGCTGACTGCTGCATGAAGAAATTTATTTTTACTAACATCATAATATCTTGTTGAATTTGCATCATTCAAATTGATAAAGTCATCGTAGTATTTAGTTTGTCAGTTGCTCGATGCTATAAAAGATTCATTCAATCATCAGCGAGAATGAAGAAGCAATATTGAGATTGAAAATTCTTGTCTGCAAGCGCGTAAAAGATAATGTCTGCAGAAAAGTTCATATTTAATGTAAATATCACAGTCATATGAATCTGCAATGATTAACTGAGTAGCAAACTTCTTGACTGTTATTCATTCAGAATTTATCTTTTTTAAAGTTCAGATAATTACATAACTTATAAGTAATTAAAATGCTTCAAAATCAATGACTTGAGATCTATTTATATGAGATTTCTCATCAATCTCATGAATGAAGCAATATTACAGCTTCAACTTAAACTTCATAAATTTAATGATGTTTTTTAAAAACATCTGAGAATTGTCAGAATCATGTCTAGATGAGTCAATCAGCGAAAGTCAGAATTGAATAATGCTTGATCTTTAGAGATAGCTATAACTGAATATTAAGAATACAGAAGAAGATGAGTACAAAAGCTTCTATTTAAGTAATATTCAGAGACTGCGCTAAGCTCAAAGAAAATGTGTTTGTGACATGAGTAGAATGTGATGTAGAAAGAAAGATGATGTTGAACAAAGAAATGTTGAAAAAAGAAAATAGAAACTGAGTCAGATCTGAGTCAGATTTGAGTTAGAAACACTGATTAACTCTATTCAGTCTTGATACGCTCGTAACATTACTTCTTTCTTTGAAAATTCATGTTTGCATGAATGTTGCTCATTTGCTTGCTTTCTTATTGAGTTATTTCGATACTAGCGTGACTTTCTTGAATATAGTGTATGAAATTCATTCAAAACTTTCTTGAAGTCATTGAATTCATCTTTATTGACATAATATCATTCATCGTTTCTATCTAGATCTTTTCATTTGATCTTGTACTGTATTTGATCTTGATAGCGTCTGAAGTTCAGAATGTCATTTATCTCTCAATGTTCATTGTCATCATCATCAATAATGATGAGTCTGAGAAATTCTGCATGCTGTTCTGATAGAAAGTCTTCTGAATATGATCGCAGTAGCTTCAAGCTGAACATCGAATGCAAATGCTTTATGCTGACTGATAAATGAAGATGATAAAAGACTTTCGCTTTGACAGTGATCTGATATGATTCTAGTTGTTTATCTTTTAAATCTTTGCATGATCTCATGATTTTGACATTTCTGAAAAATAGTCAAACTCAATCATTTATCTCATAGATGACGTCTTGTTTATGTTTATTGATCTGTGCTTTGATGATCAGCTTCGTCTTTTTCAATTGTTGACAATTGAAGCTCAGTAACTTTTTCATTTAAATGATAATATCATCTGCTTTTCTAGCTTTCAGTCATTCATGAGTGATTTCATAGTCAGTCGTATCTGAATCAAAACTTATTCAAGAATGAAAATCTTTATTGAAGTAGAAAGAGATCATTAAGATGATTGAGAAGATATTGAAATTATTGCTGAATTTCATCATAGATATTCATTTGACTCAGTCGTTCTGCATGTAATTGCAGTAGATTCTAAGTTCGCGTTCAACGTCTTGATTGACTCATTTCGTCTGATCATTGATCTTTAAATGATAGACTGTGAATAGACTAGCTGTGATTCTCAGTCGCTTGCAAAGACTCTTTCACATAGTTGATATGAATTGAAAGTCTTTGTTTGAAACAATAGAACTGAGTAGATCATGCAGTCGATAGACGTTTCATAGTATGATTCAAATCATTTCTTCGACTGAGATGTCATTGTCTTCTCAATGACAGAAAACATAGTGACATTCTTTGATGAGATGATATATGATTGTGCAAATGATGTTATAGTCTTCTGACAGAGATAGTTCAGTGATGAAGTTCATAGCTATATTTTTTCAGCGTTTCTGTGAAATCAAAAAAGAATGATGAAGTTCATTGATGCTATTTCTAGAAGCTTTGCTTCGCTGATAAGCATGACAGTTTTGAATGTATCATCAAATAGTAGCTCAATGATCTGATTAATAGTAGAAACGCTGAACTAAATCAATGATTTGTTTATTATTGAAATGAAAGATTGAAGATTGATCATGCACTTCTTGTAGTAATTTCGTGTGCATGTTCTCAGAGACTCACAGTAAGTCTTTTTTTAAAGAGAACGCTGTTAATGATTTTGCAGTTCTTCAATTTAGTGATATGAAATTTGAGCTTGTTCTCATTCATAGCTTGTCTATATTCATTGCAGAGCTCATTTGTTTGATTGATCATATACACTTGCTGATAGAGATTTGCTTTCAATTCAATGAATAGAACATCAACTCTATTAAGAATCAGAATAGTTTGAAAATGATCTTCAAGTCATTGAGCTGATTCAGAGACGTTCACTAGAAACATTTGAGTTAAAGCATCAACTTTAGTATTCATTTTATCTGATCTAAAAATGATCTGAAAGTTGAACTTCAACAGAATGTTCAGATAGTTGACTTGTCATCGACTTAACTGTTTATTTTTCATGAAGATCTTCAAAGCTTGATGATTGATGAATATTTGAATGAGTAGTTCAGTGCACTTTAGCTCAAATCATCAGTGTTTGAAACATTGAATAATGATTAGCAATTTCTTGTCATAGATGTGATAATTGATTTCAGCGAGAATCATGCTTTTACTGTAGAAGATCATCGAATGAAGAACTTTCTCATCATTGTACTGAGATAGTATTTCATCTTTTACATAGTTTGAAGCATTGATCTTCAGAATAGCTTGTCATTTGAGATCAAAGTGACGAAGTACTGAGATCGAGCTGACTTGTTTCTTTAAATTGTCAAAGACTTGAATACAGATCTTGTTTCAAACAAAAGACGTGTTCTTTCTAGTCAGCTGAATGAATGATTTGACTAGCTTCGAGAAGTTCTTAATGAAACGACGATAGAAGTTAACAAATCTCATGAAGCTCTGAATTTCTTTTAAATTGATCGAAGTGATTCAGTTGACTATGACTGTCACTTTGCTTGAATTCATACAAAGATCTAGTTCTGATACAATGACTTCTAGAAAGACAGTCTCTTTTACATTGAATTTGCACTTTTGAATATTCATCTGCAGTTCAGCTTCGCGTAGTCAACTCAATACTAGTTTGACGTGATCTCTATGTTTCTTTCTTGTTTTGCTATAGATGAGAATGTCATCTAGATAGACTTGGCAAAAGTCGTTCAGAAAGTCTCATAGAACATCATTCATATATTGCTGAAAGAAGATTGATTCATTAATCAGTTTGAATAATAGCATCTTGTATTTATATGCTTCTAAAGCAGTGATAAAAGTGATGTAATTCTCATTATTAAGATGCATTCAAAGTTTGTTGAATGCTGATATGATGTTCAATCTAGTCAGATGCTTGCAACTCACTATTTTATCAATGATCTCATCTATCAGCGATAGAGAATATTTATTTCTTTTAAAAATGATATTTAGCTTTTGATAGTTCACGCAAAATCAAAGATCTTCATTTGCTTTGAGAATGAATAAAACGGGAAAGAAATAGAGAGCTTGACTAGAAGTGATGAATTTCTTTGACAGATTCTCGTTTAAGTACTTCTTTATCTTCAGAAGTTTGACAGAGAACATTTAATAAACTCAGCAGCAAGAAAGCGTTGAATCACTGATAAGTTCAATTTTATGATTATAGAAGTAATGAGAAGATAGTTTATTCAATTGAGCTCGATTAAAAACATCTAGAAACTCATGATATTTCGATGACAGCTTCGCTTTAATATCTTTCAAATTCTGAGTCGTTTCATTGATTGAAAAGATGTTTAGAGCGTTCAAATCGCACTGAGTATTGTACGCGATTTTTCTATTGATGTCTGTCGTGAATAGAGCAAAGACTTCAGTCTGATTCTTCTTTGAATGATTCAACAGTGTTTTGAACGAAGCTGCATTTATGCTTTGAATCGAGAATGACTCTTTCTGAGCAGTGATTGAAACAAGTCGTTTGAGCATCATAGAGATCTTAGTCTGAGTGATTGAAGAAGACGAAGTTGATTGCAGTCAACTTGAGTGCTTTGAATTGAGAGAAATCGAAAAAATCGAAATAGAAGTATTCAATTGATTTGAAAAAACAATGACGTCGTTTTGCATATTCAGTAATATTTCGTTTTTATTCATTCAGAGCTTACTCAATATGACTTCATGATGATCAATATCAGCTATCAACATTGATACAGTCAATTTCTTATGACTTTCGATGATGAGATTGAATAGAATTTTATGAGTGATGATCTTCTTAGATATCTTTTCATCATAATCTCTTATTAGCTTCTCTTTTGTTAAAGATATAGATTGAATTTTTAGTTTCTTGCATACTCTATTGACTAAATTAGCGTGTATGAGTGTATGAGTGACTGAATCACTGTCTATTAGTGAATAAAGACTGAAGAATTGATTCTGCGAGATGAGATGAGCATCAATTAGAAATGACTTTTCAAAGTAATTTTCTTCTGATAGAATTTCATCTAGTTTGCACAAAGATATAATCTTTATTTCTTTGATGACTTTTGAAGAGATGACTAGTTTTTTGAATCGAAATTTGAATCGAAATCAAACTCAAAACGATCATATTCATTGTTCACTGCATTGATTCTGATAGGTTGATCAGAGCACTCTCTAAAGCTATGATCTGATTTATGACATATAAAACAGGTTTCAACTAGAACGTCTGCTTCTTTGACGTTAGTTAAAACTGCGTCATGTGACTTTAGATGATCAGATTTTGAATGATTGACTGACTGAGTAACAACAGCTTTATGAAAGATGATCTTTGACAGATCATCAATGCATTTGATGAGATTGACTTTGTTCTTGATTTCTCAAATGACTCGCTGATCATTATTCAAATGAATCAGATAGAAATGAATCTCTTTAAGAGAATCAGATTGAACTAATTGATTTATTCAAATGAATCAAAGACGAGAGTTTATTTTATCTTTCAGATCAATGATCAGTTGCTTTTCGTGATACTTCAGATAGAAAGATAATCGTTGAAACTGAGTGTAGAACTCACTGAACTTCTTTAATTCTTGAATCAAGTTGTAGTATTTTCTACAAAAGTTGACTTTCTTATCTGAATTATTAAATAACTCAGCTAGTTCTTTCAAAAGATCATCAACGATCTTATAGAAATTGACACAGTCACGTTCGCATCTAGATTGAACAACATCAGCTACATCATTGAATAATCTGAAATGTACATAGCTCAGTTTGACTCGTTCATTTGAAAAGAGATCGACGTTGATCTCTAGTTTATTCTGAATTTTGTCGTATCAGTTTTTTCAAGTAGAATTCTTTTTGTCAGTAAATCAGAAAGAATCAGATATTTTCTGAGATCTAGAACGCTCAAAGTAGATGAAATCAGAAGAAGTGATTTCTTTAGTTTGAAGTTTAGTCTTCAACTCTTTGATTTCGTTGTCTCGTTATTTACTCAGCTCGTTGAGTCAATCTGTTTCTCTGTCAAGAATCATGCATTGAGTCTTTCAGTTTTCGATAGAAACAGAAAGTATTACTGTTTCAGCGAATGACTCGTCATCTTCATTGATGAATGATTCAGCACTAGAGAGTTTCGATGAATCAGTTTCAGAGATTTGAGAAAAGCGACTTCGAAATTCTTTGAAACGTTTTTCAATAAATGAACGTTTTGACATGATGAAATTTGAAGAAAGAACGAGATCAAGTGAATGATGATGCTCAACAGTATTAATAAAGACGTATGATCAAGTGTTTAATCTTCAGAAGAGAATGTTGTTGATTAGAAAAGTATTTTTGATTTGTGAGTTTTTTGAGTGATTCTCAAGCAATTCACGAAGATTCTTTATCGTCGATTCTTTTAATTGAGTTGAACAGCTTATTTTCACTCGTCTGTTTCACAAGAATGAGTTGATTCTCTTGATCGAGTGAACTTTGCATACTTAGTGAGCAATAAGTTGTCTAGCGATTCAAACAGTCTTGTCATTGATTCTATCAAACTTTCTAGTGTTGTTCAGTCTTTCGATTGCATCAATCATCAGATAAATGAATTTCTTTAGACTCGTTCTGTCTGTACGAGTATGTTGAATGAATAATAAGATCAGTATTGTGTGATTAATGAATTCTTAATATAATGTCAGAATCGTGTCTAGATGAGTCAATCAGCGAAAGTCAGAATTGAATAGTGCTTGATCTTTAAAGATAGCTATAACTGAATATTAAGAATACAGAAGAAGATGAGTACAAGAGCTTTTATTTAAGTAATATTCAGAGACTGCGCTAAGCTTGAAGAAGATGTGTTTGTGACACGAGTAAAATGTGATGTAGAAAGAAAAATGATGTTGAACAAAGAGATGTTGAAGAAAAAAAATAGAAGCTGAGTCAGATCTGAGTCAGATTTGAGCTAGAGACATTGACTAGCTTTATTCAATCTTGATACGTTTGTAACAAGAATTCATGATGATTTTAAAAATAGAATAAAGATTTTCATTTTGCTGTGAAATCATTGCTTCAAGATTATGATATCATCATGTATAACATAAAATCATTTGTCTTTTCTTGAAGTATCAATCAATTCAGAAGTAATCTCGATCAAATGAATATAATAGTGTCAGTAATGCTGCTTAATTGACTTGCAACTCAATAGTAATATTGAATGTCACTCACTGTCATGTAGCATTCTTAATCTCTTCTTGATGTTTAAAAAGATAGTCAACTTTGAATTTAACTACTTATGCTTAAATGTTCTTGCAGACATGTCAATTGCATAGTTGAAGCTGAATCTTAAACATAGATATAAATAACGAAGTCATCAATTTCTTGCTCTGATCGACTATAATAACTTGTGAAGACAAGCAATCATTAAAAAGTTCTTTATACATACATTGAATGAAGAATAATAATAATAATAAATTCATACATTCTTGTGACATCGATTAGATCGACTCATGAGAGACTCTATGCTATTTGTATCGAGTGAACAAAACTCTCTGAGATAGAAAATCACTTGCAGTCTACATGACTGCTTCACGCAGTCGAAACAGTAAGTTTTGAGACTATGTATCAAATTTGTTCACGTTGATTGCACGTTAGAGAATGAGTGTTCTAGTCACTCTAAATTGCTTCAAGAGCTTCGTTTTCATCATCATTTTCGCTACTGCTCTGAGACTCTTCATGATGATGATGATTATTCAATAGTTCAAGAAGTCAGCATCTTGTAACATTCTTGATCGCAAATGCAATCAGTTTGAACAGTGCATGAGTATATGCTTCGTCGTCTGATGACTTCATTCGCAGTTGCATCACAAGCTATTCATGCCTGAAACATTTCTAGAGTGCAGATAAGCATTCAGATCTATGCGTTCAATTCTGATGTGCATTGCGAGAATGCTTTCTGCTTTCTGAAGATCATCATGCATCTTTATCATCTTATTGCTCACATGCGATCTTTGTGCTGAGATTGCGTTGACGTCTGCAACGCGTTCTCTGTACTTTTCTCATTGTTGATTTCATTGATCTTTGTGATACTGCATTATTGCAATGCTATCGCTTGTTGAAATTATTGTGAAGAAGAGAGTGTGTCATCTGCATCTTGACTGTATCTTCACATCTTCTTGAATGAAGACATTCAGAAGTACTATTTTCTTGATGACGAGTGAGCGAGAAATGACGCGATTAACTTTCGTCAAACGAGCGCGTATTAGTTCGCATGCTTGTCTGATCTCTTGCGTTCAATCATTGACTCGACTGTGTAGCGTGATCTTGTTCTGTAGCATGTTCAGATGAACATGTAGCAAACTTATGTATATTTCTGTCTTTAGAGTTTCAATGTTTACTCTTTTGAACACTTCTGCTACGTGATACAAAGTTTAATTCTGAAGTGTTTCTAGTCTGCGTTCTTTGCTCAACAGTTCATCTTTCTTGTCACGCTGATGTCAAACTGACGCTTCGAATGCAATTTCTGATCTCACTACTGCTGAGTATACTTGTCTCGCTTTTGTGAAGATAACTTCTCATGTGAAGACTTCAAGATGACTAAGTGTCAGCATTCTTGTGACGTGATTCGTCTTTATTTGTCGAAGATGCGCGTCTTATTGCAGTTTCATGTTCAGTTGCATTTCTAGAACTCGTACATCTGATTTCAATTTGATAACTGAGCTTTCTATTTGTATGCTAGTCATCATGTCGAATCTCTTCGATTTTCTAGTGAAATGCGTGAGCTCTTACTTTTCTGATGCAAACGTTGCGTCATGAGTGCAAGCTCATTTCGCGCAGACATCATGTGCTTTGCTCAGTGTTCTGCAGATTTCTTCAGTGAATCTGTCGTAGACTAGAATGTTAATATCATTTACGAAGTCAAGCACTTTGATTTTAATTTTCAATGCTTTGCATTTTTCAATTAAACTTGCGTTGAAGAATAGAAAGAGAATCGATGAAATGAGAAATCTCTGCGATATGTCTGCGTTTATCTCGCGCATGTCGCTCGTTTGTTCATCGAATATTAGCGACGTCTCTCGATTCTCTAGAAAGCTGCGTGTTCATTCAATTATGTAGCTTGACGTTCTTTTCATTTTCAGCGTGTGCAGAAGTCTGACGTGTGAGACTCGATTAAACGCTTCGACAACGTCTAAGCTTAGCATGAAGATCACATATTTGATTTCACAGTCTTACACTGTGTGAACTTGATCTACTAGTAGATCTAACGTCGAGATCACGAATTGCTTGCGTCTCGCTTTCATTTGAGCATTTGATAGCATGCGATGAGTCTCAACTATGTCACTCAGTCTTTTGATCATGATCGACTTCAGCGCTTTGCTCATGATATCAAGCAAAGCAATGAGTTGATACGTCTTTGAATTGATATATTCGCTTTTCTTCGATTTGCATAGTACTATTGTCTGAGTCTTTTTGAACTGCTTCGAATGATACTTGTGTGTTACGCATGCGTTGAATAAACTCGTCAGTACTGAGATCAGTTCTGCAAGACTCGCTTGAAGCGCTCTGTTTGAAATATCTGAAGCGCTCGACGCTTTGTCTGCTTTTACTC